>OCVV012833639.1_pt1 | contig 14011 bp, 7 predicted proteins | sample 1539721 | NCBI WGS metagenome assembly OCVV01 (sample SAMN02144230, study PRJEB22623) | gut metagenome | biome: sheep rumen | host: Ovis aries | place: New Zealand
GCACTTTGAGGGTCTATTACAAAAACCATTTTAATCCCTGCGCAATTTTTAAAAAATTTTTCCAATTACCTAATAATCCCAGATAACATTTAAAAAAAAATTTTTCCAATTACCTAATAATCCCAGATAACATTTAAAAAAAATTTTTCCAATAACTTAATAATTCTAGATTAACATTTAAAAATTTTATTATCTTAATTACTTATTAAATATGTTGTGAAATATATATAACGATTGGTTAAATAATATTATATTTTTCTTTATATTTAAAATTAAAGGATTTTAATCTCTTAAAATTATAAATAAGAGTTTATTATCCTTTATATTGATTTAAATGAATTATAAATTCTTTTTTGATAAAAAATTGAATCAATGCCAATTCTTAAATTAGCACTTTTCATGAATACTACAAGATTTGTAATATAGTTAAATATTTTCTTTTCTTATTATATTTAATTTTCTTATTGAAAATTTTTATAAAATTAAAAATAAGTGAAACAGTATAAATGATTAACTAAATTAAAAAAATAGTTGATATTATTAAGCATATGAAAAATAAAAAAAATAGTTAGATTATAAAATTCTTTCAACTTCAGCTATAAACTTTTCCGCTTGAATAATCCTTTCAAAGGCAATTTCCTTGGAAATTGTGTCTATGGCATCGTAATCAGCATTGTCCCTTAAAGATTGAGTTCCTGAAAGATATTTGGCAATATTATTGTCAAAATCACCATTCTTTACATATTCTCTGCCGAAAATGCCGATTAAAGATTTATGAGAACTTACATCATAGCCATCCCTAACCAATAATGCTTTAGCGGATAAGAACATTGCATAATATGACCTTCCCACTGAATCACCATATTGTCCTATTTCATACAGTGCCTTGCTGGAGACAAGTTTGCTTTTTGCCTTGTTCATGAAGGCTTCAATTTCATCCAATTACAACACCATCCTCTAGAACATGGGTGAGGAAATTGAAATTCCTTGTTTCATTGAATTGCTTTTCAGAGAGAACATATGGTGAGATAAGCTCTTCCTTGTCTAGAACTACTTTAAAAACAGCATCAGTGATTAAGGAATCAATCTGTTCCCAATGATTGGAAATAATCAAAATGTCTATATCTGACTCTTCAGTATCATCTCCACGAGCTACAGAACCAAACAATATAATTTTAATGATTTTGTCTGATTTAATGGATTTTGCAAACTCACGGGCAATTTCAATACGGTCATTCATTCTAATCACCAAAAAGATTTTTTGACACTTTTACAATAGATAATATAAATTTCATAAATTATAAAGATTTTCATAATGCAAGGATGTGTAAAAGCACAAATGTGATTTAAGAAAAAATAAATAATAAAATGAGTTAAACCAGTTTAAATGTTTATACATAATATTTAAAACTGATTTAAGAATAAAAAAAGATTAGTTTTCAATCATGATGAGCTTGCCCGTCTTAGGGTCCTTGTAGACCTTACCAAGCTCACTGTATCCTTCTCCAGAGGATGAACTCACATCCGGAGTCTCGTTCAATTGCTGACCCTGATCTATCTCAGTCACCTGCTTCATTGCATTGATGGCATCCTGCTTCTGCTCTGGAGTTACGTCATCGTTGAATACGATTGCCTGCATGTTCCAAGAAATAACTAAAAACACTAATAATCCAACTGCTATTACAAGCATTGCATCCACAAGGTTGGCAACACCTGTCATCGGGTCTTCCTCTTCCTCCTCGAATGCAGTCTTTCGATTAAGCTTTACCATGCTTATCACCTTAAAGTCTTTTGATTCTTGTAAGGACAACATCGCTCAATACATCTATGTTGGCTATGTATTCGCTGTACCATCTTCGTCTGATTTTGCTTATTACGTATGCAAGGGCTCCTGAGCCTATTCCGACGACTGTGGTGTCGAATGCGACTATGATTGCGTTGGATAGTGTGACTATGTCTCCTGAACCCAATGCAGCAAGACCAGGACCCATAGGAATCAATGTTCCCATAAGCCCTAATGTCGGTCCGATACGGGTTATGATATCAGTGTAGGATAATCTTTTCTCCAGTTTCTTTTCTCTGGAATTGACTAGTTTCTTAGCTAGAGCTATTCTGGATTCAAGGTCTAAATCTGTGTCTGTAATTTCCTTTAGGTCGTTTTTCATTGAGTTTGGTATCTCTGAACTTTGTATTATGTTTAATATTTCGTCTTGAGTGTTTGCATTTGAAATGCTGTTGATTAAGTTCTTCATTTCCACATTGGATACTGTCTTCCTGTGTGTGTATTCCCCTATCAGTCCTCCAAGGAGTATTATTGCTCCTATTGCAAAGATCAATAGGAATATTATTACAGGAATCTGTAGGCTTTGGCTTACAAGATCCAAAGTTGAAGTCAAAATGTTAGTGCCAGCCATAAATTATTACTCTCCTAAAACTATCATTTTTATGCTTGAAAAATACTATCAATTTAATTAAAATAATGATGATTTAAATTATATTTTAATTATTTAAATTGAATTTTAATTAATTGAGCTTTTAAGATAATTGAATCAATATTTTAAATATTAATTTTTTAAATTGCTTATCTACATTAAATTGTATAATTTATTAATTTTAAAATTAAAACATTTTTTCATCCTTTAATTTTAAAATTAAAAAATTACTGTTATTTTTAAAAAATAAATAATAAAAGAAAAGGAACAATGCCTATAAAATCCAGAAAAAAATAATGTTTTTTCCTAAACTTATAATAATCCCTTATCTTTTAGATTAAAAACTTTTAAATTTTTTTTGTTCCTTTTATTCTTCTTCCTCTTTGTCCTTTTGACGCTTGTAACCAACTAGCAACAATAATAAGGCAACAATGCAGATGACACCTAACTGAAGATAATCAACAGACTTTACAGCTAGATTATTCCGTTCATTAATCTCATAAGCGTTAGGGTCAGCTGCAGAGCTGCCACTATCACCAGGACTGGCAGCACTTATACTAGGAGCAGCATCACCGCCAACACCTGGAGCAGTGTCCCTATCTGAACCTAAAACCGTATCACTATTAGGATCAGTTCCATTTCCAGAAACGCCGCTTCCATGCCTGCCATTGCCATTGTTTGACCCACCAGAACTGCCATTGGTATTCCAAGGAGCCGTACCATTGCCCTTATCATCAGTCAAGCCAGTGCCATTGGAACCCTCACGATAATACCTAGGAACAAAAATGCTCGGAACAACGCTTGTACGGTTCCTAAGCCAATCAGGCAGTTCATCATCACCCATATTGTTCCTGAATATTCCATCAGTATTGTTACGGATAGTGTTGTTTCGGCCGGAACCAACTCGAACAGCACGATTACCACTGGACTTCTTGGTATTCAGCACATTATTTGCAATGATGGAATTTACAACCAAAGAACTGGTACCTGACAATGAAACCGCATAGCGACCATTTGTTGTCACATTATTATACTGAATGTTATAGGTGTGGTTGCCTTTAGTATTCTGGGAATAGCTGATTCCATAGATATTGTTATTGTCCGCATAGCTTCCAATATTGTTTACAATAATCGTATTGTTCAAGATCAAATCATCGGAATCCTGCACTTCAATTCCAGCAACAAGGGCCCAATAATGAGTGCTTGCAAGGCCAGTCACATTGATGAAATTGCTGATGATGTCAATCTTGGTGGCACCATAGTAATTCTGGGAATAGATGCCTATATTCGGACCGAAATTGATTGTGGTAAGATTGTTATAGGCAATCTTCACATTATAGGACGGACCATTCACCTGAATAGGATAGGCAGATCCCATTCCCGCACGGCCTCCGGTTGTGCGGATGTCAATCTGATTATTCAATATTGTAACGTCATTGGCAAAATATAGGTCAATACCTTGAAGGTAGTTGTCCTTGCCGTTCTTGCTGTCGAAGTCCTCGCTGTAGATGTGATTCCTCTCAACAGTTGCATTGTTGCAGCCATAAATAATCACAGTATCCAAGGTAGGGTAACTGCTGCTTCCACCATTGACATAAGTGGAAATGCTATTATGTGACAATGTCATATTATTGCATCCCTGTGCCACAAAGGCGCCGACAGCATCCATGCTGACACCTCCGAAAATATCAAATGCCCAATTTACGGAACGCAAAGGCAAAGAGCAATTGATATTGTTGCCATAGACTATGGCATTGTCAACGCCATCAAGGAAGATGCCATAGGCCCATCCTCCGCCAAGGTTGTTTCCTATGAAGTTGAATGTGCTGTTTGCCAAACTGAAGTTCTCTATCTTGCCTCCTTCGGCATAGACGCAAAACCCTGTCTTTGCTTCCGGAACAGCATAATCCATAGTGCAATTGTATACTGTACAATTGTCTCCAAGGACAAGTATCCCCGCATTGTCATTGTCTGCAAACTCCTGATCCAATACAAAGTTCAGACCTGTGAGCATGACATTGCTGGACTCAAGACAGAACACCATGTTTCTAAGCAGCGAATTGTTTCCAATTACAGTCACGTTAGGGGATTTGATGTCTATTATTCCCTTATCGGTAAACTCACCATTGAATACCAGAACGGAACCTTCATAATCCTCCTTCAAGACACCGTCAGCAAAGTAATATGTGAAATTGTCAGAGCCAACATAATAAACTGACTCTGCTAAGGAGTTTCCTGAATCATCAGAACTCTTCAATGAGTTCTTAGATTTTGCATTAGCTCCCTTTGAAGAATCTTCAGAAACGATTTCCTCTTTTATAATGTCCGGGGAAGAATCGGAACACAAAACACAATCGTCCTCGACTTCAGCAACACTCATGTCTGTTACGGCAAAACTATCAACATCCATAACATCATCATCAAGTGCAGCAGACACATCATTGTCGCCAATATCAACTGCAGAGACAGAAGACGATGAAACCAACAACAGGACCGTCAAGGACAATATGATAAATTCATTAGATTTTTGCATTTTAAGTCAACCATTTTCCATTAATAGAAAAACACTTTTCTCATTTTATTTTTTAAAATGTAAATTTAAGCCATAAAAAATACGGAATTCATTCATCCAAGAACTGAAACATCTTTTTTTACTTAATAAAAGTCCATGGAAACATAAAAAAGACATCTTGCCGATACTCCTTTTCCCAGACAAACCATTAATCCCATCCATTTTATGCCCAAATCAAATTTTCTTACACTCTATAAAAGCAAACAATGAAAAACTTGTTTTCCTTAACTTTCAAATAAATTTTTATAAAAATTTATTTTTTTCAACCATCCATTTTACAAAATGATTAAAAAAAAACAATACATCATATTTGGAATCCTAGCAAAAAACCCAGTAATTACAAAAATAGAAGAGAAAAATGCAATGATTTTTTTTCCTCCCCTATTTTAATAACTACCAAACTAAAATTTTTTTCAATACGAATTTTATCAGTTTTTTTACTATGAAGCCAAAATACAAAATATTTTCAATTTTTAAATAAACTTCTCAATTTGAATCAAGAAATTTATTTATTATTCCAACCACTTGGATTAGAATAAGAAATAAAATTCTCTTGAGAAAAACATGAAAATAAAAGAAAGGATAAAAAAAGAAGGAAAGGCAACTTATTCCTCCTTTTTTTATTTTTCTTTATTTTCTGGACATTTTTTCTCCTTTTTTTGGAAAACTTATTTTTTTTGATATGAATTTTAAATGAGGCTTTAAACTATTTTTTGAAAACTTTCAAATAAATTTTCCCAAGTATCTGAAAAGAATTTATTTGTTATTCCAATCCTAAGATTAGAATAAGAAATAAATCCTCATTAAACTGCCCATATTTCCTCAGTAAAATATAAAAAAGATTAATAGATCTAAAAGAGGTTTAGACCTATTAATTCAAAATTTTAAATTCTTTTTTCACCATTTATTTGATGGTTATTGTTGCCTTTTTGCTGATTGCCTTGTAGGTTGTGTCTCCTGCGAACTTAGCTGTAGCAGTGTATTTGCCTTTCTTCTTGATAACGATTTTCACAGTTGCCACACCTTTGGAGTTGGTGGTGGCAGTGTAGGTCTTGCCGTTTACCTTGAAGGTGATTTTCTTCTTGGCAATTGCTTTTCCTTTGGAGTCCTTAAGGGTGAAGCTAATTTTCTTGGTAGCTTTGACCTTGAAGGTCTTTTTGGCAAAGGTAGCTTTGGTAGCTTGCTTGTTTACAGTCACTTTCACAGGTTTGATTGAAGCCTTGTAGTCATTGTCTCCAAGGTAATTGAATGTGTAATAGTAGGTTCCTGCCTTAGCGTAGTTTACAGTCACCTTAGCAACACCGTTCTTGTCAGTTGTTACAGTTGAGGTCTTTCCGTTTACGGTCACTTTTACAGCCTTGTTTGCAAGAGCATTTCCGTTAGCATCCTTCAAGGTAATTGACAATGTTTTGGCAATCTTGGCGGTAGCTGTTATGTCGCTTGCAGTGATACTTGTTGCAATAGGGTCGATTTTTTCGGTAACGGTCTTGACCACAAGGACAGCACTGGCAGAACCAGTAGAACCTTTGTAGTCATCGGTTTCCTCAAAGGTAACTGCAATGTTAAGTTTGCCAGTTGCATCAGTCAAGTCACTGAGTGCAATGGACAAGGTGCCGTCTTCACCGAGGTCATAAGAAACAGCTTCAGCACCGTTAACGCTGATCAATACTTTACCATTAGCAACAGCATTGCCGCCAGCAGTCAAATTAACTAAAAGATTTCCAGCATCATCAATGTCAGCAACCAAAGTAGTATCAGGTTTAGCAAGCTTGGTAGCGTTCAAGTAATTGTGAATATGTTCATCATCACTAACAATTTCAGTATTTGCATCAAAATCATATGTACAATCCTCAATAGCACAGTATTCTTTAATATCATAATCTCCAGCAAAGTCAATAATACCATTTACAACACAATTAGTAAATTTACACTCATATAATTGAATTATATCCTCTGGTTGGATAGTGGAATTATGATAAATGATTGAATCCGCTACAATATTCTCAAAAGTACAATTTTTTAATAGTAAATTAGAATATTCATAAGCTTGTACAAAAGGAGAATCTAAATTGAAGTCTCTGAAAATGCAATTCTCCAATTCAAAATAACGGACACAATTTTCACCTTGCCTTTCCAAAGTTTGAGGACTTCGTGTAGATAAATGCTGTGTAAATGTTATATTACTAATGAAATTACAATTTATGAACTTACAATGTCTGGTGAAATCACAATTAATAAAACTCATATTAACAAAAGTATAAGTATTATTCTGATTAATAGTATTTGAATTTGTAGCGAAGTGATAATTATCGAAAATTGTGTCAAAACTCTGTCCAATAAAAGTCATATTATTTTCTTCATAGACTACTTCTATTTCAAATTCTCCATAATACAATTCATAATCGATATAATAATTACCATCAGCCATATAAATTGTACCGCCATCATTTATATTGACTATTGCAATACCTATACCCTCATCAGTACCTAATGCATTTTCCCAACTTAAACCGGTGCCACTATAAGGGTCATTTTCAGAAGAAACATTGACATAAAAAATATCAGAAGGATTTATGCCTAAAATGTCAGAACTAGCGGCCCCTAATTTGGATTTTAAATTTTCATTAAAGACTATTGAATCATCTTCGCTTTGAGATCTTGGAGTACAATTGGTGTAAACATTTCCTGACCCGTTTCTGTTCTCCTGATGGCAGTTGACGAATGTGTTGTTCTCTAAAGTGTAATTTCCGCTAATTTCTACTGTATCTGTTTCAGTTGTTCTGTTATGGTTTCTGAAGGTATTGTTATAAATTATTACATTAGGTATTCCTGCAGTAATGTTCACATAGCCTTGACTGTAAGCAGCAATTGCTTGACCGAATGCAGCATAATTATTTATAAAAGTAGAACCGTGAACATCTAAAACACCATCGTTCATTGCAGAAATTGCTCCACCACAACCAGTAGCTGGAGTTTCATTTTGTAAACTGTTGTTGTTGAAATTGTCTTCAAAAGTACAGTCTTCTACAAGAATGTTATAACTTGAAACCCAATTGGAACATCCGATAGCTCCACCACCAGCACTTTTATTACACCAGTTGCTATTGAAGTTAGAATTGTAAATGCTTAAATTACAGTAGGTGTATAATGCCCCACCATTCCATAATGCAACATTATTAGTAAAGTTAGAATTATGGATTACAGTATTTGAGTTATAGTGGGTGTGGATTGCACCTGCCCATAAGCTTGCAGTGTTGTTAATAAATTCAGAACTGGTTACATCCAAATTACCGCAATTGTTAATTGCTCCTGGCTCAGAAGTAGCAGTGTTGTTAATAAATTTACAGTTTTCCACTGACATTTCAGGTATATCACTACTTACATCATCATAGTTAGTTACTGCACCAAAATTAACATGATTATTAGTGAAATTACATCCGGTAATTTCCATGGAGCCTTGTTCATTCCAGATAATGGAGTTATGGTCGTTTGCAGTTGTAATGTTTTCAAAACTACAGTTAATAAAAATATTAGTACCATATAATTGAAGAAGATTATTTACATCCATATTTTTAAACTTAACATTCATAAAAGTAATAGTTAAACCAGATTTATCATTATAAAATGGTGTTAAAGAGGTAGTCCCACCAGTAATATAACTTGTGGAGGTTCCTCTTATAGTTGCACTATTACGGAAAGTTATTTGATCTCCAACAGTATATTCAGTACCAGTTAAATCAATAACTTGCATGGAACGAGAATAACAAGCAGTTTTTAATTCTGACCAATTTACGGCATTGGTATTCATTGCTCTTGATGGTTCAGAATCTTCAGCACCAAGTTCTTCTGTAATTTCATCAGATTTTATGTCTTCGTTTATTTCCTCTATAGTTGAATCATCAGGAACAGTTTCGACAGGAGTTTCGTCTACAACTGTAGAATCATCTGTATCGTCAATTACTGTATCTGCAATAACCGCATCATCAACAGAAGCGTCCACTGCATCTGTTGATACATCGTCTGCTGCACTTACAGCCCCCATGAAACAACATAGAAGAACTAAAAAAATTGATAAAATTTTAATATTTCTCGCTTTCATCATTTTTCGACACCTATAAAAATTTTCATCATATCCAAAAGAAAATTTAATTTCTTTTATAAACAAGAAATCAAATCTACAATTAAATAAACTTCTCAATTTGAATCAAGAAATTTATTTATTATTCCAACCACTTGGATTAGAATAAGAAATAAATCCTCAATAAACTGTCCATATTTCCTCTTAAAAAAATATAAAAGGATTAATAGATCTAAAAGAGGTTTAGACCTATTAATTCAAAATTTTAAATTCTTTTTCACCATTTATTTGATGGTTATTGTTGCCTTTTTGCTTATTGCCTTGTAGGTTGTGTCTCCTGCAAACTTAGCGGTAGCAGTGTATTTGCCTTTCTTCTTGATGACAATCTTTACAGTTGCCACACCTTTGGAATTGGTCTTTGCAGTGTAGGTCTTGCCGTTCACTTTGAAGGTGATTTTCTTCTTGGCAATTGCTTTTCCTTTGGAGTCCTTAAGGGTGAAGTTAATTTTCTTGGTAGCTTTGACCTTGAAGGTCTTTTTGGCAAAAGTAGCTTTGGTAGCTTGCTTGTTCACAGTCACTTTCACAGGTTTGAGTGAAGCCTTGTAGTCATTGTCACCGAGGAAGGACAAAGAGTAGTAGTAGGTTCCTGCCTTAGCATAGTTTACAGTCACTTTGGCAACACCGTTCTTGTCAGTTGTGACTGTTGAGGTCTTTCCGTTAACAGTCACTTTTACAGCCTTGTTTGCAAGAGCATTTCCGCTAGCATCCTTCAAGGTAATTGACAATGTTTTGGCAATCTTGGCGGTAGCTGTTATGTCGCTTGCAGTGATACTGGTTGCAACAGGGTCGATTTTTTCGGTAACGGTCTTGACCACAAGGACAGCACTGGCAGAACCAGTAGAACCTTTGTAGTCATCGGTCTCCTCAAAGGTAACTGCAATATCAAGCTTGCCGGTAGCATCAGTCAAGTCACTGAGTGCAATGGACAAGGTGCCGTCTTCACCAAGATCATAAGAAACAGCTTCAGCACCGTTAACGCTGATCAATACTTTACCATTAGCAACAGCACTGTCGCCAGCAGTCAAGTTAACTAAAAGATTACCCGCATCATCAATGTCAGCAACCAGAGTAGTATCCGGTTTAGCAAGTTTGGTAGCATTCACATAATTATGAGCACCATCTTCACTGGCAATTACATTAGTTGTTGCATCAAAGTCATAATCACAATTTTCGATAGCGACATAAGTATTTATTTCAATATCTCCAGCAAAGTCGACAACACCTTTTAAGTTACAGTTAGTGAATTTGCAATCATATAATGAAATGCCATCATCTTGCTGTAAATCTGCACCATGATAGAATATAGAATCGGAGACTATGTTATTGAAAGTACAGTTTTTAAGTATTAAATTAGAGAATTCATATGAAGTAACTATAGGAGAACTTCCTTCATAATTTTCAAAAGTACTATTCTCTAAAGTAAAGTTACGTGCAACATCATTTCCATTTTCAACTAAAGCCCTTCTATCATAAGAAGCTAAAATTTTTGAAAATGTGACATTGCTTTCAAATCTACAATTAATAAAATTACAATTTTTACTGAAATCACAATTTTTAATGGTCAAATTAATAAAAGTCCAAGTAATACAATTATCAGACATTTCATAATTCATACAAAGATTATCTATACTTGAGTTTTCACCATAGCCTATAAATGTAATTGGCTGAGCACAGGTCATTTGGTAAGTTCTTTTACGTTTAACATTTCCAAAAATATGTATTGCAACCTTATCACTAGAAGTAAACTTGTCCCAGATTGAACTAATTGAAGAACTTGCACCTCCTATCGCAGTATCCCAACTAAGACCATCTTGAGAATCATCATAATCTTTAGATGTATTAATATATATATTTACATCATACTCATCAGTCCCCATCATCTCAGAACTTAACAAAAACTTTTTGGATTTTAAAAGAGTGGTTGATGAGGAATCTGCATTATTAACTGATTCTGGAGTACAATTGATGAAAATGTTGTTTGTTCCTGTATTGTTTTGGTGGCAGTTAATGAATGTGTTGTTATCTAAGCTATAATTTCCTGTGAGGTATGCAGTATCTGTAGTTGTTGTTCTGTTGTGGTCTCTGAAGGTGTTATTGTAGATAACTACTTTTGGGATTCCTTCAGTGATGTTTCCTTCAGGATCAATATATCCTGCACCATATGCAGATATTGCTTGGCCTCTTGCAGCATAATTATTTACAAAAGTGGATCCATGAACATCCAATATTCCTCTATTCATTGCAGAAATTGCACCACCATTACCTTGAGCTGGAGTTTGATTGGTTAAACTAGCATTATTGGTATTGTTTTCAAAATGACAATTTTCTATGGTAATATTATAGTTGACTGTGCTAATCCATCCACTTGAGGAACCTATAGCTCCCCCACCAGCAGTAGTCTTACATGAATTATTAATAAATCTGGAATTGTTAACCATTAAGTTGCTGTATGTGTATAATGCTCCACCATTCCAGCCAGCACCGTTATTTGTAAAGTTACAATTGTTAATTGTGGTGTTAGCATAGTTATGAGTATGGATTGCACCAGCCCACCATTTAGCATAATTATTATCAAATACACTATTAGTTACTTCCAAATTACCGCAATTATTAATAGCACCAGGTTCGACTTCTGCAGAGTTATTAATAAATCTGCAATTATCTACAGTCATTGTAGCATCACTAAGGGTTTGGTTATTATAATTAGTTACGGTACCATAACCAACTTGGTTATTAGTAAAATTACAACCAACAATATTCATTGTTCCTTGAATATTATAAACTACTGAATTATGACCTAATGCAGTATTAATATTGGTAAAAGTACAATTTTCAAGGGTTACAGTACCACCCAATTCAAGAAGATTATTAACATTCATGTTTATAAACTTAACATTAATAAAAGAGATAGTGAGACTATCAACATTACTATAGAATGGTGTAGTAGTGTTAGTGCCTCCAGTTATATAACTATCGGAAGTACCAGTAATTGTAGCACTGTTACCAAATACAATTCGGTCATATACAATATAACTTGTACCATTTAAAGTAATGTCATAATCATAATCTTCATTTTCACATTTATTTTTTAATTCACCCCAATTAGAAGCATTTACTGGAGTTCCCCTTGTTAATTCAACATCTTCACTTTCTTTTTCAATTGTTGCCTCATTTATTTCTTCTGCAATTGTATCATCAGAGACTGCATCTACAGCAACGGCATCGCCAACAGAAGCGTCGACTGCATCTGTTGATACATCATCTGCTGCACTTGCAGCACCCATGAAACAACAAAGAAGAACTAAAAATATTGCCACAAATTTATAATTCATAGTTTAATTTCCTCCATTGCATTAAATTCAGTCCACTATTGTTTTACTTTCATAGTGGAAAAACTAAAAATCCAATTTTTTTATAACTTATACGTGTAAGGTATGAAATTTTTATGTTTTTCTGTGAAAAACACATAAAAAATATCACCCAAACCCATAAAACCCTAATAAAAATTGGTCAAAAATTAAAGTTCAATAAAATTTATTAAATAAAAATTGATAAATTACACTTATTTTATCAAATATGTTTGACTATATATTAAATAAATTTTATATATACTATATATAACAATGCAGATATTTAAATGTTTCCAAATAGTTTCGCATATTAAAAACATTGCCTAAAGACCAGTTAATCTTTAATAAAAATCTTATTTTCTTTTTTTTTTTCGTTTAAAAATTATAAAAATATTTATTTACCTATTTAAGTAATATACAGCTCTTTAAAAGAGAAATCAGCTAATGTTTTCGCAGTAATGATGTCAATTTTTCGATCATCAAAAATTCAAAAATAGTTCTAAAGTATTGAAACAGGTTTATATGTTTTTCACAGAAACATATAAAATTCACCATATAAAACATGAAAATTCAACAGAAATCATGAAATGAAAGATATGAAAATTTATGTTTTATCTCACCCAATATCATCGCCATCCAAATAAAAGTTAAGATTGACAATGACATTTATCACAGGATTTTCAATCAAAATCTTTTCATCCTCTTTCTTATTCGCATTTCCATGCTCTTCAATCCATTCGTCAAATACCATCACATTGTGCATTGCTGAAATGTAAATCTCCTTCAATCTCTTTGGATTGATCTTTATATAAGCTTCATGAACCTTGGTCTTTGCTCTTCCCTGCAATGCATCAATGTATTCATTGCTCAAACCAATATTGCTTGCATGGTACTTCCTTAGGCTGTGTGACCTGAAAAGCCTATATCTGCCGACAAAACCCAAACCCAACTTGTCATTGACTTTCTTGAAATTATAGATCAATGAACTATGTGTGAAGTCAAACAGCTTGTCCTCCAAAGTCAGGTTTTCTCTTGAAAGCAAATACTTGACAATAGAATGGCTGGCTTCAGGAGAGCAGAAAGCATGATAGAACTTGTTCGTCTTGACCCTTTTCAGATAAAAGGTAGGGACAATATCCTTGCGATTTTCCAAGGAATGCAAGACATCAACAATGGCACCTCCTCCGTGATAATCTTCAGTTGCCATGATGAAATCGCCGACAGTCAAGGACAATGTTTCCGCCTTGGCGCATCCGCTGCTTGACATGAAAAGAATCACTGCCTTGAAATCAAGGCTGGAAATCTCACAAGCTCGTCTAATATCAAACTTTGTTGGCAAGTCACCATAGGAGCTAAGATACTCTACATTCAAACTAATATCATTCAAATAGGGCAATTCAACTTCAAAATGCCTATAGAAAGTCCTGATTCTGGAAAAATAGGTACGGACAGTTCCAACAGACAAATCAGAATCCAATAGAAAAGCCCTGAAATCCAACAATCTCGTCTTGATACGCCT
>OCVV011338178.1_pt1 | contig 14007 bp, 12 predicted proteins | sample 1539721 | NCBI WGS metagenome assembly OCVV01 (sample SAMN02144230, study PRJEB22623) | gut metagenome | biome: sheep rumen | host: Ovis aries | place: New Zealand
GGCGGGGCGGGGTCAGCCGACGGCGTCGAGGCGGCCGCTCTCCATGCGGCGGTTGGAGCGGAGGAAGGCCTCGACCTCGGCGGGGTCGTAGTAGACGCGCCGCCCGAGATGGGCGGGGTGTAGGCAGCCGCGCTGCACCCAGCGGCGCAGCGTGCGCGGGCAGATGTCGAGCCGCCGGCACACTTCGGCGGTCTCCATCCACTGGGTGAGGCCCTCCTTGGGGTGGTCGACGGCCATGATGGTCGACCCCTTGGTGTCGGGGTACTGCTGCATGAGGTCGGCCAGCTGGGCCTGCGTCATGGGCTGGCGGTTGCGCTGGCGCGCGTGCTGCATGCTGATGCTGAAGTTGTTGATCAGCCCGTCGGGCGTCTGGTAGAAGACGTAGATGAGCTTCGGGTCGGCATCGTAGTCCAGGTGGAGCTGATGCATGATTTGACGTAATTCTTCGATTGTCATAAGGCATTGGTTTTTAAAAAATTCGACCACGAAAGTACGATGCCTTCGACAATCTTTTTCCGATTTCTTCGCGCGGCGGGCCGGGGGTGTCGGCCCGCGGGGCAAGGGGTGGGCGAGGGTGGGGCAGCGGGGGGAGAGCGTAGGGCGAGCGGGGGGCAGAATGTTAAATTTTCTTGCAAGAGTGAAAAATAATTACTACTTTTGCACTTGGAAAAAACGTTGAAAGCGACACCCGAACGATGGTAGACTACAAGAAAACAGGGCTTATGAAGGCCGGCATGGTGACATGCTGCGGCCAGGTGGTGTCGTTGGATGCGGCTGAGGTGCAGCGGGTTATGTGCGAACGAGGCCTGTCGCCGGCCGAGCAGGCGCAGGAGTGGCTGCGCCTGATGCGGCGGCATGCGGAGCCCGAATGGATGGAGCTGTGCATGCGCTCGGCCGAGCGCATGGCGGCCCTGGTGCGCGCGGAGCGCGAGGTGCAGGCCGTCGTGGGGACTACAGTCGATTCAGCGTCGGGCGGCGAAGGCCGACGAATGCCGTCCGAAGGGCTGGCGCCACGCCATTTTGAGTGGCTCGGCGCGCAACGGGGTGTGCGGGTGGACCTGGTGCGGACGGCCATCAGCTCGCTGGTGCAGAAGGGCTACATCGGCAGCGACGCCGAGCAGCAGGCGGCGCTGCGGCGCGGCTTGGGCATCGCGGTGAACGAGGCGGAGCGGACGAGCCGTGCGCCGTGGGTGCGCTGGATGGGCGACGCCGACGCGCTGAACTACCTGGTGGACACCCTTTGGAAGCGGGGCTTGATCTACTGCACGGGCGGCCAACGGCAGAAGTGGCGCACGCTGTGCGGCGTCTTCCTGCGCGACGACGGGTCGCTCTTCGACCCGGCCATCAAGGGCAACCGCTGCACCAATCCCGGCAAGCGGACGCTGATCGACCGGACGGTGATGATCTTCGCCGCATGATGTATTTAAGTGGAAAACTGAAAGTGGAAAGAAGAAAGGGGAAAAATGAAAGTGGAAAGTGGAGAACTGTGTCGGTTTTGTTCTCCACTTTCCACTTTCATCTTTCCACTCGAAAGGACTACTCGCTCATCTGGCGGTAGCGGTCCACTTCGCCCTGAACGTTGTTGACGTTCTGGTTGGCGGCTTCGACCTTCTTCTCGGCGTCGCCGCGCTTGCCCTGGGCCTTGTCGATGTCGGCGTTGAGCTTCTTGATGTCGTTCTCGCAGTCTTTGATCTTCTGCTGGAGCTTCTTGATCTCCTTCTCCTTGTCGGCGATCTTCTTTTGGTTCTTGGCGATCTGCTTGTCGATGGCGGCCACGCCGGCAGCGGCTTTGGCGGCTTCCTTCTCGGCTTTCTTCAGGTTGCCCTGCTGCTCCTGCATGTTGAGGTTGGCCTCGTAGCGGTCCACGTAGGAGACGAAGCCGGCGAGCCAGCGCTTGGCATTCTCGCGGAGGACGCTGGGATCGTTCATGGCGAGGTTGCTGCTGAGGGAGCTGACGGTGACGACAGCCTCGGGGTTCTTCTTGCTTCCGCGCGACTCGACCGAGGTGTAGAAGTTGATGTCGTTGATGGCGATCTCCTCGATGAAGGCGTTGGTGCATACGTAGTATCCCTGCTCGTCCTTCTGGGGTTTGAGCTTGGCGTCCTTGAGGTACTGGATCATGGCGTCCTGCACCATCTTGGCGTTTTTCTGGATGGAGACGGTGGCGGCGGGGACGGTGAGGCCTCCGACCTGCATGGTGGTCTCGGTGACGGACTGGGCGGCGAGGCCAAGGGCCATGAATGCCGCGACGGCAAAGGTAAATGCTTTTTTCATGATGTTGTATTGTTTGGTGGTTATACGATTTGTTCGATGTTCCATACGAAGGCGCGTATGCCGACCTCCTCGTTGCGGCGGTCGAGCTTGCGGACCGAGGTGAGGAGGTCGTCGACACGGCTGTCGTCGACGACGGTGAGGATGGCGTTGTTCATTTCGGGCCAGGTGTGGGTGCCACGGTGTGGCTCGCCGGGTTGGCGGGGAGTGGCCTCGGCCTGCCGGCCGAGGTCGCCGCTGCCGCGGCCCTGTACGTTCTCCCAGAAGGTGAAGCCTTGGATGCCGAGGGTGTCGAGCATGTACTCCACGCGCTCGGTGTTGGCCTGGTTGAAGACTATGAGTATGCTTTTCATTGTTTGCATGTTTTTGAGTGGGTAGTAGGTAGTGGGTAGTGGGTAGCGCTTGATCCAGTGTGCTATCCACTATTCACTACCCACTATCCACTATTTTTCATTAAGGTTGATGTTCATGAATACGAACTTGCGGCGTATCTTCTCGAGGCGTTCCTGGTCGCCGCGGCGGTTGAAGACGCCGTAGAGGACGGGGACGACGATGAGGGTGACGAAGGTGGAGACCGTGAGACCGCCGATGACGACGAGGCCCATGGTGGTCCACATCTCGGAACCTTCGGAGGTGGAGGTGGCCATGGGAATCATGCCGAGGATGGTGGTGAAGGCGGTCATGAGGACGGGGCGCAGACGGCTCTGGCCGGAGAGGGCGATGGCCTCGGTGAGCGGGATGCCGCGCTCGCGCATGAGGTTGATGTAGTCCACCAGCACAATACCGTTTTTGACCACGATACCGATGAGGAGGATGAGTCCGAGGAGGCCGATCATGTCGATGTTGGTGGAGGTGAAGAACATCATGAGCGAGACGCCGCTGATGGCGAAGGGGATGGAGAACATGATGATGAAGGGCTTGGCGAAGGACTCGAACTGCGAGGCCATGACGATGTAGACGAGCAGTAGGATGAGTGCGCCGAGGAGCATCATGTCGCGTGTGGAGTCTTGCTGGTCTTTGTAGTTACCGGCGAGGTCGACGTGGATGTCGGCGGGGATGTTCATCTGGTCCAATTCGGCCTGGACGCCCATGGCGAGCTCTTGGAGCGAGGTGCGGTAGGGCATGACGGTGAGGGTGAGGTAGCGCTGGCGGTTCTTGCGCTCGATGGTGGGTGGGCACCAGTACTCCTCGACCTTGGCCAGCTCTTCGAGCTTGACGATGCGGCCGGTGGCGGTGGGGATGGAGAGCTGCTCGATGTCGGAGATGGCGTCGCGGTATTCCTCTTTGAGGCGGACGACGATGTTGTACTCCTCGCCGTCTTCTTTGAGGAATCCGGCGGTCATGCCGTTGACGCGGTTGCGGACGTAGAGGGCCACGGTGCTCTCGTTGAGGCCGTGGAGGGCAAGCTTCTCTTTGTCAAGGGTGATCTTGAGCTCGGCGCGGTCTTCGTCGCGGCTGACTTTGGTGTCGCGGGCACCGCGGACGTTCTTCTCGACGCGGCGGCGCAATTCGTCGGTGAAGGCCGTGGTCTGGTCGAAGTCGTAGCCGTAGATCTCGACGGAGAGTGAGTTGTTGGAGCCGCCGCCCATGCCGCCGCCCAGGTTGACCTGGTAGGTGACCAGCTCGGGGTACTCCGCGAAGCATTTGCGGAGGTCCTCCTGCATCTCGAAGATGGTGCGCTTGCGCTCGTACTTCTTGGTGGTGCGGACGGTCATAGAGATCTTGTTGTTGGTGGTGCTGTTGAAGAGCGCGGCCATGCCGGCGTCGTCGTTGGAGCCGGCGGAGGTGGAGATGACGATGACATCGTCGCCGAGGATGCGGTAGATGTCCTGCTCCATGCGGCGGGCGGTCTTGAGGGTCTCCTCGATGCGGGTGCCGCGCTGCAGTTCGGCGCTGATGCTCATGCGGCCGTTGTCCTGCTCCTTCATGAAGTCCATACCGATGCGGCCGGTGAGGAAGGGAAGGAGGGAGACGACGAAGAAGGCGAAGGCGATCAGCATGGTGAGTCGCTTGTGGCCCAGGCACCAGCGGAGGACGTTGGCATACCAAGCCTCGACGGCGTTGAAGACGCGGCCGATGGTCTTGTCGAAGGTGATCTTTTTGGCCGCCTGCTTGGCTTCGGCATCCTCGCGGGCTTCGCGGGTGAGGAAGAAGGGTTTCTCCTTGAGCATCTGCGACGAGAGCATGGGGATGAGCGTGATGGCGGCGGTGGTGGAGACGCAGACCACGATGGTGACGATCCAGCCGAGCTCCTTCATGAAGATGCCCATCATGCCGGGCAGCATGGTGAGGGGCACGAAGACGGCCACGAGCACCAGGGTGGTGGCGATGACGGAGGTCCACACCTCGTTGGTGGCGTAGATGGCGGCCTCGCGGGGCGACTCGCCGCGTTCGATGTGTTTGGTGATATTCTCCAGCACCACGATGGCGTCGTCGACGACCATGCCGATGGCGACGGTGAGCGAGGCGAGGGAGATGATGTTCAGCGAGGAGTCGGCGAGCAGCAGGTAGATGAAGGAGGTGACGAGGGAGATGGGGATGGTGAGGGCGATGATGAGCGTGGAACGCCAGTTGCCGAGGAAGACAAGGACCACCAAGACCACGAAGAGGAGGGCGTAGAAGATGCTCTCGGTGAGGCCGTTGATGGCGTTGATGATGTTGTCGGATCCGTCGTTGATGAGGGTGACCTCGATGTCGGGCGGCAGGGTCTTCATGATTTTCTCCATCTCGGCCTTCACCTCGCGGGCGATGGCGACGGTGTTGGCGCCGGTCTGCTTGGTGATGATGAGTCGGGCGCCGTCGCGGCCGTTGATCTTCTCGTCGAGCGAGAGGTCCTTGATGGTGTCGCGCACGGTGGCCAGGTCGCGCACGAAGACCTGCTTGGTGCCGGTGGTGGCGCCGCCGGCGAGGGCGGCCATGCTGTTGGCACCGCCGGTGGTGGTGACCACGATGTCGCCGATCTCGGAGCTCTCGACGTATTCACCTTTGACGCGCATCTGGTACTGCTCCTTGCCCATCTTGACGGTGCCGGAGGCCAAGTCGAGGTTGTTGGACGAGATGGCCTGGCCGACGAGTTCGAGCGGGATGCCGTAGGCGTCGAGCTGTTTGGGGTCGAGGTCGATGTAGACGTAGCGTTCGGGGGCACCGCTGACGGTGATGTTGCCGATGCCGTCGACGCGATTGAGCACATTGACCACATTGTCCTCAAGGATGCGGTCCAAGCCCGGGTAGCTCTCCTTGGCGGTGAAGCCGTACATCATGATGGGCATGGCGCTGGAGTTGAGCTTGAGGATCATGGGACGCGACACGCCGTCGGGCAGGTTGTCGTAGAGCAGGTCGACGTAGGAGCGGATGTCGTTCAGCGCCTCGTCGATGTCAGAGCCCCATTCGAACTCGAGGCTGACGACCGAGATGTTGTCCTTCGAGGTGGAGGTGATGTTCTTCAGGCCGTCGACGCTGTTGAGCGAGTTCTCGACGAGTTTGGTGATATTGGTCTCGATCTCGCTGGCGTTGGCACCGGCATAGGTGGTCATGACGGTGACATAGGGCGGGTCCATCTCGGGCATCTGGTCGATGGGGAGGCGGGTCAGCGAGAAGAGGCCCAGCACGATGACGGCCACAAAGATGAGGCCGGTGGTGATGGGCTTGTTGATAGCGGTCTTGTAGATTGCCATTGTGTGATGGGGGATTGGAGATTAGTGTTGGGTGACGGTGCGGTTTAATCGACAATCTCTAAGGCTACGCCGTCGACGAGGCGGGCCTGACCGGTGACCACCAGTTGGTCGCCGGCTTTGATGGCGCCGGGTTCGACGGGGATGATCTCGATGCGGTCGTCGAAGCGCTGGCCCAGGGTGACGGGCACGCGGCGGGCCGTGCCTTCGTTGTTGACGAAGACGTAGCGGTCGTTCGAGCCGGTGAGCTTCAGCACGCTCTGGTAGGGCACCACGATGGCGTCGACCTGTCCGACAGCCAGCTGGGTGCGGACATACATGCCCGGACGAATCTTCTCGCCGGCGTTGGGGATGTTCAGCTTGGCCTGGAAGGTGTGGCTGGCGGCGTCGATGGTGGGATAGACGATCTCGATGGTGGCGGGGAAGACCTGGCCGGGGTAGATGTCGCTCTCGATGCTGACTTTCATGCCCTGCTTGACGAGGGGGAAGTAGGTCTCGGGAATGTTGATGATGGCCTTCAGGCGGCTGATCTGGGTGAGTGTGAGGATGGGGGCGCCGGTGTACATCTCGCCGTCCTCGTAGTTCTTTGCGCTGATGACGCCGGCGAACTGGGCCTTGACAAAGGTGTTCTGGTCGAGGAAGCGCTCGTTCTCCACCAGCTGGTCGTATCCGGCCTTGGTCTGGTCGTAGACCTGCTCGCTGATGGAGCCGCTCTGCTTGAGGGCGCTGACGCGGTCGAGCTCGGTCTTGGTGGAGGCCAGGTTGATGCGGGTGGTGTTGAGCTGCGTCTGGTCCATGCGGACGAGCATGGAGCCTTTCTGCACGCGCGATCCCACCTCGACGTAGATGTGCTCGATGTGTCCGGTCAGGCTGGGAGCGATGTTCATGGTCTCGTAGCCCTCGAGGGTCGAGGAGAGCTCGAGGGTCTTGGCGATGCGTTCGCTCTGGAGGGTGAGCACTTTGACGCGCTCGGCCTCTTTCTGGGTGGTGGTGGCTTTCTTGCTTTCGGCGCCGCCTTTGCCGCCGCAGGCCGCGAGGCTCAGGGCGGCCAGCAGGAGGGTTGCTGTTTTGAGGATTCTATTCATTGTATTGTTCTTTTTTATCGGAGTGGGATTTATTCGACGTTGATCAGGTCTTCGAGGGCGGTCTGGGCCGAGATGACGCTCATCACAGCCTGGATGTAGCTGCTCTGGGCGCTGATGATGTCGGTCGAGGCGTTGGTCACCTCCAGGCTCGAGGCGCGGCCGTAGCGGTACTTCTCGGTCAGGTTGTCGAAGACGCGGCGGGTGACGTCGAGGTTGCGGCTCTGTATGTCGTAGGTCTCGAGGGCCGAAGCGAGGTCGTAGCAGAGCTGGTTGTACTGCACACGCAGGCCGTTCTCGGCCTGGCGGCGGCTGTTGACGCTCTCCTGCAGGGCGATTTTGGCGCTCTTGACGTTGGCCGTGCGGGTGCCGCTGGTGAAGAGTGGCAGCGTGAGCGAGGCGCCGACCATGTTGGGAGGCGTCATGTTGAAGCCTTCGTCGCGGCCGAAGTAGGTCTTGGCACTGTACTGGTAGTAGGCCGAGAGGGTGGGGGTGAAGTCCATGTAGGCCATGGTCACGTTGCGGCGGGCGAGGTTCTCGCTCTGCTCGAGGAGCTGGTAGTTGTAGTTCTTCGTGAGGTCGAAGCCGCGGCCCAGGAGCTGGGTGGCGTTGTCGACGCTGAGGATCTGGTCCACCGGCGTGGTGAGCTCGAAGTCGGCGTCCACGTCGGCCCCCAGTTGCAGGAGCATCGAGTTACGCAGGGCCTGCAGCGAGCGCTTGCTGCTGTTGATGCTGCTCTTCATGGAAGCCACCTGCACCTGCAGCTTGTCAGCGTCGACCTGCTCGGCGGCGCCCACGTCGACGCTGGCCTGGGCCGTGGCGGCCAGGCGCTCGAGGTTGGCCAGGCTTGAGTCGAGCAGGCCCACGGTCTGCTGCATGACGAGAATGGAGACGTAGATGTTCTTCACGTTCGAGCGCGTCTGCTGGGCGGTCTGCTGGCGGTTGATGTCGGTCATCTGCATGGAGATGTCCTGCAGCAGGGTACCCACGATCTGGGCGCCGGTGAGGGCGATGGAGGCGGTGACGCTGAAGGTGCCGTTGGGGTTCATGGCGATGCCGCCGCTCTCGGTGCTGCTTGCCTCTTCGGCGCCGGGGATGGTGATGGGCACGGGAACGCCGCCCACCAGGATGGTGTCGGGAATCATGGACATCATGCTGCGGCCGCCGCCGAAGTTCATCGTGTAGCCGCACATGTTCTGGTAGTCGAAGCCGGTGCGCACCTGCGGAAGCATGCTGCTGAGGGTCTTCCAGCGTTCGAGCTCGGCTTTCTTCACGTCGAGGTCGGCGTTCTGCATGGAGGCGTTGTGCTCGAGGGCGTACTGCTGGGCCTCGTCGAGGCTCAGGCGCAGCACCTCTTTCTCCTGCCCCACAGCCGACACGGTCAGCATCGCGCCGAGGGCCAATGAAAACAGTCTGTTGTATTTCACGTTAATCTCTCGTATTTTACTTTTTTGCGGATTCTTTCTTGCGCACGGGGATGGGCTGGAGGCTGGCGAGCTGCACCTTCATCCGGACGCCCGGGGCGGCCTCGACGGTGGCCATGGCGCCGTCGGCGCTCACGAAGCTCACGTGCACCCCGCCGGCGGTCATCAGGCGGTCGCCCGCCTTCAGGCCGGCGCGGTAGGCGGCGTCCTTCTTGGCGCGGTCGCTCTGCGGTTTGATCAGGAAGAAGTAGAAAACGGCTATCATCGCCACAATCATGATGGCGGTCTTCCAGCCGTTGGCAATGTCGAGTAGTATCATCTTTTTTGAGTCTTTTTTGTTAAAACTAGCTTTGATAACGAGGAGGGATTATATTTATTGTACAATATAAAAGAAAATATCCGAAACGACCAAAATGCACTCCCAAATTCACACTTTTGTTGCGCCGGAAAGGCATTAACCTCCTGTTTTCGAGCCACCTGGGTGGCATATATGCCTAGTTGATGCCTGGAGGATGCCTGGGGGATGCCTCGAAGGTGCCTGTAGGGTGCTTTTTTTGAGGAGGTTGACACAATAATTGGGGGCGAGGGACGTTACAGGTAGCATGAATAACACCGACAAGTACGTGGCGTTGCGCAAGCAATACCCTGAATTCGAATATGTGGCCTATCACTATCGCACCGAGGCCGAGGGCCTGCGGCTGTGGTTCGACTTCCGGATGGGCGACGTGGAGTTCCACCCGACGGCCGTGGTCGAACGCCGCCCCTTCCTCGACCTGGAGCGGGCCGACCTGGACCAGATGGTGTTCAACATCGGCATGGTGGAGCTGGTGAGCTACTGGAAGTGCGCCTGCCCGCCTGCCGTCAAGGTGCTCTGCGGCAGCCTCACCGACAGCCAGACAGCCTTCTGGCGCAAGCTCTACTGGCACGGTTTGGGCGAGTTTTTCTACACCAACGGCATCCTCGAGACGCCGGAGGCGTTCATGCAGATCGTAGGGACACGGCGTGCCGTGTCCGCAAGCAAGGATGGCGATGTCGCCAGCGGACACGGCACGCCGTGTCCCTGCTACCTTGTGCCCATCGGCGGCGGCAAGGACAGTGTGGTGACGCTGGAGTTGCTTCGGCGTGCCGGCAAGAGCATCCGCCCGTTGATCATGAACCCCCGTGGCGCCACACGCGAGTGCGCCCGGGTGGCAGGCTTCCCCATGGAGGAGGTGCTGGTCATCCGCCGCACGATCGACCCTACGCTGCTGAGCCTCAACGCCAAGGGTTACCTCAATGGGCACACGCCCTTCAGCGCCATGCTGGCCTTCTACACCCGCCTGGCCTCCGCCCTCAGCGGCATCCCCAACGTGGCCCTGAGCAACGAGAATTCGGCCAATGAGAGCACCGTGAAGGGCAGTTATGTCAACCATCAGTACAGCAAAAGCCTCGAGTTCGAGGACGACTTCCGGAATTATTGCGTTAATGCGTCAATGTGTAAATGTGTTAGTGCTGACGCGCCAGCCACTGACGCAATAACGCATTCACACACTCACGCATTCAATTATTTCTCCTTCCTCCGGCCGCTCTCCGAGCTTCAGATCGCCATGCTCTTCAGTCGCTTTACCGACTATCACGACGTCTTCCGCTCGTGCAACGTGGGCAGCAAGGAGGATGTCTGGTGCGGCCACTGCGCCAAGTGCCTCTTTGCCTACATCATACTCTCGCCCTTCCTTGCGCCGGAGCGGCTCAACGCCATCTTCGGCAAGTCGATGCTCGACGACACCACGCTCGCGCTCGAGTTCCGTCAGCTCCTCGGCCAGGCCGAAACCAAGCCCTTCGAGTGTGTGGGCACCGTGGGCGAGGTGCGCCAGGCCCTGCTGATGGCGGTTGACCGCTGGTATAAAGACCGGCGCCCCAGTCTGTTGGAGCTGGTGCCCCCTGAGCCTCCGCTGTCGCTCATCGCCCTGGAGGAGCTCAGCCCGATTGGCAATCTCACCGCCGAGGAACGCCAAATACTTCAAACCGCATGTACAGAGAAGAACAACTGAAGGCCCTGCTCGAGGGCCACACGATACTCGTGGCCGGCTACGGCCGCGAGGGGAAGAGTGCCGAGAACCTGATCAAGAGGCTGTTGCCCGGCGCACCGCTCACCGTCGCCACCCAGGTGGAGGGCGGCCGATGGAAAGACACTGCCGACCGGTGGCATTCCGACTGGCCCTTCGACCTCGTCATCAAGAGCCCCGGCATCCCCACTTTCCACTTTCCACAGTCCACTTTCCGCTTGTCCAGCCTCACCGACCTCTTCCTGCAGGTCTACGGCGACCTCACCATCGGCGTCACCGGCACCAAGGGCAAGTCCACCACCGCCAGTCTCATACACCACCTGCTGCCGGGTTCCGTCCTGGCGGGCAACATCGGGGTGCCGCTCTTCGACATCCTCGACCAGCTGCACGAAGGCAGCCTTGTCGTGGCCGAGCTGAGCTGCCACCAGCTCGAGGTGCTGCACCGTTCGCCCCGCGTCGCCGTGCTGCTCAACCTCTACGAGGAGCACCTCGACCACTACGGGAGCTACATGGACTACAAGATGGCCAAGCTGCAGATCGCCCTGCACCAGCGCGAGGGCGACCATTTCTTCTACTGCACCGACAACGAGGAGCTGCGCTCCTTAGTGGAATGCGGAACGTGGAAGGTGGAAAGTGAGGTGCATCCGTATTCGTTAAGCAGCATCAGCGACGAGGAGCGCACGCTGCTCGACGCCAGCCCCCTGGCGGGCGACCACAACCGAAGCAACGCCCTGGTGGCTTGTCGCGTGGCTTCGCTGGTCTTGAATCAGCCCCTTTCCACGCTCTACACTCCACTCTCCACTTTCCAAGGCCTCCGCCACCGCATGGAGCGGGTGGGCGTGGTGCGCGGCATCACGTGGTACGACGACAGCATCAGCACCATCCCGGCCGCCACCATCGCCGCCGTCAAGGCCCTCGGACGCGTGGACACGCTGATCCTCGGCGGTTTCGACCGTGGCATCGACTACGGCCCGCTGGTGGCCTTCCTGCGGGAACACCCCATCAGCAACCTCGTCTTCGTCGGTCAGGCCGGAAGAAGAATTTTGCAGATGCTATCCACTATCCACTATCCACTATCCACTCACATAGTCGAGGACGACTACACGAAGATCGTGCCCTGGTGCGCCGACCACACGCCGCAGGGGGGCACGGTGCTCCTCTCTCCGGCGGCGGCCAGCTACGACGCCTTCCGCAACTTCGAACACCGCGGCGACTTCTTCCGCGAACAAATTATGAATCTATGACCGACTATATTGAGATACGCCACCAGCTCCACGAGCATCCGCAGACGGCTGGCGACGAGCAGTTTGCACACGATACGATTGTCCGGCACCTTCAACAGCTCCATCCCGACAAGGTCTACACCCACGTGGGGGGCTATGGCGTCGTCGCCGTCTGGGGCAAAGAGCCCGGAGCGCCGACCATCGCCTTCCGCGCCGACACCGACGCCCTGCCCATAGGCCACCGCTGTGGCCACGACGGCCACACCACCATCCTCCTCCGTCTGGCCGAGCTGATAGATGAAGTGTTTAGTGCTCAGTGTTCAGTGTGTAGTGATGCTACGCAGGATGGCGACAGCCAACTAAACACTAAACACTCAACACTTAACACTGACAAGAACATCCTTCTCCTCTGGCAGCCGGCCGAGGAAACCGGCTGTGGGGCCCGGGCGATGATGGAGAGCGGCGTGCTTCAGCAGTACGACATCCGCGCCATCTATGGCTTTCACAACCTGCCTGGCTACCCGTTGGGCACCGTTGTCCTCTGCCCCCACACCTTCGCTGCGGCCTCCACGGGTGTCATCTATCACCTCGACGGCCGCGAGACCCACGCCTCGACGCCCGAGCTGGGCCTCAATCCAGGGCTGGCCGTCAGCGAGATCATCGACACCTTCAGCGCCTTCAACGGGCAGGAGGGCGAGTTTCGCCAGTCGACGCTCATCTGCGTGCGCCTGGGCAACCCTGCCTTCGGCACCTCGGCCGGCCACGCCGACGTGATGTTCACGCTGCGGGCCTTCACCAACGCCGCCATGGAGCGCCTGCTGGCCGACGCCAACAACGCCGTGGACGGCATCGCCCGGCGCCACGGCCTCCGGGTCACCCGTATGCTGCAGGAGCCCTTTCACGCCACCGAGAACGACGCCGCCCGTGTGGAGGACATAAGAAAAGCGGCAGGAGACCTGTCGCTTAGGGTGGTGGATCGGGAGGATCCCATGCGGTGGAGCGAGGACTTCGCCGAGTACCTCATGCGGTACTCCGGAGCCATGTTCGGCATGGGCAGCGGCGATGATCACGCCGAGTTGCACCATCCGGACTACGACTTCCCCGACGAGCTTATCGAAGTGTCCGCGTCGGTACTTGCGACGCTGTGCCGGTCGTTCCGGTCTTCTTCTCCAGCTTGATGTAGTCGGGGAAGGGCACCTGGGCCGTACCGACGCTGATGGAGGGCTTCACGCGCAGGCCCACGTTCGAGGAGATGCCCTCGGAGGTGAAGCTGCTGGCAAAGGTCTTCAGCGCGTCGACCCCCTTCTTCGAGAAGAGGTCGGCCAGCTCGGCGTTGACGCCCAGCGGCACGGTGGTGGTGGCGGAGGGCTTGATGGTGTAGCTTTTCGTGTTGACGCCCGAGGCCATGTCGGTGTTGTCGATCGAGAGGATCCAGTCCAGCGCCGTCATGGCGGCCTTGGTGGTGGTGGGGTTGGTGACGTCGACGTTCACATCCATCGCCAGGGGGACCTGCTTGCTCTGGTAGGCGGCCACCAGCTTCAGCACGTCGGCGGCGGTGAGCTTGCCTTGGGTGAGGTTCTTCACGTTGACGCCTGCCACGCTGACGTTGGAGACGTTCTTCAGACTGAAATCGCAGTTCATCAGGTTGGCCACGCTGGCAAACTGGTCGGCGACCTGGGTCAGCATGTCGCACGAACTGAGCAGGATAGACCCTGCAAGGGCTAATACTAAAGTGATCTTTTTCATGCCGCAAAGATACAACTTTTTCTTCATCCGGCAAAAAAAACTTCTCTGTTCACTATCCACCACCCTCTGGATTAAGTTAATTTATGCCAAAAAGTTAGATTGTACACGTGAAGGGAGTCTCCAGTGGAGGCTCCCGATAGCGAAGTGGAGAACGACTCACCCCAAACAAGGATTCTAACGGCGAATTACTCGAATTACTCGAAGCTACGCAGGCTTTTATAACGGCGAATTGCGCTAATTACTCGAATGCTACGCAGGTTGATTTCAGCAAATTACTCGAATGGTCTGCGCAAGCATTAGAGTAATTCGCAAAACAAGCAGATCACATAGCGACCTGCGTAGCTTCGAGTAATTCGAGTAATTCGCCGTTTACTTTATTTTAAGTTAATTTAAGTCAAAAAATTAGATCGTGCACGATCTAATTTGCTCCTTTAAAGTGTTTAGAACGAGGTGTTTAGCACTTCGCAAGTGTGCAAACCATGCTGGAAAACTCGCAAAACGCTGACAGGGCAAGGATTTTGCCCTGGTTTTAAGAGAGTCATCAG
>OCVV011116468.1_pt1 | contig 14006 bp, 8 predicted proteins | sample 1539721 | NCBI WGS metagenome assembly OCVV01 (sample SAMN02144230, study PRJEB22623) | gut metagenome | biome: sheep rumen | host: Ovis aries | place: New Zealand
TGCTGCCAGCTGTAGGCCACGCTCGAGAAGGATGCCAGATGAAGGATGTAATCCGGTCTGAAGGAAAGAAGCACTTCTCTTAATGCTTCTTCATCCAGAAGATTTACACTCTTAAAAGAAATATCCAGAACACCTTTAAAGCTGTCTGTATCAAAAGCCGGCTCTCTTAAGTCGATACCGAGAACCTCTGCGTTTATCTTTTCTTCATAAAGGAAGTTGATGAAATGTCTTCCGACAAAACCTGAAAAACCGGTGATGAGAATACGCTTAGCCATTTTATCCCTTTCCGTATGTGTCAGCCGTTCTTCTATGCCCGCAGGCACGACCGCATACGGAGTTATTATATCATAAAAGGCGCTTATTCACAAGAGACGCCAGTATGCCGGGGAGCGGCTTCATTACCGCTGACCTTATAAGCTCGATCATCATTCCGGTAAGAAAGACCGAAAGAAGTGATGCAAGGTAAAATAAAAACCTTCCTCCAAGCGTCTGAGCTTTATAAAAACTCATCACAAATTCCCAGAGGACGGGATAGAAGACAGGCACCTGGTGAAAGCAATATATCCCGGGAAGAAGCCCCGCGATATAGTTTATGGCTTTTATCGATCCGATGTTTATATTGTAAAATACAACAAAGATCCCGGCAGAACCGGCGATAAGAAATGCCGAGAAAAGATCCGCACTCCAGAATTCCGCAAAGTGTCCTACCGCCGCATATATCCGGCTATCTCCCATTCCCTTTAAGAAAAACATATCGGAGGCGATCACTCTTATCACAAATATGACCGCTTCGCAAAGAAGGAAGATGATAAGACCCGCCTTCTGCTTTCCCTTTATATCAACATATCTTTTTATATATCCGGTCAGAAGATAAACATACATCATCGCCCATATGTCATGTGAGAAAAATCCGGGGCGGTTAGTAAACGTCACGAAGAACACCGAAAGAAATCCGAATATGATAAGGCCTTTCTTTAACTGTTTCTTATCGAACTTATCAAGTATCATGTTAAGGATCGGCGTTGCAAGAAGCAGAACCATATAGAATCCCGCAAACCAGAGAGGATAGCAGCTTATCGGAAAGAACGCATTAAGAATGTCTCCCGAAGTGACATTTTCCGTTCTCCCAAGACCGTATACCGTTATAAGCGTAAGGGAAACCGAATAGAAAAAGGTCATTATCCAGATACGGATGACCCTTTTTATATCGAATTTTTTATCGACAAGAAACCAGGCCCCGATCATCACATAGACATCGCAGGCCATTCTCGCATTCATCGAAAACGGTGTAAAAAGGATGATGGACTTTAAGCTGTCGGAAACGGGAAGCCCGCTCTGCATGAGAAAATGACCCGAAACGATAGCGAGCATGCAAAATATCCTTAAAAGTTCGAGATCAGATTGTCTTTCGTTTGCTTTAGCCAAGTCAGTCCCCCGAATAGTACTTCTTTTCATAATCGGATATAAGCTTTATATTATCCTTTTCGATCTGGTTTAAAGCATCCTCTTTCCACTTTTTGGGTTCGATCGTCCCGTAATACCAGGAGCAGGAATCAAAATATTCCTGAAGCTCTTTGTCGGAAAACTTTCTGCCGTGACGCGCATAGATCTCGTTACGCGCGATGCGGAGCTCCCATTCGGAAAGATCCCAGAGATCATCTTCGTACAGTCTTTGTTCTGAAGATGACGGAAATACATATTCGGTATTATTACTGTATCCGCCATAAGGATCTTCATTTATCTTATTCGAAATGAAAACGCAATTGCCGTTTTCAACCTTAAACTTTACCTCGTTCGGAGTCCCGCTCCCGCCGTCTCCATTCCCGGTACTGTAGGAATATCTTATGATATGGGTATTGCCGTCGACCTTCTCGGATACATACTCAACAGGAAGCTGGTTGGTATCGCCGTGCTGGTAAGCATAGAGATCGAACTCGGGTAAGTATGTCCAATGAAGAGGCTTTTTCATGTCAGCCGGATCCGTTCCCGTATGAAGTCTGACGAAATCCTCGAAATCAGCTTTTGTAAAGGCCGTGACATCAGTAATGAGCTCGCTCTCACCTATCTTTTTAAGATAAGCCTTAAGCTGCTCATCGGTAAGTTCCCATGTCCCGATACCGGCACCGTTATACATTACTTCATGCCAGTCTATCTCATAAGGATTATCATAGTCGCAAAGAAGGAATCCGTTATATACTGCGCCGTTAAACATATCATCAAAAACAATGAGCCCGAGCTCTTCGTTATCCGCGGGGAACGCGCCGCCTTCATCATCTCCGCTAAGCTCATCACTTCCCGAATCGATATCAGTGCCGTTTTCATCATCTGCATCATTCTTATCTGCATCGCTCTTATCTGCATCTTCTTTACCGGGATCTGAAGCTTCCGCCTCTTTACCGGCAAATTTGCTCTGAGCCGCTTTTAAGGGATCAGCCCCCTTTTTTTCATTCTCATCCGGTGTCTTTTTTGCTCCGCATGCAGCAAGCAAAATACACAAAAAAACCAGACCGATAACGGTTCCGGTTTTCCTTTTTTTATTTATATATTTATATCTGTCCATGGTCATTTCCTCCGTCCAAACCGGCAAGATCATCGCTATGATTTTATTGTATTAACATTGCTTTATCTTGTCAAACAACCGCATTTATTATACGACAAAAAAACGGGATGCCGCAACGATATTTGGACCGGTTCTTTTGGGAAAAGCGTCTTATATAGGACCTCAGTAAAAGATCTTTAAAGATGGAAGCAGCCCGGACGATATCGCCCGGGCTGTTTTTTAATATATCCTGTAATTTCCGCTAAGCATCAGATAAACGAAGAAGTACAGGCAATTGTCGTAATATCTCCTCTCACCTTCGCGAAGGCCGTTTTTAAGGAACTTTTCCACCCATGGTTTTGCAGCCTCCTTATCAAAGACTGCTGCCGATGCATTTGATGCGATGACCGCAACGGGATGAAGGACCTTTTCTTTTAAGTCCTCACCTTCAACCGAGAATATATGATCCCAGGTTCCGTCTGAAAGCTTTTCGTTAAAGAAGGACAGGAACTTCTTTGCATTATCCTTTGACCACTCGCTTACTCCGCACCAGATCGCATCAAGCGCTATATTTATCATTGTCCGGTATGCATCGCTGTAATACCAGTCATGTCTTCCGAATCGCTCGCTCTCTTTATAAGGCGTACCGTCATATTCGGCATATTCCGCAGAAAGTCCGGTCTTTTCATTGCAGCACAACTTCCAGTATTCGCGGCTGGCCTCGGCTGCATTTAAGAAGAAATCCTTGTCCTCATCATATGCATATTTTGCATATTGCTCATAGAAGTGAGGCAGATGATAGGAAGGATCCGAAAAATCAGCCTCTGCTATGAACCTGATATAGTGATTGTCGGGATCGAACATCGCACGTCCCGGAAGATCACCCGTCCCTTTTCTTATCATATTGTGAAGCAGGTCCTTTGCCTCCTTATGATAATCAAATATGCCCGTGCCGTTTCCCCATCTGTTTCCCGCAAGGATCAGGTCCATCGCGAAGTATTCCTCTCCGTCGGGAGCCGCCCCCTCGGAATTCTTTGTTCCGTCAAGGCCGCAGGACCAGGCAAAATATCCGGCCTGAACACCCTCTGACTGATACATGTATGTCTTGGCCCATTTCCATATGCGGTCGAATTCCTCCTGCTTATTCATCTGGAGGCACATCATCATTCCGTAACTCATGCCTTCGGTCCTGGCATCTATGTTACCCGTATCTTCCACATATCCCATATCAAGGCCAACGGGATGATATATCCGTTCATCATCATTTCCGTAAAAAAGAGTATTAAATATCTCCTCGCACTTAGCCCTTCCCTCTTCTTTACTTACTCCGTAATACTCCAAATAATTCTCGTATTTATCCACTTCTCTGCTCCTTAATTTTTCTTCGATCTTATCAAATTCCTTAACAAAAAAACCGCTGTTGTAATGAAGCATGACAGTATGTACAAAAAGACAGATGAGCCACGCCCATTTGAAATACCATATGCTTATTATAAAAGGGAGAATAAATAAAACTATCGCCAAAAAAACCCTTATAAATCTCCAGCCCGCCATACCCAGGGCGGTCCTTATCGCTTCACGCGTACTTATCTCATATCTGGCTATTATCGGGAAAAGGCAGAATACCATCATATAGAAAAGCGCCGATACGATAAAAAGCATCCATTTATAGGCCGTTAGTGATGAATGCTTTATAAGATAATACCAGTCCGCCGCAAGGAGCACCGTGATAAAAACTATAACGATGCCCGGCAGAAAAGTCTGTTTGAAGTTTTTTGCAAAGGAAGAAAAAAAAGACTTAAATACCGGCGGCTCTTCACCCCGGTATAATTTCATTCCGACATAATATCTTGCACTCATGGCAGCCCCTGCCGTAAATAACGGCAGTGAGCAGATCACCCAAAGCAGATTAACGAGAACATAGTCGGTCGCTCTGCTTATCGCCTGCATCACAGGGCTGTCAAATGCAAATAGTTTCATGATATCACTCTTTCACGCCACCGATCGTCATACCGGTTACGAAGTATCTTTGTAAGAACGGATAGAGCATTACTATAGGCGCCATGGTAAGTATCGTAGCCGCCGCGCGTACGGATATGGGCGTGATATTTACCGTAGTACCTGTTGTTGCCGCTCCCGAATTACCTTTAAGGGAGGTTACGGCCGAGAGCATCTTCATAAGCTCGTACTGTAATGTAGTATACTCGTCAGCCATACGATTGTAAAGCATCGTGTCAAACCAGGAGTTCCACTGATATACGGCAACGAAAAGTGCAACCGTGGCATAGATCGGCTTACAAAGCGGTGATATTACCCGAAGGAAGATCGTCATATATCCGGCTCCGTCTATCTGCGCAGCTTCCTGAAGGGCTTCCGGGAGACCTTCCATATACGTCCTCATGACCAGCATGTTAAATCCGCTTATCATTCCTGGGATCACATATACCCAGAAGGAATTGGTAAGATGAAGGTTCTTGTATAAGATCATGACCGGGATCATACCGCCGTTAACATACATGGTTATTACCCAGAATAAGGATAACTGTGAACGGAATACGAATTTTCTCTGGCTTACTATAAATGCAAGAAGTGCATTTGCGGCAAGCGCGAATATCGTTCCGAGTACGGTACGTGCCACCGAGATTATCGCTCCCTGTGTGATATTCTTGAGTGCGAGCACAGTCGTATAGTTCTGCGTCGTAAATATCCTGGGCTTTAAATGCACGCCGCCTCGCATGGCATCGACACCGTCGTTAAACGATATCGCAAGCGTGTTTAAAACCGGGTAAAGCGTTACCACACAGAAGGTGACCATAAATATGGTATTAAATAATATGAAAAGGATGTTTCCTATCTTTGTCCTTCTGTGAGAGCCCGGTGCTTTTCCGTAATTTATCTTTTCTTCAACGACCTCTGTTTCGGCCGCTTCGTTATTTTCCGTTATTTCTGCTTTTTCTATTGTCTCTTCAACTATATTATTATCCATGATCCACCTCCTAGAACAGTCTGTCTTCGCCGTGTTTCTTGGCAATGCCGTTTGCTATAAGAATGATGGCTATGGAAACTACACTCTTAAATATACCTGCCGCAGTACCGAGGGAGTAGTCGTTCTGACTGATACCCCAGGTCAGCACGTAGATATCGATGGTATCCGAAACGCTCTTTACAAGTCCGTTTCCGAGTAAGTACTGAACTTCGAATCCTGCGTTTAAAAGATTACCCATGTTCATGATAAGAAGCACTATGATAGTGGATCTTATTCCCGGTAAAGTAATGTGCTTTATCTTCTGCCATCTTCCGGCTCCGTCTATGGATGCCGCCTCATAAAGCGAAGGATCTATGGATGTTATCGCCGATAAGTAGATTATGGCGTTCCACCCGGTCTCCTTCCAGAGATGGGCAAATGTTACGATACCCCAGAACAGTGCGGGGATCGAGAAGAACGGTATGGAATCTTTTACGATACCGAATTTTAACAGAAGTTCGTTTACTATACCTTTGGAAGCAAGCGCATCATTTAAGATACCCGTAACTATGATCCATGAAAGGAAGTGGGGCAGATAGGATATCGTCTGGATCGGTTTCTTGATACCCGACATCCTTATCTCGTTTAACAATATCGCAAATACGATCGCCATGATCGTAGTGAATACGAGATTAAGGACACCCATACAGAACGTATTTCTAATTACCCGAAGGAATGTTACATCGGAGAACAGAAATTTGAATTTATCAAGTCCGACCCACTGGGAATGGAAAAATCCCGTTTTGTTCTTATAATTCTGGAATGCCATTACCCAGCCGCCGAGTGGCAGATAGTAAAATATAAATCCATAGATCACGAATATGGCGGACCAGATTATGAGCGTCCTCTGCTTTATCAGATCTTTTTTGGTGATGACCATCTTTTGCTTTTCTTTAGACTTCTCTTTAGACTTTTCCTTACTCATTTTTAGTCCTCTCGCTTTAAGATAAATGGCAGCCATACACTTAGCTTACGTATATGGCTGCCATTTCATAGAGCTATATGCTCACGATAACAGATTGCCCTGTTTTATTTCTTGCTGGCTTCAACCCTGCGGTCAAGCTCTTCCTGCATCTGATTTAAGAAGTCTTCAGGCTTGCACTCTTCGTATGCCTTCATGTAGTTATCCCACTCGGAATCGAAGTTGGAAGCCATAACAACCTTGGGAAGCCACTCATGCTTTGTCTCACCCATCTTGGTCCATGCAACACCACCGGGTGTTGAAGTATCAAGGTTGTTGGAGTAAGACCACATCGGGAACCAGGGATGAGTAGCGTTTACATCTTCCTTAACGGAACCGATAAGATCGGGATAAGTCTTTGCGCCGTAAGCGGTGAAGCACTTCTGTAAAGGCTCGGCAAGAGCGTCAAAGAACTCGGAAGGCTGCTCCTCAGGCATGTTAGCGTTCTTTCCGTCATCGGAAGTTCCGCCGTACTGAGGTAAGTAGCTGTAGAAGCAGAGATGATCTGCTCTGTACTTGGGATCGGAGATGTTTGCACGGATCTCGGGAGTCCTGTAGAAGAGACCGTCCTCATCTACTAAGTAGTCCTCGCCTTCAACACCCCAGAAACGAAGGTTGTGGATATCCTGATCGAGCATAGCATTTAAGAAGGAGAATGCAAGGTCGGGATCGGAGCAGCTTGTGGTAACTGCGATACCGGATGCTACGTTAAGGGTATCACCGTAAGTATGCCATCTGTTCTCCATACCTTCATCAATGGTAAGTCCGAGAGGAACATAGTTGCATCCTTCGTTCTCAAGACCCGAGTTACGAAGTGCATCGTTGATCTGCATGAAATCCCAATACTGATCGCACATACCAAGTACGTTACCGTTGGAAAGCTTTGTGATATAGTCATCATACTTCTGAGTACCGAAATCCTTATCAACGATTCCCTTTGCGTACTCTTCATTTAACTTCTTAAAGTATCTCTTTGCTGTTTCTGTTGTGTTATAGTCAACGATGGTCGGATCCTTACCTTCGAAATCAACGATAACGGAACCGTCGTTGGGATATCCGTCTAAGAACTGAGGTGCGTTCTCAATACAGAAATATCTCCAGTCATCGCAAAGGCAGGTGTAAGGGATGATATCCATCTCGTTGCCGTTTGCATCCTTGGTCTTGGGATTGGCTGCAGCATATCTCTCAAGAAGGTCGAAATACTGGTCTAAAGTCTTGATCTCGGGATAGTTGTCCCACTCAAGAACTCTTGCCTGTACCCAGAATGCCTCGTCGTTGTGGGTTGTACCTGTAGGCTCGCCCTTGGTATTCTGGAATACGTTACACCAGTAGATGTGACCGTCATCCTGACGGAACTGATCCCACTCTTCAGGAGTGTAATAGTTTGTAAGGTTGGGGTACTTGCCGCTCTCAAGATATTCATCCCAGGGAACAAGAACTCCTTCATTGTAAAGGTCAAGGCTTCCGTCACCGCCGTCGATAAGATCGGGATATGTGCCGGATGCGATGATGCTTCCGATAGCCTCTGATACGGTCTGGCCGGTAAGCCATGTCTCTTTAAGACGAACCCCCGTCTTCTCAGCTATGATGTCCTGGATCTCGTTGTTTCCGCTGTTGATCTCGGTACCGGGCATGCCGCCGAAGAATGTGAAATCAACGATGTCTCCCGATGCAGCGGGAGCTGCCTCTCCCCCATCATCCGTAGCTGTTGCTGCAGGCTCTGCGCCGTCATCTCCGCTCGCGGGTGCCGCAGGCTGTGCGCCGCCGCATCCTGCAAGGCATGCAGCAGTAAGAACAGCTGATAATCCGAGGCTTAATACTCTTTTCAATACTTTACTCTTCATTACTATCTCCTTTCCTCCTCTAATAATAGTAATAAATTACTCACTTTATGGAACATTATAAGACAGGAAAAATTTTATTTCCCCCGACAAAATATAGGTTAGATTGGGAAGAATTTTATATGATGTGTGCGGGCACGGAAAACGTCCGGACTTCAAAGGTTTTATTAATTTAAAAACGCGGGATCGTCATCCCGCGCTCTTGTCTCTTCTGTATTTCGAAGGCGTGCAACCCATGCGTTCTATGAATTTCTGGACAAAATAGTCGCTGTCCTTATAGCCGACCTCCTCGGCTATGGAGATTATCTTTTTATCCGTGTTCACGAGCATTTTTGCAGCCATCTTTATCCTGTAATCCGTCAGGTAATCCTTAAAGGAAACACCGTATTTTTTCTTGAACATCTGGCCCAGGTAAGCATTGTTTATAAAGAACTTCTGGCTCATCTCACGGAGACTTATATTTTCCGCATAATGATTCTGGATCTCTTTTTCCACATCCCGAAGGACACTGTGGGCCGATCGTTTCCTGAGCTGGGAAATGTATTCCGCATAATCGAGGCAGAAGCGTACCATATGATCGCTCTTTCCTTTTACAAGACCTTCCTCCAGGGAACTCTCACTGATAAAATTCATTATCTCTTCGTGATTGACCTCATCATCCTGCTCCGATGCTATCCTGATAAGCTGGAAAAGAAGATAGGATATGTTAAAGTTGACGGATTCTTCCGGTATATCCTTTTCCTTTACCTCCTTGTAAAATTCGTGAACGAGCTTGTCGATCTCGCCTGCATCATTAACTTCTATTGCTCCGACAAGCTTGTCTAAAACTTCATTACAGATGATCTTCTGGGCGTTTCCGGAATCATAGGTTCCGATGAGGCGGGATATCATGTTCCTTCCCCTGTATGCCTGCTCAAGCTCCGCCTGTCTGCGCCTTTCCTGAACCTTTTCCTTTTCCGTCGAACGGATCTTTTTCAATATCTCGATAAGCTCCGCTCCGTCCACGGGCTTTAAGAGATAATCCAGGCAGCCCATTCGAAGCGCTTTCTGGGCATATCCGAAATCATCATATCCGCTCATTATAATAAAGTAGGCATCGGAAAGCTTCTGTTCCCGAACCTTTTCCATAAGCTCAAGTCCGCTGCATTCGGGCATGCGTATATCCGTAAGGATAAGATCCACCTCATTTTTCTCAAGAAACTGCAATGCCTCTTTCCCGTTCTCGAGACATGCCGCTATCTCAAAGCCTTCCTTCTCCCAGTCAATGAGAAGACTTAAACCCTGTGTTATGAAAGGCTCGTCATCTACTATAAGTACTTTCATTCGTTCTCTCCAAGGGGTATCCCCAGTCTTATTACAGTGCCTACTCCGCGCTCGGATTCTATCTTGAATTCCGCCTTATCTCCGGTCACCATCTTAAGTCTCAAAAAGGCGTTCATTATACCTACGTGGGATTTTCCGTGCATACTCTGTATCGACACGTTCTTAACACGCTCGGTGATATCGTTGACCACGCCTATGTTCATCCCGACGCCGGTATCTTCTATTTCTATATTTAGCATTCCTTCGTTCTTAAATACTCTGACGAAGATCCAGCCGGGTGCCGACTTTTTCTCCACACCGTGCTCACAGGCATTTTCCACAAATGTCACTATCGTGAGCTTGGGTATCGTGTATATCTCGCAATCCTCATCAACATTTAACTGATAGGAAAGCCTGTCTCCGAAACGATATTTCTGAAGCGCCAGATAGGCATCGACGAAATCCATTTCCTTTCTTATGGAGATCTCGTCATCACCCCAGTTAACGTAGGTCCTCTCCATGACCGCAAGGCGGCCTACCATCTCGGCAGTTTCCTTTTCATTCTTCAAAAGGCTGTGCATGCGCACGCTTTCAAGTGCATTGAACAGAAAATGAGGATTAATCTGACTGTGGAGCGCCAGAAGCTCGGCATTCTGCTTTGCAATATCCATCTCCTGCTCTTTCAGCCTGTCTTTATAAACGGTATTGACAAGCTCGTTCATCCTCGAAGCCATTTTGTTATAGCTTTTTATAAGGCCTGCGATCTCGTCTTCTCCGCCGATCGATCTTATCAGCATCATCTTGTCTTCATCCATGATACCGAAAGAATCCTCAAGATATTTTATCCTGGTGATCATCGTGCGCTCTAAGATATACATCATGACAAGGAGCAGCGCTATGTTTAAAGCCATGAGCAGGACGAAGACTCCTCCGTTCCTGACAAGAAATGCCTTTGCTTCGTTTTCTTTTGATTCTATATATATGGTAAGATCTTTGCCGTAAAGAGTTATGTCCTTTTTAAATACATTCTTACTGAAATCCGGGATCTTCTCAAAGGGCTCTAGTTCTCCGGAACTGTCCTTATTTGTAAATATCAGCGTATCGCCGTCGCATACATAAACCTTATCTTCGATCTCAAGCCTTTGCAGAGCATCCTCAAAATCACTGAAATCCAGATCGAGCCTTAAGGCTTTTTTACATCCTCTGAAGGCGCCCATGTCCATCTTTACCAGGATGAGTATCCTTCGCTTGAGCTTCGTGTCGCTGTCCATTCCGGTGCCGTAGTCAAAAGTCAGTCGGCGGTTTTCCTCTCCGCTGTAAAGCTCCTTGAACCACTCGGCATCTTCCACGCTGTCCATTCGGTAAAAACCCGAACCGTTAAGTATCGTAGGGTTGTCGGCAAAGATGCTCACCCTCGCGCCCTGGATACCCATCGTGGAATCAAACATAAGTCCGCTTTCCAGTCTGAAATAGGCATCGTAATAATCATAAGGCGTTACATAAGGCTCGTTCAGGAATTCTTCTATCACACGGCTTTTGTAAAGGTTATGCGCGATACTTGCCGGATATTCCATCTGATTCTGAAGCGTATATTCAACCGCGCTCGCCGTCTGCGAAAGCTCGGCTTCCACATCATGCTCCACGCTCCTGTATACGCTTCCCAAGATGACAGCATCGGTTATCGCCATAGGGATCAGCACGCAAAAGGTGAACAGAAGATTTAACTTCCGGTTCAGCTTCAGTGAATTTAAATACCTGATGATCTTTTCTTTAAGCTTGCCTCTCATCCCGTTAGTGCGTAAGTTCGATGCTCTTTAAACTTCCGCTTCCGGATCCTTCATAAGTAAGATAGAGATCACTTATCCCGTCAGGAAACTCTGCTCTCCCTTCGAACGGAGTCCAGACGTCGGCATAATCCACACTGATACGTCCAAGCTCTTTTCCGTCCCACTTATCTTTTATTATGAAGTCTCCTTTATGATATCCTCTCGTTTTGATACGGACTCCCTTCACGCCTTCGCACTTAAAAGAACGAAAACCGATGGTAACTCCTTTTTTGATATTTCCTATATAAGATAATAACACACCCTGCTCGTATCCGTCCTGTTTAATTCTCGGAGCGCTTTCATCACCTACATAAACATCATGTTTTTCGGTAAACAAGTGGCACGCGATATAAGCGGGATATTCACCGATATCGGAAAGCGGTCCGCCGTTAAGACCACAGGAGCTAAGCGCCACCTGAGGAATACGCCCGTCAGCGGTAAATTCGATCTTCTCTGCACATCCCTGCCTCGAGTACCATGTCGCATTCGTATGTCTGTGATAGAAGATGTACCAGTCATCGCCGATCTTTTCGATGCCACCGTGATTGTTCGCACCGTAATTCATCGAAAGTTCTGCATTTTTATATGAATCTATTCCGATGTCATTATTGCTGACGATCACGCCGCCGTACTCGTACGGGCCTTCAGGTTTATCACTTGTCGCATAGCATAGTTCGTGCATCGCTTCGGACGAATAAATGAAATAATATTTCCCGTCCTTTTTCCTTATCGAGGAAGCCTCAAAGAAAGCATGTCCTTCATATGACGTTCCTTTTGCATACATATCTCCGGGCGCAATAAACTCAGGCTCCTTTATTATCGTAAGCATATCCTTATCAAGCAATGTCAGCATCGCGCCGTGACGCGACTTATCTCCATGTCCGGCAAATCCGGTGAACATGTAGGTGACATCCCCCTCGGTAAGAACACCGGGATCAAACTGCGGCTCATCGCCTTCTCTTTCTCCAAGGATAGTTCCGTCTTTGTAATGAACATTTCCCAGATATTCGTATTTCCCACCGGGCGTATCGCTTACAGCCACGGAGACTATATCCACCTTATCAAGAACATAATAAAGATAATATCTGCCGTCGGGTCCCTTTGTCACATCGGGAGCGTAAAGATACATCTTTCCGTCTTTATTAATGGGATCGTCAGTCTTTCTGTAGATAACGCCCTCGCATCTCCAGCTCTTAAGATCATTTACCGGAGCCGAATAACACATATAATCTCCGGGACAGAAAAGCTCTCCGCCGTACAGATCGTGGGATCCGTAGACGTAGACCCTGTCACCGAACACATGCGGCTCTCCGTCGGGAATATATTCCCACGAGGGAAGGTATGGATTGTATACCTGCTTAGGTCTTATCGTCTCGATCCCGGGAACGGGACCGCCGGACTCAAAATTCATCTCATATCTGTCATCTATTTTATAAGGTCTCCACTCGGGCTGAGGCTCTCCGTCTCTGTCGCAGCAGTTCGGATCCAAATTCTTTACAAAAGATACTATGTAATTGGCCATCTTTCTCGAAAGATCATAATGCCTTCCGACATAGGGCCTGTAGCATTTCATAAGCGTCTCAAAGAAGAACCACAGATCGCAGGAATGGAAGCAGCCTTCTCCGTCGTTTCCGGGGATATCGGGAGAGAAACGGTAGTAGTAAAGCTTTGCGTCGGGCCTGTTCTTAAGGACTTCTGCGTAGACCTCTTTTACGCTTCTTTCAACAATATTTACTCCGCCTATTATGAATTCGTCTGCGGTATTTCCGGAAATAACGGGGACCGGAGCGCTCTCCCCCTTCATGAAGCGCTCGAAAGGGTCCCCCGTCTGAAAGTGTCCGTCTTTGATATTTGCAAAGAAGGGATGACTCTCCCTGTATTTTGCATACTTTTCTCTTATAAATGTTGCATCCAGTTCTCTGGCTTCTTCGAGAGTTTTTACGCCGAGGAATTCAAAGAAATCCTCTCCTCTTTTCTCTGCCTCGTCAAGCGTGGGCGGATTAAAAAGATCTTTGTCCTTATCTTCGAACTCACCGGAGAATCTGATGATACCACTTAAGATTATCGCTCCTTTTATCAGGTCATAATTATCTTCGCACGTAAGCTGGTTCATGACACTGCAGCCGCCCGCCGACTGGCCGGCGATGACTATCCTTTCGGGATCTCCGCCGAAAGCGGCGATATTTCTCGATACCCATCTAAGGCCTGCCTGCTGGTCTAAAAGCCCGAAATTCCCGGGTGCATCGGGCGCTTCTTTTGTAATGTCCGGATGCGATAAAAATCCGAGGGCGCCGAGCCTGTAATTAACGCTTACGACTATGATCCCACGGGAGGCAAGACGCTCGCCGTCAAATTCCATCTCCGCCGTATAGCCCCACTGAAAACCTCCGCCAAAATACCACACCAGCACGGGAAGCTTTTCATCCGCGCTTTTTGCCGGCGTCCATACATTTAAGTAGAGGCAGTCCTCGTCGATCGGGATATCACAGTCAACATGCCACTCCCTGTCATA
>OCVV012822708.1_pt1 | contig 14003 bp, 19 predicted proteins | sample 1539721 | NCBI WGS metagenome assembly OCVV01 (sample SAMN02144230, study PRJEB22623) | gut metagenome | biome: sheep rumen | host: Ovis aries | place: New Zealand
ATGTCGTGCTTGTCACCGCTCCGCCGTATGTTCCGCCTGCTGTCCATGTCGTGCCGTCGTGATAGTACCACTTGCCGTCCGTAGACAGGACGTATATCTTGTTCGTGTCCGTCATGTCAGCTTTAGCATCTACGACAGTGGGAGTGCCTCCTGCGACCGCTGCGACCGCTCTCTGTACGACAGCTACATCGGTCTGGAGCTGCCCGATCTTCTGGGCGTTCGTAGCTTCTTCGGAAGGATCTTCCCCTCCATTCTCCGGTTCCAGATGCGCAACTACAGTAAGCACGCCATCATCACTATGCCACGCTTTTGATAATGTTGTGCCGCTGACAATCTCCGCACAAACCGCAAATATCAACGTTCCAGTAGATCCATATTTAAAGGTATCTAATGGCATTTCCGTTACGCCTTGCGGGATCGCCCAGTCGAAAGAGATATTCCCGGTCCCTTCCTCAATCGTTACCGTACCGGCATCAATCTCATAATCATGCCTAACCCCATTCGGGCCCTGAGCGGCAATGCGGATCGATGCTGTATCAAGCGCAAAGCCTTCAATCGGCTCCACATCAAAATGAACCACGTCCGCATTGTGATCATATGCTGCAATTACGTATTTTTCCGGGAATGATACCTCCCTGGAGGCTATATCGACTATACATAAAATATCCATTCATGCCTCCTTAGCTGATATTGAGCCTGATCGATGCGTCAACCGCGCATACTTCATTATTAACTGCTTTTGCATTAATTACTGCGTTATGCGCCCACCGTATCCTGAGTCCGCTTCTGGTGTTATATACCGTCAATTCCCCGGGTGCTACAGGTGCCCTGGAATTGGCATTCCCCCAAATATAAACACCATTTTGCCGGACTGTAAGGTAGCAGCCATGCACTATTATTTGGTTCAGACCGCTGATGAGCGGCTTCGCAAGAGGTACCATAAACTCCATATTCTTCTTTGAATTTGTTACATACCCCATGCAAATAGGCGTCAGCTCCTGTGTGATCCCTGCACCAGTCAGCTGGTTATTAAGGGCGGTATCCAAGGCCGCAAGATTCTGTGCCACAGATCTGTTCGGCTTAATGTAATTCCCGGATGTCACAAGCCCGATGCCCTTGAGCGTCTGGCAGGTGATGACCGGGTCAGATACTTCGGAAGACGATGCGGTAAAAGTACAGAGCTGCATCTGATAGATTCCGTCATTAAAAACAGCGTCTGTAGTCTGTGTCAGCGTGGCACCTGTCAGATCGTAGGTGATTGTTAACGGGTCTTCGAGCGACAGATCCAGAGTAACGATAACCTGTCCCTGTCTGATCGTTGCCGGCAGAACGACCTCAAGCGTCTCCGTCTGCACCTCAAATAAGCGGCCGCAAATCATGCCGTAGCCGTTTCCGATGATGATAGTGTTATCGACCGCCGTTACAGTCATCCCGTAGAGGATACCGTTAGCCGTTCCGAGTGAAGCGACGTTTTCAATGGCATGGTCGGTGGCGGGCAGTTCGTGTCCCGTCAGCGTATGTAAAATTGCTGGCATGATTTACCTCCTGATCAATTTGGTTAAGTCAAGACGGATTGTGCCGAATGTGAGCGTTACGATATTGTCCTCAATCTTCGTAGCTGTAAGGATTGAGTTGTGTGATTTGTTCTGATTGTAAATAATGACCCTCTGACCGATTCCCATGGTTAAGGGATGGATTAGAGTGTCATCTTTCAGGACCTTTAATTCGATATTGTTGTTGTATGAAATACCACCGAACAAATCTGCAGCTTCTTCGTCCGCCGCAGTCGCAAATGACTTTTTAACCGTATCATCCGTGTTATATTCCGCTTCGGTTGACTTGACCATGCGGACGACCGGGAAGATGCGGTTATTGTTGGTCATGTTGTAGGTGCCGTCAGGATGGAGATAGTAGGTACGGCTCTGGCTGTAATCCTCTTTGTTATAGACCACCAGCTTGTTCGTCGTATCATCCGTCTCCATGATGGTCACCTGACGTTCAAGCACGTTCGGCAAATCTGCATCAATGAGAAATACATCGTCGACATTCGTGCCGATAGAAAGTGTTATGGTCCTGTTCTGGAAATTCGGGACGGCTACCATGCGAACACGATATTTCTTCATGGCAGGCGCAATAATCGAATCATAGAAATTGATAATGCAATGGTGCATCTTTTCCTTTTCCGATTTCAGGTTAAAGCCCCATGATGACGTGCTGGAAGTCGTTGCGCACGATAGTCCAGGTATCCGTTCCGTGCTGTCTGAAGTGCTTATCCAGTTCGCCGTGATGATACTGGCAAGCGCACTTTCCAACGTTCCCTGTCCCTGCAGGTCCGTATCAAACAAAATCCTCGTTTCAAAGATTCCATTCAGGAATGTCGTGAAGCTGACTTTGACCTCTAATGGGGAGACCACATTGACGGCAGTGACCACGCCGAAATACTTTTCAGCGGTGTCTGACCGTGTAATCCAGATGTAGTCTCCCTCACTGATTGTTCCGTCACCGATAAGCAGTGTCAGGTTGTTATTCTGTGGGGAAAGATAATCTTCCTCAATATTCACGTAGTTGACATTCGTGTGATGCCTCAATGTGAAATCCCTGGAAAATACCTCGACATTATACGGACGCATAATAGACCCTCACTTCCACCGTTGCATCAAGGCCGTTCGTGCCGTCATGGCTCACGGAAAATGTATTCCTGCCTTCTCTGGCATAGAAAAAGCGGTCTGTGTTGAAATCGCAAAGCTGATAGCGGTCGCCTATCAGCCTTCCTGCTTCGGTTGTTTCTGATACGGAATAGGGGACGGAAGTATTGTCGATACACAGAACCCGTCCCGAATCAATCGTGCCGGTATATTTGCCGGAACCGACTAAAACGCCGTCAACGTAATGACGCCAGACGGGATTCTCCGCAGGCCCTTTGATTCTGATCAGAACGGGAGAGTCCTGTGACGAATCAACATCAATATTGACGGACTGCCTGACTTCCTTCGGGTAGGTGTAATCTCCATACGTAAACGGATAAACATCATGCTCTGTATCGTCAGCACCGATAATCACGCCTGTTTTAGTGCGGTACCATAAGCTGAGTGCCTTAAATTCCACCTTACAGACCAGCATGTGATTATTGGTCTTATCACCCTTTTCAATCAGATTCAGGCGGGCTTTCATGTGGAAGCCATCATGCGATTTGTAATTGAGTGTCAACGGTGCGTGCTGGCAGAAATTGACGAAATCGTAATACTGCTGATAAAAGTCGTCAGAAGAGAAGATAACTTCTCCGCTGATTTTATGCTGTTCGAAATACTGTTCCGTCACAACATACACATTACCGATTCGTTCGTAGTCCGTGCCTTCTTCGAAACCAAGTCCTTCCGGTTCAAACAGGAATATTTTTCCGTATCGGTTATGCAGGTCATAGGTTTCACCGAGAGCATTTGTGATTGAGAATAATTCCATTATGCGAACCTCGCTTTCATGCCTAATGACCTGTTGACTTCGCTGACCAGCTTATCGCCCAGATAGACGTCAGTTTCTGCGCACTCAGGAAGATAACGCTCCAGAATAGCAAGGATTCTGTCTGCCGAATTGGAAGTGTTGCGACTTGCGCTGATTCCGTCAATGTTGACGTTTTGAGCGCTCTTTAACGTTCCTTTCAGCTTTCCAACAACAGCTTTTTGCGGACTGTCCTCTATCTCGATACCCGCGGCGATACCTTCAGAAATCGGACGGCCGACCTGGTCACGGAACACTCTGGACGGCGAATTGATATTCAGAAAGCCTTTGGCCCCGTCCAAAGCACCTTTAACAGCGTCTTTTGCCGCCTGGACCAGCCTGCCTGCAGCGTTCTTAACACCCTGCTTGACACCGTCAATGATATCGCTTCCGAGACTTGACCAGTCATAGCTTGTAAACGCACTCGCCGCCTGCCTGACCGCATCACCCGCAGCCGAAACGATAGACGGAATACTCTGAATAATACCTGCTACGACCTTGCCCAGAATCTCAATACCTTTGGCAAGGAAGGACGGAAGATTCTGCGTAACGGTAGCCAGGAATGATGCCACCATTCTGGCAACGGCTCCAACAATCGCAGGAAGATTCTGAATAACACCCTGTGCGACTTTGCCGAGTACCTCGACGCCCTTTTGCAGGAATGTCGGATAGTTCTGCATAATCCACTGAACTGCGCCATTCAGGACCGTGCTGACATTGCCTATCATTGTCGGCAAGTTGTTCAAGAAACCTGTCGCAAACTCTCCGAGCATGGTAAAGCCCGTGTCTATCATTGTCGGAAGATACTGAACAATGCCCTCACAGATTGCCGTTATGATGGTAGCGCCTGTCTCCATGAGCTGCGGAACGACCGTCAGGATGGTCTCTCCCAAACTTCCGAGACCCGAAACAATCATTGCGATCCCGCCTTCTCCATCGCCCGAAAACAGATTCGTGATGCCTGCCATGATTTCCGTGACGCACGGCAAAAACTCCGCTAAAGCGCCGTTCGTCAGACCAGAAAATGACGTTCCCAAATCCTGCAGAGCATCCTTAAACGCCGCAGAGTTTTTAACGGCCTCTTCTGACAGGACGCCGCCTAATTCGTTGACGCGGTCCTTCATGGCCTGTGTGTCTTCCGCCGACGTATTGAGCAGTGCCGCCATTTCCTGTGATGACCGCCCTAACAGATCCTGAGCAAGCGCGGTCCTTTCCGTGCCGGCTTCCATGTTCTGCAGGCCTTCAATGACCTTTGCAAACAGGTCTTCCTGCGACATGGACGCGGCTTCTTCCTGGCTGATACCCAGCTTTTCAAAAGCGTCCGAACCATCAACAGCGGCATTTGAGAGCGTCCTCATTGCGGTCTTCATTACGGATATATCCGTACCGCTATGCTTTAAGACAGCATCCCATTCCTGATATGCTTTTGTGGATATGCCGATTTTCTGTGATGTTTTGTCGATAGCATCGCCGGCCGCCGCAAACTCATTAAGGCCGTCAAAAGCGCCTTTAATGGCAAGCGCTATTCCTGCCGCCGCTACAGCTGCTTTAAATGCTGTGCCAAATTGAAGTCCTGCGCTGTCACCGGCTTCGTTACCGGCCGCCTGCGCATCCGGCACGATAGCGTCCGCTATTCCGCCAGAAATCCCGGCGGCTGACGGAACAATCTGGACATACGCCTGCGCTAACTCAGTCGCCATGCTTTTTACCTCTTATTATCTTTGCCCTTGCCGCTTCAAAATCCGCGATAGTCTTGAAGCCTTTGCAGTTCTTGCTGTCCCCTGCCTGCGGTACGCCCATGATGACATTAAGCAGTCTGTCAGGCGGGTCTGACGGATTATTGACGGCGGCTTCGGTTTTTGTCCATTTGATAAAGTTTGCGCTGTCAGCGATATGGACCAACAGCATCTGATTAACAGGCACTTTAAGTCCTGCCATGATCATTTTGATGCGTGAATCTTCCCTCAGACCAAAAGCAAGGGCCGCCACCGTCTTAACCGGAAGCGACCCTAAATCGTAGATATTATATGTCTCTGCAAAATCGCACAGCAGAGCATCCTCATCTGTTCTGAGCATCTGGCTGAGGATTAGGAGTTTTTTATTTCTTTGGATTTTTCAGATGCGACCTTCATGATTTCTGTTACGACCGGGGCAATCGCTTCCGCCGTCACAAAATCATCCTCATCCCTCACAAAGTCATAAAGCGCCATTTTGCCGGTCTTTCCAAGCATCTTCTCGCAGAGCTTCGGCATTAAGAGCGGATTCGCATCGACCTCTCCGAGCATCTCCAAGAATTCCATGTCCTGAATCACTCTAACGTCAATGGTAAAATCAAACCCCGATTCTGTTTTTCCGACAACCTTTGTATCCTTCATTCAGTTCCTCTTATTATTATCCGCGATAAATATATTCTTTGTGAGTGACCTTTACGCCGTCGATGGTTGTAGATAGGGCGGCGATAGTCAGAGCATAGCCGACAGCCGCGGAATCGCTGTAAGTGATTTCGCCGACAGCTGTAATCTTGCCGTCCGGGATGACCACACGTTTCAGGGCGCCGTCCCTCATGATCATATCAACGACGTAGACAAATTCCTCATAGTCGTCTGCTGTTGCATTGACGGTGATGCCCGTTTCCAGTGTGCCGGTCACGTTGGAAGTGCCATAAACGGTCTCCAGAACGTTGGGGTTGAGTGTTTCAATCAAGGTGATGTTCCATGTGTCATTCTTCGCCGTCATGACGTTCAGGACGGGGTCTCCGCCCCATGCCTTAATATCGCTGGATTCGCCGGAATTGGTATTCTTGAGACCGTCTTCTGAACAGTATCCGAGAGAAATATAATCATTGCCCAGAGCGGTATTCGCATCGGTGGGCAGTGTAGTCCCAAGAGGCGCGCGGTAAATCGCACCGCCGACAGCCGGTTTTCCTGCTGTTACGTTTGTGACTGTATTAGACATAAATCAGCCTCCGTAATAATAAATATCGTAAACCGCCTGATAGCGGTATCGTTTTGTTGCTACATCTGTAAAGTTGTAATTCGATGCCAGCCGTGCCGATGCTATGCTGTCGAGCGTGACGGCCTGCTCCATGGCCTGCCTGACAGATTCATCCAGGAGCGCCGCATTGTATAAGCGCTGTGTCGAGTAGGATTTAAAAGCGAGCGAAGCGAAATCAATCTGATTCGTTTTTGAGCCTGCAATCCTCTCCACCAGAACGAATTCTGTCGGCAATTCTTCATCCGGCACCGTTGGCATTTCTAAAAAAACAGGGACGCCCAAAAGCGCCCCCTCTAAGTATTCTTTGATTATGATCTCAATCATGACCGTATGACCTTTTCCAGAGTGTTGTTGTCAAGGTTATCCCGATAGGCTTCTTTTGATGCAGGATAGATATTTGCGTAAGCACGTCTTTGTCCGACCTTGACGGAATACTCATATCCACCGCCGGCCTGTCCTGCCTTTGATGACGCCAATTCCGATAACAGCGCCTGCATTTCGTCGCTCTTAAGCAATTCCCGCACACCTTCGCTGTTAAGTTTGATCTCGACGTTAGTCATAGCGCTCCACCATTACCTTTTTGTTCCAACTGAGCGGAATCAAATCCTCGATACCCTGCACCGGTTCGGCAATGGTATGGAAATCCTCTCCGAAGAATGAAACTTTGCGGTCTGTCCATACATGAGTATCACCCTTCGGGATTCCAAGCTGATATACAACCTTTTTCCCCGTTAAGTTAAGGGTATCAATGACTTCCTGCGTCGTAGGCAGTCCGATAATGACATTCTCGACAGTAACGGGAATTTCGGTATAAATGGGAACCCCGAACGGGTCTTTCTGACCGCTGTTTACTTTTTCGTAGAGCGTTACTGGCACTCCATGTGGTTTCCGTCCCATAAGTCCATCACTCCATATTTCTGCCGTCTTAATCCGAGCCGCTTTAAGTCGTTGCGCATGATCGCTCCTGCTATGCCGCCGCCTGGAATCGCATAGGTGCCTGACCATGTATATCCAAGCGCTGTCTGTGATTCCTGTGACATGGGTTCACCGTCCTGAGACTGCCGCAAAACCCTTGCCACAACGTCAACGGTCACAATCTTGACCGTACTGGCATAGGTGTCGCTGTCATAGACCATATTATCTAAATTCTTGCCGACCTTTTCAGCCTCAAACCTGAGCACATCGGAGACAAGGGGCAGGAGCGCTGTTATGCGCCCCTGCTCTGCCTCTGTATATGCCTTGCCGGTGAGTGCCTGCACGTCAGCAAGCGTAGCAAAGGCACCCATGAGCTAACCTCAGGCGTGGGTTCTGGTGATGGCGGCGAAGCAGTTGGTGTCGCAGCGGAAGCCGATTTCGATTTCCGCGCGGACAGCGAACATGTTGCGCTCCCACAGGGACGTCAGGGCGTTGCTGATAGTCAGGGTAGCGGTGTCGGACATGTCGATCTTTACATCGTTGACAGTACCGTAGATAGCCTGTGTCCAGTCGCCGGCAAAGCCCAGGATGTCCTCTGTGTTAGAATCACCAGCTTTGTAGACTGCTTTGCTATAGGATACGGGATTCCCCAGCACTCTGGGGACAGCTCCCTCAGCTACAGAGTTAATGAACAGAGGGCGCTTATTGCCGTCAACAGCGCCGAGCATCTCTCCCTTGCCCTGGGGAGAGATAGCGAAGCCGTTGCAGATGCCGCCGGCGGTAGCGATGCCAGTGTCCGCGGCCACCAGCGCGCTGTAAAGGCTGTTGCCGGTGCCGGAAATGCTGTGAGCGGTAACGTTTGCCAGGGTATCGAAATTAGATCCGGGAGCAGTGCCGTGGAAAACAGTAGCATCGAACTTCTGAGCCAGAGCCAGAGGCAGACGCGCTACCAGGGCATCATACAGACCGGCCATGTCCCTGCGGAACTCATCAGAGAAGGGAACGATGACGGCCAGCTTGTAGCCCTGCATGATCTTTGTGGAAAGAGAAGGGTTAGAGACGGGCTTGATTGCTGTCTCATCTACCCAGCTTGCTTCGGGATCGCCGGTGATAACAGGAATGGTAAGACCTCTGCCGGGCAGGGCAATCTTACGTGCCAGAGACATAACCGCAGATGCTTCCTGCGTCTTCTGCATGATCTCTGTAGATACTTCTGTGGGGAGCGTAATGTTAGTTCTATTGGTATTAATTCCAGCCATATTTGACCTCCATATCAGCCAAGGGATTCTAATGCCCAGTTGGCAAACTGATTTCTTGTTGCTGTTTTGCCGGAATCGCTGTCAGGGTCACCAAGAGGAGCGGGATGATTGATCTTTGCAGAATACGCATTGATTTCTTCAATAAGTTTCTTCGCGTCGGCCTTCCACTCTTCTTCGTTAGTGCCCCTGAGGCGTTCAGCCTGCTCTATGCTCAGTCCTGCGGCGTTTGCTATTCTCGTTTTGACCAGGTCGGCCCTGTATTTCTCGCCCTCTGCAATTTTTGCGTCCTTTTCCGCAATCAGCTTTTCAGTGGATGCGGCGGCGGTTGTGAGCGTCTCAATCTGCTTGTTAAGGTCAGCAGTGAGCGTCTCGATTTCTTCCGGGCTTTTCCAGCCTTTTTCTTTCATTTCCGCTTCAAACTGTTCCGCATACTTTTCACGGTCTCTTTTGAGCCGTGCGCTGATAGCCGCGTCGAACGCTTCCTGAGTTTCGATAATCTTAAATTCTGACATTTGTCCTCTTTTCCCCGCTTCAAGTCCGGGCGGTATCCGTAAAAATAGATATTAAAAAAGCACCCGGATGGATGCCTTAATAATGCACTTTTTGTACTCTCTTTTCCTTTGTCTCAGAGCATATCCAGTGTGCCAGTATCATACTATCCAACAAAGCTATGTCTGCTCCATCAAGCATGGATTGGTAGCCAAGTCCGCCATTCGCACCGATTTTACGACGTTCGCAGTTGCTTACGACCTGTGTCACCGCTGATTGGTGCATATGGACGAACGTGCCTTTTTCCATAGCCATATCAAAGACGGAATTTGCCTTGATAACGTTGGCGACATTGATCGTCTCAACGTGCTTTACTTTTGCCTCTTTGCAGGCGTCTAAAAGCACGTCCAGGCCGTTTTTGCCGTCCAATACTGTCTTGCGGACATCTGCTTTCCGCAGAAAATCCACAATCCAGCCGACTCCCTCACGGATCGGATGGCACCCGATGCACTCACAGAAGATTTTGTCCTCTTTAGTGCGGACCGCAATGGCAAGCACTGCATTCTGACCGTCAACACCGAACTTCACACCTGCGAACAGTTGCCCTTTTAAGTCGGGCAGTTTGTCTACCTGCAGGGCTTCCCATTCGTTACGGCTGATAGCGGACCGCTGATTATACTTAATCCACAGCCCCAGCCTTTGGATGTTAAAGTCGGTCTTATCATCCCCGATTTCCGAGCGTATTGTCCTCTCTTTGAGAACAGTACCGAGTGACGGATTCGTTTCATACCACAAATCGACGTCATTCGGGTCTGACATCTCCGGCACAGACCATTCTGCCCATCCTGACGCGTATGATTCGCCGTGCAGGACCTTTTTGCGGAAATTAGGGAATACCGTGCCAGCGCTGATAGCTGTCGGCGGTGTTCCAAACATGATTGTCTGAGGATTGGCGCTGTCGGTAACGACATACTTTAGCGCCGTCTCCTGTTCTGGCGTATACTCCTGGGCCTCATCAATGATCAGCAGGTCATAGCCTTCACCAAGTCCGCCGGAGGATGTCCGCGTACGGAACTCGATAACGCCGTCTGTATCGGCGTATAAATGCTCTTTGCCGAATGCTTTGAAGGATGACGTGATATTAATGTCACACTTCGGACACAACCGGCTGAGCCTGTCCCAGATGGCATGCGCTGTTGATGTACGATGCGCTGTATATAGGATTCTCTCGCCGTTCTTTAGCCCGTACACACATCTCGCAAGGGCCATTTCCGATTTGCCGTTGCGTCGGGATACTGAATACCCGAATTTCTGGTGCACCCACAAGCCGTCATCGTCCACGGCCATGATGTCGTACGTGAGAGAAACCTGCCAGTCCAGAGCGACGTTAGGGCTTTTATTATAAAGCTCTATGGCTTCAGGACCTTTGGTATCTTTATAAGGGAGTATCACGGAAACCGTCGGGGATTGTCTCCCGACTCTCTCCATGCCTACTCCTTTCTGCTAACAGGGTCTTTGTTCCGCGTCATCTGGCACCTCCCTATAACTCATCTAAATTGTGCCATTTTCCTGCCGTATTTGACCATGTGCGGGTCTTTTTGACCTCGTAGGTAATAACGCATCCGCAGCCGGGATGTCGCTGAAATGCGCCGTCTGCAACCGCTTCCGCATAGTTGTACCATGTGCCTTCTCTGTCAAGACACCACTGGCAGGGGGCTTTTCCGTCATGTAACCCCACATCGTCATAGCGTCGTGTGATTTTACACTCCAGACCCATATTTCCGACAGCTTCGAAATTCTGGCGAATTGATTCATCGACAGTGCCTAATATTTCTTTGGAGACAGCGTTGGTCAGATAATCAATACCCGCCTCGCCGGCGTCCGACATAAGCAGAGCAATTTCCGAAGCAATCCCGACAGGGTATTCAGGCGTCAGGATTCCGAGGCCAAGTCCAGAATCATCAAGCAGGAAGCGCTGGACCTTCCGGCACAGCTTCGTAACATCATCGAATCCCGCCCGCATAACAACATCCAGAACGTCCGCAAAATCATCTGCTCCCATATCGCTGAATACGGCTTTTCCAACGGCTGTTCCTACGCCTTTAGCGTACCTATAGGCGTCATCCCATCTGCGTGGATTCTTTGCTATCGCTCCAAGCGCCTTATCCTTACTTACTGCGGCCTTGTAAATCCTGACCGCTCTTTCCGTATCTGCCATATCAAATACCTGTCAGCTCGTTAAGTTTGTCTTCCGTGAAATAATCCGGGAACGATGTCTGAATCTTCTGGACCGCATCGCCGATACCGGACAAACTCGATACGTCCGGCTCAAAGATAGGCGCCCACTTGATAACTGTGTTATACAGCTGATTCCGCTTGTACTCCTGCCCGTCACGGATGCAGGCCGCCAGGTATCCGGCATTGAGAAGGCCGACACCAAAATTTCTCTGTGCTTTCCGCGCCATAAGCCTTAATGTCTCATGGCTTGCCTTAATCGCTTCGGAACTCGACGGATTCTGCGACGGGAAACCAAGGTCGTCCAATGTCAGGCCGGTCTCGCCTGCGAACATTCCGGCAAGCGCCCTTATCTGGTCCAGATGTGGCGTCATGCTCTGCTGACTAAAAGAACCAACTGTCGGCTTGTCACCATTTTCGTCTTTATCAATCCGAAGCATCGCAGACATGGTAGCTTTCCACTTATCCATCTCTTCCGCTTCCGGATCCATGCCAAGCACGTACCGCTGAGGATAGGAGTAGAACTCCGCAGAGATCTCCGACCGCTTGACTGTCCTTGCGGCGCTGTCCTGCAGGTCCATGCAGGCGCGCGTAATTCTGGAATGTCCAAACAGCCTCTTCGCATCTGGCTTATAGATGACCGGCACCAGAAGAGGATACGGCGCGGGATGACGGAAGGTACGAACATACTCACCGTTTTCGAACACCCGCGTTTCGTGCGGCGTCAGATAAGCCTCAACAGTCGGACGGTTCTGATCATCGTGCTCCAATACCGCATAGCCTTCTTTGAGCATGTTCGTTATCGGGTCAATAATGCCTGTTGCGTCCCTGGCGTCAACCGCTCTCATGAGCGGGAAGCCATCTTCACCCTGTGTGATATAGATAAAACTGCATGAACAGATCAGCGCGCCCAGAATAACCGAATCAATAAGCACGTCCTGATTGTTCATCTGCAGAATATTCTGAATGTTATACGCATCATTAGCCACGCTTCCGAACACAAGCCGGTCCGCAAGGGAATCCACGGCTTTACCGCACCATCCGAGAGAGTATGTCATCCAGCGAAGCTGCGGAGGCGTGGAAATCTTCATATCCTCCGCGTAGTGCTTCATCTCGTAAAACCTATATCTTTTATCAATCCTTGCCCGCTTACCGGATAGCTTATTTCGTAAATAATCGATACCTTTGTAGTCTGACATGTCTTAACCTCTCAGGGTGTAGGTGTACCGTGTGTTTTTCTGTGCAGTACAGCGGGCGGATTGCCGCTGGCGTACCGCCGGGGGAGATACCCCGCCCATATCTGCCGCTATCTGCTAACCATCAAATTTTTAAAAATTATTTTGCTCTGTAATTTACCCATACCATATGCTGCTCTAAAACATTATTTGCAATCAATTTGTCTTCCGGATCCGCCGCCGCAGGAGAGGGGAGGAGGCGGTCTGATTTCTGTCTGTTGCAACAGCGGTGAGCAAGCTGCAGGTTGCTTAAATCAGACGGATGTCCGCCCTTGCTGACCGGAATGATATGGTCAACGGTTGGGGATAACGGATGGGGGTAGCGGTACGAAAAGTCTACAGGCTTTCCACAGATACCGCATATGGTCTGGGTCTTTAATACCTTGAGGCGGGCGGCTTCAAACGCTGACCGGTTGCCGGGCCGCCTGTCTAATCGGGAGGATGTAGCCATGATTAATACGTGAATGACAGCACAATACCAGGGCCTTACTACTCAAGGTGGACTGCTACCACCGAATGTAACGAAAGGAGGAATAGCATGAACGGTGAATTGCCTGATAAAACCGCAGGCTCTGGTAAGCTGTCGGTATGTGCAAATAGAAAAGGCACCCGGTTAAGGATGCCTTTGATGTTAGAGTTTTCTGACACTTTTTCTATCATAGCAATTTTAGCAGAAGCGAGTGACATCGTCAAGAGCGTCCAGCATATCCAGCCCCACGTTCTTCAGCCTGTACGTGTGCCGGAGCGATGTCCCCAGCTGTATGGCTATGTGCCTCCAGTCCTGATCAAAGATATACCGCAGGGTCAGGATCATCCGGATCCGGTACATCTTCTCAGCGTCCAGTTCCGGATCGTACAGCCGTGTTATCATAGTCTGCACCTCATCGGTCTTGTCCATGTATTCCTCATACAGCTTCTGATACTCCTTCTCCAGCTCGGCCCTTTCGGCTATCGTGTCCTCAAACCTTGCTGACAGGTCCGGCGATGTCTGGACTCGCTCCTTTGGCCTCACAGACCCGATACATTCCGCCTGCAGCCTCAGGTCGTCTATCTGGCCCTGCAGCTCCCTCAGCCTGTGGCGGAGCTTCGGTAACTCATACAGCAGTTTAGTATTGCTCATTTCAAATCGTCCTCACATCTCTCAGCCCGCTCTTTCAGCGCTTCGATACTCCCGTTTTTGGCTGCCAGCTGCTCAAGCGCGCCGGCGATCCGCTCTATCCCTTGTGCTATCCGACGGATGTCACGGCAGAGATGTTCTTCCTGTACCTGCTTCATTCTTCAGTCGCCTCCCGCCATCGCTCCGGCAAACATAATTGCTAATGCCAGAAACTTTACGTTGGCAGATGCGTCCATCACCACGGGACTGCTTCCTGCCATTACT
>OCVV011316802.1_pt1 | contig 13998 bp, 4 predicted proteins | sample 1539721 | NCBI WGS metagenome assembly OCVV01 (sample SAMN02144230, study PRJEB22623) | gut metagenome | biome: sheep rumen | host: Ovis aries | place: New Zealand
AACCCATGGCGGTGTCTTCGCTGAAAGGGGCGCTCGCGTTTGTCAACGCGAAGTACGCGACGTCCGGAAATCGGGTGCTCGACGATCCCGATTCCGTCGGGACCGACGACGGTACCACCTTCCGGTGGATCGTCAACCCGGTTGCCGAAGGCCGGGTTTCGATTGCGGTGTCCACCAAAGCGACTGACGTTGCGGGCAATCCCCTTGCCGCGGCCGTCCCGTATCCGGGCGACCTTGTCTACGACGCCACCGCCCCGGTTCTCGCGCTCTCCGACACGCCTCCGGCCACCACCTCCGCCGGCGACTTCGCGATCGGCATTTCCGCCGGCGATGCCAACTCCGCCGCCGGATTTGCGCTCGACTGGTCTATACTGTGCGGCGACCGGAAGGTCGCCGAAGGCTCCGGCACCGGCGCAGGTCCGTGGACCGCGCAGGGTTCCGGCCTCGGCGAAGGCGCCTTCACCTTCTCCGCCATGGTCACCGATGCGGCCGGCAACGTGACCACCACCAACTACACATGGCGCGTGACTCGCGACAAGCCGACGGTCTACATCACGGCGCCGGAGCAGCAGCCCGTGAAGGGCGACACAGCCACGTTCACGGTGACGTTCTCCGAGGCGGTCTATGGCATCGATACCTCCGACTTTGAAGTTCTTGGCGGCGCGATCAAAGACAACTCTTTCAAGAGCGTTGCTGCAACGGCTCCGTCCGTTGCATACGAGGTGCAGGTCCAGGCCACCCGCCCGGGCACCACGGTGGGCCTCGCGCTTGCGGAGCATGTCTGCACCAACGCGCTCGGCATCGGCAACGCCGCCGCCGACCCCGTCACGTGTGAGGTGGACTACACGTTGCCCGCCATCGGCCCGCTCTCCGTCGCGCCGCTCCGCGCGAAGACTGACGACTCCGTGACGTATTCCTTCGACGCGACCGATGCGAATCTCTCGTCCGTGACCGTCTCGCGTGGCCGTCTCACCCTTCTTTCCGCCGAGGCCCCGTTTGCGTCAACGCGTCTCTCCTTCGACGATTATGCCGAATTGGAAGCGTCGTATTCGATCACGGCCACGGACGAAGCCGGAAATTCGACGAACGTCGTCGTTTCGTCGACGCTCGTCATCGACACCACCCCCCCTACGGTCACGTGGTCCGGCCTGCCCGACAACGCCTCGACCACCAACGCCTCGGTCGTCATCGCCACGCTGGCCTCGGTGACCGACGACGACCCGAACATCCGCGTCGCGTGGGCGTTCGACCACGTGGACGGTGCCGACGACTGGTCGAACGACTGGGCGGAGGCGTCTGCCGTCGTCGCGCAGTCCGATGCGCTTGACGCAGGCAACCACACCTTCTCGTGGTACGCCTGGGACACGGCGGGCAACACGAGCAAAACCAACACCGTCTCCTGGACTGTCGCCGATGTGCCGGAGCCTGTCGTTGGCGAAATTTCGGGCGAGTTCGATCCCGGCACGACCAACGTCGTGTTCCACATCCCCGGAGACGCGACTGGCGCCACGTTGTGGTTCCGCACGAACAACGTCGCCCTGGGCGGGATCGGCAATCCCGTCTACGACAATGCCGCCACCACGACCGTCACGGTCGCCATCGCCGAACGCGGCGAGACGAACACGTGGGTCGAGCTCGTCGTCCCCGCCGGCGCGATGGGCAACACCAACGAGTGGTCGTCCGCGCCGGTCGACGTCGCTTCCGCTCCCGCCGCCCCGCGTCTCACCTACGTCGGCCGCCGCCTCGACGACCCGAACCTCCTCGAATGGAAGCTCTGGAACGTCGATTCCATGCCGGATGCCGGCGCCTTCGCCGTCACCGACGCCAAGACCGGCGCGCCGCATACGTATCAGGGCAGAGACCCTGTTGCCCAGCCTTGGACGACGAACGGCTATGACTGTGCCACGGTGACGAACATTTTCCCCACTTCTGGCGAAAACTCCTACACCATCCAGGTCTTCGAGATGGGCAAGGATTCTCGTGCCGCGATGGAGGCTTTCGTGTGGGATTCGCGTCGCGCGACCGACAAGAACTCTTCATGGATGGCCGACGCCTTCGTGGACCACCGCCTTGTCTACACCGATCCAGCCAGCGGCATCGCCGTCACCAACGTCGGACCCGCCGAAGTCAATCTCGCGATGAAGGCGTATGGCGGATTCTTCAAGCTCAACAAGGCCACAACAACGAACAAGAATGAATATGTCGGATACCGCGTCAACGTCCGCGGAGGTTCTCAGACGGCTATCGGAGAATACGAGTACTGCAACATGGCCGATGGTGAGTTGCAGAGCGAAGACCGAGCCTGGGGTTACAGATTGGGAGATGGTGCCCGCGGCAAACAGGTGAAGTTTGAGCGAAAGATGGGTGACAACATGGCCGTCGTGGCGTTGCACGGCACTGGCGAGCCTGAGTTCAACAAGCTGCCGATCTGGTCCTCCACCCCGGCAATGGATATCCGACGCATTGAGTGGGTCTGCGTTCCGTCGAATTCCTCATTGACTGCGATTGCCGGAATCACGGAGGCGACCATTGAGATTCGCCGGCAGGACGGCACCTACGACCCCTTGAACGTGAACGACAGGTGGACCACCAATTTGACTTGGTCCGCAGCCGAAGCCGGAAAAAAGGGTTTTGTCTATTCCATCGATGTGCCGAACATTGTCGGCGGCCGCGTTGTGCTTTCCAACGTCAAGACGACGAAGTCGGTTTCCGGAGCCTCGTCCGAGGCCTACGAGATCATGCTCTCCGAGTTTGCGATGTTCGGCGCACCGGTCAACACGAACGACTGGTCCGCCCCGCAGGTCGTGTCGATCCAGCGGAGCGACACGCTCGCCTCGCTCCCGACGAACGCGGTCTTCACCGTCGCGTTCGACCGTCCCGTCCGGTATGCCGGGAACGAGGACGGTCTAACCCCGAACGCCGCCGAAGTCGATTTCGACACGTCCAAGCTGGACTTTGTCGTCCCCCGCGGCAGCGACCTCGACGCCACCGGTGCGTATTTCTCCGCGACGCGCCTTTCCGACACGGAGGTCGAGATTGTCGTGACCGGGCTTTCCGGCGAGGGCGACGCGGCGCTTGTGGTGGAGGCCGGTTTCGCCAAGACGCCCGGCGGCGTCGCCAACGCCGCGGCCACCGGCCCGGTCGAATCATTCGACGCCGTTGTCCCGACCGTGACAGCGGAGAAAATCTCCGAAGCCGACCGCGCCACGGCCGCCGCGACGGGCATCCTGCGCTTCGGCCTCGACCTCTCCGAGCCGGCGACAGGCCTTGATCTCTCGAGCTTCACGCTGACCGGCGGCACGGCTTCCGCCGAACTACTCTCCATCGCCAACGGCACCGAAACCGGCACGAACTACGTCGTGACGGCGCGCGTCACGGGCGGCAATGCGGGCGACCCCGTGTCGCTCGCCCTTCGCCCGACCGTCCTCACCGATCTTGCCGGCAACACGAACGTCGTCTCCGCGACATGGGAGGATGCCTACACGCTCACGAACGCAACGAGCGCCGCCGTGCCGACGGTGACGCTTGCCGCCGGCACGGGCGGCACCGTTTCGCCGCTTGGCACCGTCGCCGCCGTCGGTGGCGCGCTCTCCGCCACCGCCACGCCGAACGCGGGGTACTACCTCAGCGGGTGGACGGGCGCGACACCGGCATCCGCCACCACGAACGCCGCCACCGGCGAAGTCACGGCCTCCTTTACCGTCCTGGCCGACGGCACCGTGATCACGGCGAACTTCGCCGAGATCGGCAGCGTTGAGGTCACGGCTAGCGCCGGGGCCAACGGCTCCGCTTCGTGGACCGGCACCGTCTCCGTGCCGAAGGGCGGTTCGACGAACGTGCTCTTCACGGCCGGTCCTGGCTACTACGTGAGCAAGGTCAACGGGCAGAATACGACCGGGCAGCCGACATCGGTTCTGCACGCCTTCTCGAACGTGACGCAGCCGCAGAGCGCGACGGCGGAGTTCGCCAAGATTCCCGATGTCACGATTGCCGTGACAAACGGGGCGGGGAGCGTGCCTTGGACGACGAACGTCGTCTACAACGCCGACTGGTCGCACGCCTTCACGGCGGCCGAAGGCAAGCGCATCGCCTCGCTCACGGTGAACGGCGCGGCCCTTCCCGCCGCCGCCGGCGCGGCGTCCTACACGCTGCAGCTCTTCGGCGTGATCGAGGATGCGACGGTCTCCGTGACGTACCGCGACAACGAGGAGCCGCCGGAGCCGTCCGGCTTCACGATGTCGAACCTCCGCTGGACCGGCTTCGACCCTTCGACCGGCGTTGCGACCTTCACTGCGACGGCGGAAGGCGAAGCGCCGGAAACGGTGTCGGTGCTGTGGGTTTCGTCGCCCGGCTCGGCGACCACGAACACGGCGGAAAACTGCGAACTGTCGCTAGATGGCGGCAAAGGCTCGGTTTCTGGCGTTCCGACGGACGAAAACGCGCTCTTCCTCGTCGGGTTGAAGATAACGGAAGAATAAGCCGACCCGCATGCGACCCCGCAAGGGGCCGCATGCAGGTCGGTGCGTCCGTCACCCGCCTGCGCCGGCAACCGCCTGAACGACGCCACATGAAAACCTTCCGTTTCCGGTTTTTCCGATTCGTCCTGCCTCCGTTTTTCGCGGTTTGCGGTGCGGATGCCGCGCGAATCGAGAACGTCCAGGCGCAGCAGCGCCCGAAGTCCGACCTCGTGGACATCTACTACGATCTCGTGGCGGAGGACGGTGGGGTTTTCGACGTGTCGCTCTCCATCGAGGGCGGCGGCGACAAGCCGGCGCTCGCGACGCTGAGCGGCGACGTGGGCGTCGACGTCGTCCCCGGCCGCAACAAGCACATCGTGTGGGACGCCGGGGCGGACTGGCCGGAACACGTGCAGAGCAACTTCGTCGCGACCGTCAACGCCGGCCCGGACCTCGGGATGGCCTTCATCCCCGGGGGGACCCGCGCCGGCCGGAACCCGGACAGCGACCTCGGGTCCTACTCCCTCACCGTGGAGTCCTTCTGGATGGACAAGACCGAGGTGAAGTACATGCGGTGGAAATTCGTGTACGACTGGGCGGTGGCGCACGGCTATGAATTCGACTACGAGGGCGGCGGCAAGGGGCTGGACCATCCCGCGCAGAAGATGAACTGGTACGACTGCCTCAAATGGTGCAACGCCCGCAGCGAGATGACCGGCCTCGACCCCGTCTATCGCGTGGACGGCGAGGTCTACCGCACGGGCCAGAGCGAGCCGACCGCGGAGACGGGCCGCAACGGCTACCGCCTCCCCACCGAGGAGGAGTGGGAGTACGCCGCGCGCGGCGGACGCGAGGGCCACCGCTATCCGTGGAACGTGTACGTTGACGAAAAGCCCGGTCTTATAAACCATTATCGGGCGAACTACTATCACATGGGCGACATATATTATTTCGACGAGGGCGAAAAAAAAGGATACCATCCCGACTATGCGGTCGGCGGGATGCCCTATACGGCGCCCGTCGCCTCCTTCCGGCCGAACGACTACGGACTCTACGACATGGCCGGCAACGTGCGGGAGTGGACGGCCACGGCGTCGGGCGGAAGCAAGGTCATCAAGGGCGGCAGCTGGGGCACCAACGGCAGAATCTGCCGCATGGGCGCCCGGCAGACCAATGCGCCCGACGGCACCAACTACAGCATCGGCTTCCGCACCGTGCGGCGTCCGTGAAGGGGGAGGGGACACCATGAAACGAATTCTTTCCGCCCTTCTCGCCCTTTCCGCCGCCATGGCCGTCGCGGACGGCTCCCCCTTCTCGGTCTCCGGCTCGTCCGGGGAGTTCGTCGTGGACACGCGCCCGGAGATCGGGGTGACGGATGTCACGAGCGACTACTGCTCTGGACGTTATGGAGGTCATGGCGGGCGCGTGGCGACCTTTCTTGCAGGAGTGCACTGCGACATTGAATTCAAAATCAAGGCGGAACTGCGGGAGGGACGAAAACCCAGTTATTACCTTGTCAACGGAACCCGGACATACGGGGAGTCTTTCACGCTGGATGTCGGGGATTTGGCTCCATTCAGTTTCGTGAGAGTGGTTGCGGTCAATGCGGCCGGGAAACACTCCGATCCTTTTCGGGTGAACATCGAAATCGCCCCCCTGCCGCCGAAGCTGCAAACGGACGTCCGGATGGGCAGGGTGATTTTCGCCGACAAGTGTCCGCGCGAGGGCCGCGTCGTTTACCGGACGGCGGATTTTTCTCCGTTCGCCCTTTTGGACCCGGTAAAGGAGCAAGCCGAAATCGGAGGGGAAATTTACGACTTTGAATGGGCACCGCAGGTGGATCTTTCCGACACCATGGATTCTTCCACCGGCGAGTATTGTTTTGGAGCGGATGTCGGGATGGGTGCGAATTCCGAAAAGGAATTTGACAATGCCGCCGCCCGTCTGGGACTTCTGAATGTTTTCTTCGGGCTTTCCGGTGGAACGTCCCGGAACTACGACCCTCGGCGCGGAGTCTGGACACTGGGCTACAACGAACTTGGAATCAAACTTTCCGGCGAGGCGAAAGTCCGGCAGCGTGTGCCTCAGTTTCCTCTGATCTATGGCGAGATCGCCCTGCTTTCCGACGCCTCGATCACCGCGCATCAGGAAGATGACGAATGGCGGGCGGATGTTGCCCTCGATCCGCTGGTTGCGTTGAAGGCGACGGTCGGGGTTGGCTCCGATCCGATCGTTGCCGCTGAAGTGTCCGGCCAGGGCGGACTCCATTTGACTGGTTCGATCCCAGGCGGCATTGACCGGGTGTATCTCAACGGAAAATTCTTCTGGAAGGCGGTGTTCGCGACGCATTCGCGAAGCGGAGTTTGGTGGGAAAAGGACCTGGAGCTGTATCCTGGCGACCCCCAAGCCGGCAGTGTGGATGATGGCGGCGGTGCCGGTGGCGGCGGCGGCGGCGGACTTCGCCAAGTCAAAGCCATTGTGGGAGCTGCGGCGGCGTCCGGCGCTCGTTCCACCGACAGCGGGTGGGTTCCGTTGCCGCGCAATTATGGCGGTGGCGCTCCGGACGCCGTTTCCGCGACTCCAGCCGTTTCAAGCAAGTTCGCGGATGTCGCTCGATTCTCAGGCGCGACGGACCGACGGACCGTTCTAATGGCCGCCGGCTATCCGATACCGCAGCCGTCGATTGCGGCATCCGGCGCCGGCGCCGCTTTGGCCTACATCCGCGACAAGGCCTCGCGCGCCGATCTCGACCGGACGCTGCTTGTCGTGCGTGACGAGGAGGACGGCGGGGAGTGGGGCGCGGAAAGCGCCGTCTGGGACGACGGCACGGCCGACTTCCAGCCGAAACTCGCCTTCCTGCCGGACGGCCTCGCCGTGGCCGCCTGGGCGAACGCGAAGCGGACCTTTGCGGACGGGACGTCGTTCGAGAATGTCTGCTCGTCGCTGGAAGTCGCGGTCGGTGTGCGCGATCCGCAAACGGGCGCTTGGACGAGCCGGAATCTCACGGATGACGAGTCCCTTGACTGGACTCCGGTTCTGAAAAGCGCCGACAACGGGACAGCGGCCGTCGCCTGGGTGCGCAACGCGGCCGGCGCCTACATCGGATCGGCCTCGCAGCCGAGCGAACTTGCCGTTTCGTTCTACCGGAACGGTGCTTGGAGCCCGATGGATATTGTCGTCCCGGCTGTCGGCGCGGTCCTTTCGCACGACATCGCGTGGGACGGCGACAAGGCGGTTCTTGTCTGGGCCGCCGATGCCGACGGCGATCTCTCGACCGACGACTCGGAAATCTGGGCCAAATCGCTTGAAAAGGGCGCATGGGGCACTCCAGTCCGCCTTTGCGCCCCGGCGGCAAGGGCCGTTCGCCCCTATGCGTGGTTTGGCGACAGTGGCGCGATTCATGTCGTTTGGGCCGAAAACGAAGGTTTCTTCCATGCCGACACGCTGGAGGATGGCAGCGGTTCTTCGCTTGCCATGCCGGATGAAGTGCGCGCGCCCGCCGATTTCAGGCTTCTCCGGCGCGACGGAGAGCATGCGACGCTGTATTGGGTTGACGATTTGGCGTCCTCCGCCTCTGCGATCGAAGGGGCGGTCGTCGCGGCAAGTTTTTCGCCATCGGCCGGACTTGCCGAACCGATTCCCCTTCGGCGAGAGAATGGCAGACGTGTCCGAAATCCCTCTCTCGCCGTTCGGAACGACGATTCGGTGCGAGTCTCCTATGAATCGGTCGCCGTTTCCCATGATGCCGAGGGGCGTCTTGTGTCGGGAGACGTGGATCTTTGCGTCTGGAGTTGCGGAGCGACGGCGGACGTCGGCGTTCGCGTCGAGGACTGCGCTCTGGGTGCCGTGCCGACTATCGGTGGAACGAACTCGGTTGGCGTTGTCGTGCGCAATGGCGCCGCCGTGCCGGTTTCCGGCGTCGCGTATCGGATTTGGGCCGGAACCGGAGAGGAGAAGACGCTGCTGTCATCGGGGCAAGTCGACATTTCGTCGTTTTCCGGCACAAAGGTTGTCGTTCCGTGGATCCCACGGGAAGGCCTGGCGGATGTCGCGTTCACCGTCGAGATCGATCCGGACGCGGTTCTTGCCGACGCGGACCGGACGAACAACACGCTTCTCTGGCGGCCGGATGTCGGAAGCCCCGCCATCTCGTTCCGCAACGCCGCGGCCGTGCGCGCGACCGACACGCTTCGCCTCGTCTCCGTCCGCCTCCACAACGACTCCGTTTCGCCCCTCCCTGCGGGCACGGTCGTGAAGTTCTGGCGCGGCGAGATCGGCGGCGCGCTGATCGGCACGGACGTCGCCGGTCTCGTCGGCGGTGCCGGCGATTACGACGTGGGCATCGCCTGGGACGTCTCCCGCGCGACATTCACCTCCGCCTGGGAACGGGTCGTCATCGAACTTCCGGCGGAGCTGGGCGGTCGCAGCGTCTCCGTCTGGACCACGACGCCGCTTTACGAGGACGAGGACGACGACCCGTCCGGTGGCGGAGGAGGCTCAGGCGGCACCTCGGAAGGCGGGCCTTCGGCTCCGCCGGACATTGGCGGAACCGTGGGATTCGCCACCGCTGGCGGAGAGTCGGTGTTTCGCTTTTCCTTCCACGGGGAGGCGGGCTTCACGTACCTCGTCCAATACAAGAATCGTCTCGACGATCCCGCATGGATCACCGTTCTTGCGGTGACGCCTTCGGAGACGGGCGACTGCCCGATCTCCGTGCCCGTCGAGGATAACGAACCCTCGCGCTTCTACCGGATCGTTCTGGAATGATCCGGCTCCCGAATTTTCTGCCATGAAAACAATCCGTTTCTCGTTCCTTTCCGTCGCGTTTTCCCTTCTCGTCGCGACCCCTGCGCTTGCTCGCGAAATCACCGCCGAAGAGGCGGGAAAAGCCGCCGCCGCATGGGTGGCGCGAGACGTCTCGCCCCTAGGCGAAGCCATGGGCTCGTCCGACGTCGCGGAGGTCCGCACGACCCTCGGCGACGACGGCACACCGCTCTTCCACGTCGTCCGCATGGAAGGCGGCGGCACGGTGGTCACGAGCGCCGAGAGCGGCGTCCGGCCGGTCATCGCCTTCTTCGACGGCGACGGCGTTCCGGAGGATCCGGACCATCCGCTCTTCGCGATCCTGCGCGCGGACATGGCGAAACGGACCGTGGAAACGCTCGATGCGCGAGCGGCCGCTGCGGCACCATCCTCGACGGCGGAATCCGATCCCGGATCCGGCACCGTGCGTTTCGCGGCCGCCGCTCCCGGGGATTCCCTTTTCCCGGACGAGGAGGCGGAGTGGGACGCGTTGCTTGCCGGCGAGGCGCCCGAAGCGGTGGTGCCGGCGGACGGCTCGTCGTCCGGAAAATACGGCGTTTCGGGCGTTTCGGACGTCCGCGTCGCGAAACTTCTCAAGACGACGTGGGGACAGTCCTCCGGCGCGGCCAATTACTACACGCCGCCGAACGAAGCGGGAAATGCCGACAACTACGTCTGCGGATGCGTCGCGCTCGCCGGCGCGCAGATCGCGAAGTACTGGGGCTTTCCGACGGCTTCGCGGCCGAAGGTGACGCGCACGTGCTACGTTTCCGGTTCGAGCGTGTCGAAAACCTCGATGGGGGGGACGTATGCATGGAGCAGCATGCCGAATTCGTTTTCCGGCATGACGACGGCGCAAATGCAGGCCGTCGGCAAACTCTGCTACGATTTTGGCGTCGCCACGTACATGAATTGGGCGAGCGGTGGATCGGGGACGGGAGGATACTGTCTCGACGACGCTTTCCGCACGGTGTTCGGCTATGCCAATTCCCGGACGCAGGTCCAGGACGGAGGCGCTTTTTCCGCCGACATCGTCAAACGCTCCATTCTCGCCAATCTCGACGCCAAGTGTCCGGTGTCGCTCGGAATTGACGGCCACCAGGTCGTGGCCGACGGATACGGCTACACTTCCGGAACCCTTTACACGCACATCAATTTGGGGTGGAGCGGCAGCGGCGACGCCTGGTACAACCTTCCCACCGTCGACGCGACGAGCGTCGGATACACGAGCACTGTGCTCGACCAAGTGATCTACAACATCTTTCCGCAAAAGACGGGCGATCTGCTCACCGGGCGTGTCTTGGACAAAAACGGCAATCCGGTTTCCGGCGCGAGCGTGAAGGGCGTGAACGGTTCCACGACCGTTTCCGCGACGACCGACGGGCACGGCGTATACGCCCTTTGGGTGACGGGCGGTAAGTCGTGGACCGTCACCGCCACCTACGGCACCGCGACAGGAAGCAAGGCGGTTTCGGTCGCGAGTTGCGTTTCCACTTCCGTCAGCGGGAAATACTACACGCCCGGAACGGGAACGGTTGGCAACAGCTGGGGCAACGACATCACGCTTTCCACGACGGTCCCGGCCCTCACCCTCGCCGCCGCCCTCGACAATACCTCACTCTCGTTCACGACAGGCGGAGACGCTGCGTGGACGCCGCAGGTTGACGAGACGCACGACGGAATCGATGCGGCGCAGAGCGGGACGATTTCCGCCAACCAGTCTTCGTGGCTTCAGACTACGGTGACGGGCGCGGGGACGATTTCCTTCTGGTGGAACGTCTCCAGCGAAAGCGCAAACTACGACTATCTGGAGTTTCTCGTCGATGGCACGCAAAACGCCAAGATCGGCGGAACGACGGAGACGTGGGCGCGGAAGACGGTGACGGTTACCGGGACGGGAAGTCATACGCTTCGATGGAACTATCGCAAGGATAGTTCGGTAGACAAGGGCTCCGACTGCGGCTGGGTCGATCAAGTGGTCTGGACGCCCGCCGTCACCGTTCCTTCCGCGCCGGCGTCGGTCTCGGCGGCGGACGGCGCATCGACCGCGAACTGCACGGTCTCGTGGGGAGCCGTCTCCGGCGCGACGTCCTACACCGTCTACCGCCACACGTCCAATTCCTCCGGCTCGGCGACGGCCGTGAAGAGCGGCGTCACCGCGACCTCCTATGCCGACACCGCCGCAACCCCCGGCACGCTTTTCTACTACTGGGTGAAGGCGGTGAACAGCGCCGGGACGAGCGGCTTCAGCGGTTCCGACAGCGGCTACCGCAAGCTCTCCGCGCCGGCGATCTCCGCCGCCACCGGATCGACGAGCGGCGTCGCGCTCGCGTGGGGCGCGGTGACGGGCGCGACGCACTACCGCGTGTACCGCGCCACGTCCGCCACCGGCACGAAGACGGCGCTGGGCTCGTGGCAGACGGGCCGCACCTACACCGACACCTCCGGCACCGCCGGGACGACCTATTACTATTTCGTTCAGGCGGCGGTAAGCTCCTCCGGAACGCGGCCCGGCGACTACAGCGCTTCGAAGACTGGCATGAAAATCCGGCTTCCGAACGCCCCGGAGTCCGTCTCGGCGACGGACGGCACCTCATCTGCGAATGTGACGGTCTCGTGGAATTCCGCGCTCTACGCCACAAGCTACAACGTGTATTGCAGCGAAACGGGCGCCGAGGCCGACTCCGTGGCGGTGGCGCGCGGCGTCACCGGGACTTCATGGTCCGACACGGGCGCGATTCCCGGTCGACGCTACACGTACTGGGTCGAGTCGGAAAATGCCGCAGGATGCAGCGCATGGAGCGCTTCCGACACCGGCTACCGCAAGCCGTCCAACGACGCCTTCGCCTCCGCGATCGCGCTTTCGGGGTATTCCGGCGCGGTCGAGTGGGGCAATCTCGGCGCGACGGCCCAGAGCGGCGAGCCGCTTCACGCCGACGCTGCAAACGCAGGTTCCGTCTGGTGGACGTGGACCGCCCCGGCCAAGGGCACGGTCGAGATCTCCACGGCAGGGAGCGCCTTTGACACGGTGCTCGGCGTCTACACCGGCACGGCGGTCGGGTCGCTTTCGAAGGTCGCCTCCAACGACGACCACGGCGGCGCGTCGACGAGCCGCGTCGTCTTCGACACGGCCGCGGCGGGCACGGTCTACCGCATCGCGGTCGCGGGCTACGACGGCACGTCCGGCGCGCTTGCGCTCTCGTGGCGCTTCGAGGCGCTCAACGCCGCGACATTCACCGACATGTCGCTCAATCCGGCGACCGGCGTCGCGCACGTCTCCTTCAAGGCGCGCAAGGGGATGTCCTACAAGATCCAGCGCGCCTCCTCCCTTGGCGGCACCTGGACCACCGTGAAGACGATCACCCCGTCCGCGACCGGAACCGTCGAATCCGACGTCACCCTCCCGACCTCCTGGCAGAGCGGCTTTGTCCGCGTCGTCGTGACGGAATAGCCGTGCGACGCGTCCGTTTCTCTTCCCCTCTTCCCCTTTTTCACCCGAAACCAACAACACCATGAAAACACGAACGCTCGCGCTTTGCGCAACGGCCGCCCTTGCGACGGCCACATCCGTCCGGGCCGAAACCACCTCCGGCTTCATCTTCTGCTCGGCCCGGATTCTGGACGCCAATGGTGGCGACCTTTCCGTGACGCTTCCCGCCACGGAGGGCTACGTCGATTCGAAAGGCAATCCCGTCACGCTCTGGCGCATCGGCAACGTCGTCGCCGGAGGCGCCGTCGACACCTTCTACTCCGACAACGGCCCCGGCGCGTTCCAGGTCCGCAACACCGGCTCCGCTCCGGCATATCTCTACATCACGTCGGGGAATGTATACGGCTACGGCCATCTGCAAGACGAGACGCAAGCGCATCAGGAGGATGAATCTAATGGCACTCGTAGCGTTTCTCGCTACATCGAGTATACAGTCGGAACCGTTTTCGGTGATGAAGCATGCGTATCTGGGAGGTGCGTTCCGACAGAGAAATATATGTCGGGTGATCATGAATATCGCCTTGCGGTTTCCACGGTCATCTCGTCCAAGCTTCCCGTTTGGCGGAACCTGAACTGGTTTTATAGCGGCGAATGGCTGTCTGCGGAGGTCGAGAACTTTGTCGGCGGAACCTGCGGCCAGTATCTCGGCTATCTGCTGCCCGGCGAGGTCCTGCCGTTCGACCTGAAGTTCTGGGCGCCGCTCAAAATGTATGGAGAGACGATCGCGTTTCCGATCGTGATCGAGGCGTCCACGTTCAGGCGCTGGGATCATGACCGGTAGTCTGGGAAATCCGCAATGATTTCCCGTCCGGTGCGTTTTCCCTGTTGCTTCGCGTCCTCCCGTGTCTGGAGAGGGTCGCTGGCGACGCTTGCCTTCTTCGCGCTTGCCTTCTTCGCGCTTGCCGCCCTGCCATGCGTGGCGGGTTCGCTTCGCACGCGCTTCGGCGACGTGGCGATGGACGACGTACCGATTGGGGAGACGGTTTCGCCGCTCCTCCCGGACGGCACGGGCTACACGCTCGTGAACGACTCCGATGGCCCGCTGTCGGTCTGCCTTTCGATGGAGAGGCCGACGTTCTGCGAGCCGCTGCCGGGACACCCGCTCTACAAGCCGCTGCCGTCGTCGTGCACGGTCGAATTCGAGCCGGCGGCCTTCGACCTTGCGCCGCACGCGACGAACGCGGTGCTGGTGAAGGTGACGCTTCCCGACGACCCGGCGCTTGCGGGCAAGGGGTTCGAATTCTGGAT
>OCVV011331301.1_pt1 | contig 13994 bp, 14 predicted proteins | sample 1539721 | NCBI WGS metagenome assembly OCVV01 (sample SAMN02144230, study PRJEB22623) | gut metagenome | biome: sheep rumen | host: Ovis aries | place: New Zealand
ACCAGCACAGATTATCTGCTTGGCTTGACAGATGTCAAAACTCCCTATCCGCCGAAAAAAAGATAGTATCAAAAATATTCCCTCCTGCCATGCAAGAGGGAAATTTTTTTATTCAATAATTTGATAAATCATAGGAATTGCAACAGCTGGGGCTTCTTTCACCCTGACAGCTTTCATGATACGATTGCAGGCAATCTGACAAAGTGCTTCCGTCTGTCCGTAGACTGTGAACAACGGTTCTCCTTTTGGCACGTAATCTCCCACAAAATGATGAAATACTACCCCTGCACCCATATCAATATTAGGGTTGTCTGCCGTTCTGCCTGCGCCCAATCCTAAGCAAGCAAGCCCGACTTCCTCACTGTGAATTTCCGTGATAAATCCGTCACTTCTTGCGGAGATGGTACGACTGACGGGGGATTCCGGCAACAATGACAAATTTTCCACGACTTTTGCATTTCCGCCCTGCGCTTCAATCATCTGAGCAAATTTCTCTAAAGCCATTCCCGAAGTCAGGGCTTTTTCCGCCATCTGCCGGCAAGTAATAATATCACCCTTTCCGGAAATTGTCAGCATCTGTGCAGAGAGTGCAAGGGATAATTCTGTCAAGTGATTCCGGATTTCTCCCCGCAACATCTGAATTACTTCTTTGACTTCCAAAGCGTTCCCGACTGCCGACCCCAACGGTGCATTCATATTTGTAATGACTGCACGACAATTCCTTCCAGCCTGTTTTCCAACATCTACCATTAAATTAGCTAACACGCTTGCTTCTTCAGGGGTTTTCATGAACGCACCATAGCCATACTTTACATCTAACAGAATGCCATCAGCTCCCATTGCTAGTTTTTTACTCATGATACTGGAGCAAATCAAAGGAATACTGTCAACAGTTGCAGTCAGATTCCGGAGTGCATAAATTTTCTTGTCGGCTGGTGTAAGGTTGCCACTCTGGTAAATGATACAACAGCCAATCTGGTTCGTTTGCCTGATAAAATCCTCTCTGTCGAGTGTAACGGAAAAATCGGGAATACTTTCTAATTTGTCGATAGTCCCCCCAGTGAATCCCAGTCCCCTGCCGGACATTTTGGCAACATATCCGCCACAAGATGCCACAATTGGAGCAACTAACAATGTGGTCTTGTCACCGATTCCGCCGGTACTATGCTTGTCAACGGTGACTCCGTTCACAGCGGAAAGGTCAAGACACTGCCCAGAATCACGCATTGCAAAGGTCAATTCTGTAGTTTCCTCAACCGTCAGCCCCTGACAGCATACCGCCATCAACCATGCGGACATCATGTAATCCGGAATACTGCCCCCTGTATAACCGCCTACAAGGAAACGAATTTCCTCAATGGTAAGCGGTTCTAAACGTCTTGTTTTCTGAATCAGGTCATACATCTGCATAAAAAATCCCTCCTTGATAATTAGTATTAACTGCCCTTGATATTTTTAATATAGGGTTTTAACCCTTTCATCAATTTTGAGGATTTTTGACCGAACTGTTTATTAAGGGAGTTATTGATTTCGCATCTTGTTTTTGATTTTTTAACAACATCCACAATAACATGACGATAAGGAAAAAATTCTTTCAAATCTCCAGAAAATAATTTGATAATTGCCTGTTCATCAATCAATGCTGAATTATCAATTTTATTTTTTGTTACTGTCACAGCGGAAGAATTCCCCACACTGGAAGGAGCTTTTGAAATGCAGGAAGCTCTTGCAATTTTTTTATTATCTTGACAAAATTTTTGAATCATGGTGTCATATCCTGTATCATTGGAAATTACAATAAACATTTCTTTTGACTTATCTGCAATAATTCTTGAAATATCATTTAAAATAACAATATCTAGTGCATTTTTAGTGTTCATGCTCTTGATTTCATCTGCTAATTTCTCGAATTGTATTTTTGCTTTACAATTGAGAAGTAATTTCACAGTTTCAATATCCATGTTAGGGTTATTACTGTAATAAATCGTGACAATATCAGAGTTTTTTAAATTGGCAATTCCCTTTAAACCAGCACAAGCAACATTTTCAAAATCCACATAGTAATACATATCTCATCCCACTTTCAGTAATAATTTTCTATTTCATTATACTACCATTTTCAAACCATGTCAAGAATTATTTTCCATTGAGTGTATAAAAAAGAAAATACTTCCCATAATCAGAACAGAGGTGATTTTACATGAGAAAATTTGAATTTTCCGCAGTCTTAGGTTTAATTCTGGCATTATGCTGGGGGAATGTCGCTCACTTTGAGCAGAAACTTAATGATTTGCAAAATGGTGTTCTGCGCCTGCATATTTTGGCAAATTCTGATTCTGACCGTGACCAGCAACTGAAATTATTAGTCCGTGACGAATTGCTGAAACAGTCTGAAATGCTTTTTTCAGGATGCAATACCCTTGACGAAATGAAAGAACGTGCTGTCCAGCAAAAAGAAACCATTCGTCTAATTGCTCAGAGTGTCCTTGAAAAAAATGGCTGTGATGACCGTGTCACCGTCCAGCTGACAGAAATGGAATTTGACAAAAGAGAATACGAAGAAATTACCATGCCAGCCGGAGCATATGAGGCTTTGCGGATTCTCATAGGAGAAGGCGAGGGGCATAATTGGTGGTGTGTGATGTATCCGCCGTTGTGCTTGCCTGTAGCTTCTGACCCCTCGGAATGGTTTGACGGCGAAACTGTCGAAATTCTCACACAACCGGAAAAATATGAGGTTAAATTCAAGTGTGTGGAAATCTGGCACGAATTACAAGAGAAATTGTCAGAATGAAAAATCCCTCTCCTGCGCATGGAGAGGGAGTTCAAAAAGGTTCAATTCATCAGCCAATTACGGCGAAATTACTTAGCCTTGCCCTGATTTGCAACACCAGCCATTTTCTTAGCCAGTTCGTCAGGGTCACAGAGGTACTGCTTGCTGATAACGTTGAAATCATCATCAAATTCATAAACCAGCGGAATTGCAGTCGGAATATTTTCGTTGATAATGTCTTCATCGCTCATCTTATCGAAATACTTCACCAATGCACGGAGAGAATTTCCGTGAGCAGCAATCAGAACACGCTTTCCAGCCAGCATCTGAGGCTTAATTTCCTCTTCAAAATAAGGAACAGCTCTTTCAATGGTGGTCTTCAAGCTTTCCTGCAAAGGCAGTTCAGCAGGGTCAACGTCTCTGTACTTGGGGTCTTTTGCGGGGTTGCGGGGGTCGTCTTCTGTCAAAGCCATAGGCGGAATATCAAAAGAACGTCTCCAGATTTTAACCTGTTCTTCGCCATACTTTGCAGCAGTTTCAGACTTGTTCAGACCCTGCAAAGCACCATAATGACGCTCATTCAGTTTCCAGCTCTTGACAACAGGCAACCACTCTCTGTCCATCTCAGCAAGGACATTATTCAAAGTGTGAATTGCTCTCTTGAGGTAGGAAGTGTAACAGATATCAAAATCAAAACCAGCTTCTTTGAGCGCACGACCGCCCTTTTTAGCTTCTTCCACACCGTTTTCACTCAATTCAACGTCAGTCCAACCAGTGAACTTGTTTTCCTTGTTCCATTCACTTTCGCCGTGGCGAATCAAAACCAATTTCATGCTCATTGTTCGTTTTTCCTTTCAAAATCAATTTGAATTATCACACACATTCCAGCAGTGACGGACTGCATCACATCTGAAATTTTCATGCTGTTTCCTGCATCATCCAGACAAGCAGTATTTTCATACCCATTCCGCAAGAGATAAACCTCTGCATTGTCCATCTCATTCACAGATGCATTGTTTTTACGCATTCACGAAAGCCGTTTTCCTCCGTCCCGTCTCCGGAATCCACATCACAGACAAACGCTCCGCCCTGAAAGACTCCGCCCTCTCCTTGTAACCGGAGACAGTTTCACTCGCAGTATGGCAGAAACTCTCCGCCATAGTCATTATTGACAGACTTTGCATTCATCCTTCCGCTTTTTCCGGAAGACGTTCGGGAATCTGTATTTCTGAATTGTTTCCGTCTCGCATTCCGGACAGTCAGGAGAAGTACTCCCCTCCCATGTTATGACCGTTTCCCATCTCGTGGTGACAGAATTTGAACATCATCCCATTGATTACCACCATATCTGAAAATATCTGAACGATTTCCCATGATACAGCTTGATGCAATCTGAATGCCCCTCAGAAATTTGGAAACGTTTCATCCGTACTAACCAGTGAAAGAGATATTTTCCAGCCTCTCCCCATTCCCATGAAGAACATGGAGAAACTCAACCCATCCAGATAAATCCGGACAAAAACCGATAGTTTTCCTTTTGGTTTGTTGCTGTGGAATCTGAATTCATCAGTATGTCAAATCATACCGTAACATTTCGCCCATTCACTGCTATTTTGTGTGTTATAATCGTATCTTAACCGTTTACAGCAGCCTGTACAATTACATTAAAGTCCTCAGCCTTCAAAGATGCGCCACCAATCAGACCGCCGTCAATGTCAGGCTTTGCGAGGAGTTCTGCTGCATTCTTTGCGTTCATAGAACCGCCGTACTGAATTGTAACAGCCTGTGCAGTTTCCTCATCATACAGCTTTGCTAACTGCCCACGAATGAAAGCACAAACTTCCTGTGCCTGTTCGGGGGTAGCTGTCAGACCTGTGCCGATTGCCCATACAGGTTCGTAAGCAATGACAACCTTCTTGACATCTTCCTTGGAAACTGCCCAAAGGTCAAGCTTAATTTGACGTGCAATCACTTCTTCTGTGATATTGCACTCACGCTCCCACTTCAATTCGCCTACACAAACAATGGGCTTCAGACCAGCAGCCAGAGCAGCAGCAGTTCTCTTGTTGACAGTCTCGTCAGTTTCGCCGAAATACTGTCTTCTTTCAGAGTGACCGATAACAACATATTCAACGCCGATTTCAGTCAGCATATCCGCAGAGATTTCACCTGTGAATGCACCACTCTTTTCAAAGTGTACATTCTCTGCACCAACCTTGACATTTGAACCAGCTGTGGTATTGACAGCAGTTTCAAGGTTTGTGAACGGTACGCAAGCGATAACTTCTACATTGCCCTCAGCATTGGCAACAAGGGGCTTGATAGCTTCTAACAGCTCCTTAGCCTCAGGGCGGGTCTTGTTCATTTTCCAGTTTCCGGCAATAATAGCCTTTCTTACAGACTTGTTCATTGGAAAAACTCCTTTCATCAAAACGAATTACTTCTTACAGCATTTGCGGGATTTTTTCGGGGTTTCTTCTGCTTCGTCCTCGTCGTCGTCATCAAGAGCAGTAATGGAATTATTACTTGCTACGCTGATACCCTTTTTGACAGGTGCAATCAGAAATCCGAAAATCATACCAATCAGAAAACCGATTAACAGTGCCACATAAATGGGAGTATTCGGGTTTTCCTTGGCACATTCCACAATATCAAATTTTTTCATTTTCATAGTGAAAAACCTCCCATATGGGAAAGGGTGAACGGATGCGCACTTGTCCACCCTTTGAAATTGTCCGTTAATGCTTACGCTTTTTCAGCAATTGCAGCAACACCCGGAAGAACCTTGCCTTCGAGGTATTCCAGAGATGCACCGCCACCGGTAGAAATATGGCTCATCTTGTCAGCAAAGCCCAACTGCATAACAGCTGCTGCGGAATCGCCACCACCAATAATTGTGGTTGCATCAGTTTCAGCCAGTGCCTTAGCAACTGCAATTGTACCCTTTGCAAGAGTCGGGTTTTCAAATACACCCATAGGACCATTCCATACAACAGTCTTCGCAGACTTGACAGCCTCTGCAAAGATTTTCTGTGTTTCTGTGCCGATGTCCAGACCCATTTTATCAGCAGGAATTTCACCAGCTGCCACATTTTCAACTGCAATTTCTGCATCAATCGGGTTCGGGAATTCAGCAGCTACTGCGGTATCAACAGGGAGCAGAATCTTCTTGCCCAGCTGTTCAGCCTTTGCCAGCATTTCCTTGCAGTAATCCAGCTTTTCATCATCAACCAGAGACTTACCAACAGAACCGCCCTGAGCCTTGATGAAGGTGTAAGCCATACCGCCACCGATAATCAGTGTGTCGCACTTTTCGAGCAGATTGGAGATAACATTCAGCTTGTCAGCAACCTTTGCACCGCCCAGAATTGCAACAAACGGACGAACCGGAACTTCTACTGCATTGCCGAGGTACTGAATTTCCTTCTGCATCAGATAGCCGACAGCTGTTTCCTTAACAAACTTGGTAACGCCCTCAGTAGATGCGTGTGCTCTGTGTGCAGAACCGAAAGCATCCATTACGAAAACCTGTCCATCAACGAGGTCAGCGAGTTCCTTAGCGAAATCTTCGCCGTTCTTAGTTTCTTCTGCACCACGGAAACGGGTATTCTGGAGAACAACAATTTCACCGTCATTCATGTTAGCTACAGCATTTTTAGCATTGTCGCCAACAACTGTGTCATCAGCTGCGAAAGTTACCTTTGCGGAAACCAGTTCAGCCAGTCTGTCAGCAGCAGCCTTGAGGGAGAACTTCTCCTCTGGACCGTTCTTCGGCTTGCCGAGGTGGGAGCAGAGTACAACCTTTGCGCCATTCTCCACGAGCTTGTTGATGGTCGGGAGAGCTGCCTTAATTCTGTTGTCGTTGGTGATAACACCGTCCTTCATGGGGACATTGAAGTCCACTCTGACGAGGACTTTCTTGCCCTTTACGTCAATGTCTTCTACTGTAACTTTGTTCAAACCTGCCATTGTTATGACATCCTTTCAAATAAATTTCGGCTTGCGCCGTTGTTTTACCGGCATGACAGAAAAATATCACACCTACACTCTTATTATACACTATTTTCAAAATTTCTGCAAGAGGTAATTACTAAATTTTTATGAATTTTCACAAAATTGCCTGTCGATTTCCCAAATGTGACAATCTGACGAAAATATTGTGTTAATTTGTACCCTCATCTTGACAATTTCACAAAAATGTGATATGATTACTAGAAAGAAAAGGAGGTGCAGAATTTTTGAATCTCAATATTTCAAAAAATGAAAACCATTCGGTTGGGTATCAGATTTTCAAGGCTATGATGCTTTTGCTGTTTCTGGTGTATATCGCCGGAATGCTGTGTCTGCTGTTTCTGGAAAGGGCTTTCAGCGATGCAAGTGTTTTCTGTTACAAAAATCCAGATATGTCTTATCTGAATGTCGTCCGTGCACATTTACTCCTGACACCATTGAAAACCATCAAGGAATATTCGAAGGTAGTTTTGCAAAGCAGTGTCTATGATTTACTGACAGAATTTTCAGAATCAAATTTTGCATTCTGTAATTTATTAGGAAATATCGTTCTGTTTATGCCCCTTGGAATTTTCATCCCTTATTTTTTCAAAAGATACCGGTGTTTTTTCCGGTTTGCGCCCTTGATGCTCTTCATCACGTTCAGTATAGAGTCCGTTCAGCTCCTAACCTTGACAGGCAAATTTGATATTGATGATATTATTCTGAATCTGACAGGCGGTTGCATGGGATGTATTTTATTTTCAATAATGCAGGGAATTGTATTATTGTACAGCAAGAGTGGAATGATGGAAGAACCGCAGATATGAAAGAATTGCATGATAGAAAGGGCGTTTTGACATGGAAACAGAAATTCAGGAAATCCAGAAAATTAAATATATCTGCCGTCTCCATGACGGAAAATACGTCGAAAATAAAAATGGTGATATTTCGCAGGAATTCGCCGAATATGCAGAAATGCTCCTGCATTGCTTTTTCCCTGAAAAGCTTGTCAGACAGCTTTCCCTTGAAACCAGTACGGAAAAAGCCGTTCTTGTATTCCGTACTAACACCCAACAGGTCAGAGAATTTCAGGAACTGCTACAGGCTCATGAAATTTCCGGATAACTCTTGACATTTTTCCGAAAACGTGGTAAACTGTTCATAACGGATGGTTTCTGAATCCCATTTCAACGAGGAGGATATTTTAAAATGGATTTCAAGGACAAAATTTTCAAGCTCGGCGGTGACGTCAGGAATTCCGCCGGAAAAATCGCCGGTGATGCAATTGACGGTGCAAAGAAAGCCGCTGAAAAGGTCAAAATCAATTCGGCAATTGCAAAATCTGAAAGCACCATTCAGAATGCGTACATTTCTATCGGCAAAAAGTATGAGGAACTTCACAGCAATGACCCTGAACGTGTGTTTGTTTCTTTCCTCGACATTATCGAAAGAGAAAAGGAAAATATTGCCCAGCTTAATCAGGAACTTGCTGCTATAGACAATGCCGTCGTCTGCAAGAAATGCGGAAAATATGTTCAGCAGGGACAGAAATTCTGCTCTGCCTGCGGTGCAAGACAGGACGAAACAGAAACAGAATTTATTGAGCTGAATCCGGAAAAGTCTTCCAAAGATTCTGAAAACTAAAAATCAAAAATCCGGAGTGTTCCAATGCTCCGGATTTTTTCATTTTATTTCCGTTTAATTTCCGGATGCCCGAGGTGACATCCTCCCCCGCCTGTAGAGGCGAGGGCTTCTCCTCGCCGACAGGTTTTGGTTCTCGCTCTATTAGAGTACAGGTTCATCATGAGGGACAACACCCTGTTACTCTCTCAAAAATTCTATATTCAGTATACTATATTTTTGGGAATTTGTCAAGCGGGTGGGACGCAATTCATCCCCCACCCAAGAGGCGGGGGGGGCTTGCTAATCTTTGATAAATTGATAATCATTTCAATGATTTTTTCTAAAAAATTGAATCTTTGGAGAGAAAAATACCGCTCAGAAAATTTCCAAGCGGTATTTTTTATGTTTTGTCAGTATTGATAACTGTTAGTCAGCCAATAAAATGAGCCGAATATCCAGTCATGTACCGCCGTTGAGGTCGGGGCGGTGTAATTCTCATCCAGCAGGAAATCAGAACTTCCCACTGTGATAATAATTGAATTATGTCGGGTATCATCACGAGAATACATCATGGTAATGAGCTGTTCATTTTCGAAGGTGTCAGGGTCATCCTGCACCCCTCCGAACGGCTTCCCGACGGCAGTTACCGCAGTTTCCAGCATGGCATCTTGTTTGATGGCACTGTAATTGTCGCCATATATCATGTGAAAACTTCTTGCCTGATGCATAAAAGCGGAAAGATTGGAAGTGTTTTCACCAAGGGGCATTCTGCTGGGGGCTTCTATCTGGTCAATGCGGATAAATTCAGGGTCATTATTCAAAATCCGCTGTTCGTCAGTCTCCGTGATAATATCATAATCCATCTGAATGCAGTATTCCTCTAACAGCCGTTCCAGATACTTGAAACGGATTTCCCTTTCATCAGGTGGCATCAATAACAAGATTCTTCCACCCTCGTCAAGGTAACTGTCAAGAAATGTGAGTTCTTCGGTGGTAATATCCTCCTGTGGCGAATTGAAAAGCAATACTTTACAATCGGACGGCATTTTCAATAATTCATCTTCCTGCCAAGTATAGCCGATTTCTGTCGCTTCTCCAATCATATTGGAAAGCTGAGCGGTGTCAGTCGTGCCGTGGTCGGAAACATAATAAATCAGACCTTCGGGCTTTGAGGATTCTGTTTCCTCCTGTGTCGTTTCTTCCGGAGTTATTTCAGGGGGATTCTGTGCGGAACTTCCACACCCTGCCAGCACCATGGAAACAGAGAAAATGACAGCGGATAACCTGAATTTCATGACGGTTTTCATGAATTCCAAAGCTCACGGAATTGCTCAATAAACGTACTCATTTCCTCTGGGGCAGAGTCCTTCTTCATGGTCAGAATCACGAGAGAACGCTCTTCTGAAAGGTCGCCCAATCCACGGAGCGGAACTACTCCTTCCGCAGATATTGCACATTCATATGTGAAAAATACGCCCTTGTCTGCGCCTGCGAGTGCCTGCAATGAAAGCGGAACATTACTCTTCAAAATTCTTGAAAAGCTTGCAAACGGCAAATCACGCTTATGAAGCATATGTTCCAATACTGCACGGTCACTTGCGCCCTCTTCACGAAGAAGAAGCTGTTCTTCTAAAAGTCTCTTTGCGTTCATGTTAATCTCTGCGTGTTCACTGCCGGAATATCCCCCGAAGTGTACTTTTGCAAAAGACTGGCTGTTATAATGTCCTTCTGCATAGAGTTTATCAGCAAGTACGCAGTCAAGCTGACCACCCTCCAACATGCGGAGCATTTCAGCAGTATTACCGGAAATCATGCTGACAGTCGCCCCGTTTTCTTTCTTGGCGAGTTCAGCAAGAATGGAAACTGCCTTCTGTTCGCCCAGTTCGGACGGGAAACCGAAACGGATTTCTTGGCTTTCGGTCATTCTCTGCAAATCTGCATAGACTCTTTCACTCATTTTCAGCATCTGTTCAGCCTGACGGCGGAAATATTCACCTTCGGGAGTGAGACGGAGCATCTTGTTTTCATAGACAAATAATTTGCAGTGATACTTGTTTTGCAGATACTTGACGTGCTGTGTGACAGATGGCTGAGTAATTCCCAGCACTCTGGCGGTTTTTGTGTAACTCTTAGTTTCACAAAGTTTCAAAAAGGTTGCAATTCTGAAGTCTAACATAAGTACATCCTCCTTTATTGTGGTTAGGTGTGTATACGGTATATTATTATTATACAAAATAATATATAATCTGTCAAGTACTTTTTGAAAAAAGTCCGTATTTTCACTTTTTTTTCACATTTCTTTCACGTTTCATATACAGTTTACTTAACAAAAGAATGATTTACTTAAATTTCCAATTTTTATCACAATTTCCGAAATTGTTGCATATACTGTCTTTATGAAAGGAGTGATTTTTCATGTGCGGAATCGCTGGTATGATTTCATTTCAGGAAAATTTGCATGAACAACGGCACATTTTGGAAAAAATGCAGGAAAGTATCATTCACAGAGGTGGAGACCAGAAAGGCATTTTCATTTCTGAACATGCCGGATTGGTTCATACAAGATTAGCTGTCATTGACCCCGAATATGGTACACAGCCCATGCAGTATACAGATGGTCACGAACTGTATACCATCGTCTATAACGGCGAACTTTATAACACGTCTGAAATTCGTGAACAGCTCCAAAAAGAGGGCTGTACTTTTGCAACCCATTCCGATACAGAAGTCGTTCTGAAAGCCTATGCCGTCTATGGTGAGAAATGTACAGACCTTTTCAATGGCATTTTCGCCTTTGCGGTCTGGGAAGAAAAACAACAGCGTTTGTTTCTGGCTCGTGACAGAATCGGAGTGAAGCCACTATTTTTCTATCATGAAAATGAAATGTTTTTGTTCGGTTCGGAAATCAAAGCCATTCTTGCCAATCCCTCTGTCCCTCGTGAAATTGATATGAATGGTATCAGTCAATTATTGATGTTCGCCCCCGGACGGACTGCCGGCTGTGGAGTGTTCAAAGGGATGAAAGAAATCCCAGCCGGACATTGTGCGTATTATTCCCAAAAAGACGGCTTTCAGATGCGCCATTACTGGAAACTCCAAGCCGAACCGCATACCGATAATTTTGAACAGACTGTTGAACATGTGCGCTATCTCCTGACGGATGCCATCAAACGACAGCTTGTATCTGATGTGCCAATCGGAACATTTCTTTCCGGCGGTCTGGATTCCAGCCTGATTTCTTCCGTGGCTTCCAGAGAATTCGCCAAAGACGGACGAAAACTGCACACATTCTCCGTCGATTACCGTGACAATGATAAATATTTCCAGAAAAGTAAATTTCAGCCCAATTCCGACCCCGACTACATCCGACAAATGCAGGAATATTTGCAGTCAGAACACCACTGGACAATCATTGATACCCCTCAATTGGTTTCGGCTTTGTTTGATGCCGTCAAGGCACGTGACCTGCCCTCCATGGTAGATGTAGATTCCTCTCTTTTGTTATTCTGCAAGGAAATCAAACAGAATGTCACAGTTGCACTCTCCGGCGAATGTGCAGACGAATTATTCGGCGGATACCCTTGGTATCGTGACCCTGAAATCAGAGAGGCTTACGGCTTCCCATGGTCACAAAGTACAGAATACCGCCTTTCTTTTGCAAAACCTGAAATTGGAGAAATCCTCCGCCAACGTGCCGATGTTGACAAGGAATATCAGGCGACACTTGCCCGAACTGATTTTCTTCCTTCTGATACTCCAACAGAAAAGCGGATGCGTGAAATGGTGCGCCTGAATATGGATTGGTTTATGCAGACACTCCTTGACCGAAAAGACAGAATGTCCATGTTTTCGGCTCTGGAGGTGAGAGTTCCATTCTGTGACTATCGTATTGCGCAATATCTGTATAATGTGCCGTGGGAATTCAAGGAATACAAGGGCTACGAAAAAGGCTTGCTTCGTGAAGCAATGAAAGACTATCTCCCTGATGAAATTTTGTGGAGAAAGAAAAGCCCCTACCCCAAAACCCACAACCCGAATTATCTTGCATCTGTCACAAAACTCCTCCGTGACCGCCTAGAAAATCCCGATGCCCCCATTTTGCAGATAGTAAGCCGTCAAGCATTGGAACAGCTCCTGAACGGAAACGACAATGTCCAATGGTACGGGCAACTCATGACAAGACCGCAGACAATTGCCTATTTTGTACAGCTGGATTATTGGCTGGAAACGTATCAAGTTAAAATTAGTATCTAACACAAAAAAGGGCTGTTGCATCATTTATTTCGGTGTGACAGCCTTTAATATTTTGTGTTTTTTTAATTTTCATTACGGAAAAATCCAATATATCAACTTTTTTTCAAAATAAATAGGTTCTTTCATAAAAATTATTGTTATGCCCTTGATTTTCCACAAAACATGATGTATAATAGTATGTATGATTAGGAAAATCCCGATTACAGGTTTAAAGGAGGTATATTTATGAATTTACTAACGTTTCTGAATGAAATTGACACTCAAACTGCTGATATGACACATGAGGAACTGACAGCATTCATTCACGAAATCGCCCGTACACTGCCGGCAGAACAAAGAGAAGAATTTTTATCCAGATTAGTAAAAATATCTGAAACCATGCAGGAAGATGAATTTGATGAGCCGAAAACTTTACTTGAACAGCTTGAAAAAATACGTTCCGGTGAATTTCGACTTGATTCACAGCTGAATGAAGAATACGACGACTGGTACGACAGCGAAGAAACAGAATTCGACTTTGAAGACGGTGACGGCTTACTTGATATTATCAATACCGCCTGCACTGAACTGCACCAGATGATTGAAAAGGCTAATTATGCAGAAGCCTATCTTTTAGGACAAACACTGATTACATTGAAAGTGCAGACAGACGGCGATTATACAGACTATCTCGACAGTGGTATGAATCTGTACGATTTGGAAATCTATGATTTAATCAAAACACCTGTCAAAATCGTTTTACTCGATGTACTCTGTGCGTGCTATTTTACTCTTTCACCAGAGGAAAAGCCCTCAATAATGTATCAGCTTGGAAAATCATTCCAGCGTACGAAATGGACATTCGAAGAATTGATGCAATCCGCTTCCGCTGAATTACCAGAAATGGAAGGCTTTCTGACCAACTGGATTGAATTTCTTGGTTCTGTACCCGAACAGAGTGCAGAAGAATTATTGCTGGAAGCAATCACAATGCAAAATCAGCCCGTTCAGGCATTGGAAACTGCAAGAAAATTTTCCTCAATTCATCCAGTACTCTACGAAAAAGCACTTGCAATGCAGACAGAAGAAAACTCACGCTTGAAAATCGGATTAGAGGCACTGGAAAAACTGGATACATGGTATTTTATCCGCAGTAATATTGCACTGCAAACCGCTGAAACTGCTATCCGGCTCGGAATGCCAAAAGAAGCGGAATATTGCCGGTTGGAAGCCTTTCGTTCCGAAACAACACCTGTTAATTATCTTCGTGCATTGCTGAACAGTTCCGATTTTGAAACCTGCAAAAATGAACTTTATGCAATTTTGAAACATCTGCTTGATACCTATACAAAAGAAGAATTTCGTCTGGACA
>OCVV010642724.1_pt1 | contig 13993 bp, 15 predicted proteins | sample 1539721 | NCBI WGS metagenome assembly OCVV01 (sample SAMN02144230, study PRJEB22623) | gut metagenome | biome: sheep rumen | host: Ovis aries | place: New Zealand
CATTGAGGATCAACGCAGCAGATTATTAAGTCTGCAGGACGAAAATGATATCCTAAAAGAAGAAAAGCGACTTGCTAAAATACGAGAAAATAAACTAAATGAAGATATTGAAAAGTTGAAAGGTCTGCTTGGTGATGACTTGCCAGCGGATTTTTTAGATGGCGGTGATGGCGATGGCGAAACGTAATACCCTTACCCACGCCCGCCTTATGATGTATCTGAATGATGCTAAAACGATTGACTTTTGGCGGCGTAATCCAGTGATTGCTGCTGAGGACCTTCTTGGCATATACTTATCTGATGCTCAGGCTTGGGTTTTAGCTTCAAGTTGGAATACAGAAAAAGCGATTTGGTCGTGCTCCCGTAACTGGGGAAAGAGTTTTATCATTGCAGTTTATTGTATTTTAAGGGCGCTTTTATATCCAAACCAAAACATTTATATTATCAGTTCGGTTGGAAACCAAGCGAAGGAGACATTCAGTAAGATTGAAGAGATTGTGCTCCGTCAAGGACGAACAAGTGAATCAATCCCCGATTTGAAGGACATCGCTATGGGAGAGACGGCGGCTGGTAATAAAAATCCAACCGGATTCAAACACGATCCGTCAAGTTATACAGTGTCATTTCATAATGGGTCTAAGATTATGACGCTGAATAGTAAACCAGATAACGTTAGAGGTAAACGTGCTAATCTACTGGTTTACGATGAATGCGCATTTGTTGATGAGGAACTCATCGTTGCAACAACCCCGTTTGTAACACAGGATGCTACGGCGAAATACGGTAAGGATGCGGCGCGTGATAAAGATATAATGACGCGGCAACCATATAACCAAATCATTATGGCATCTTCACAAAATACTGTGGATGTCATGTTTTATACTGAATATAAATCGTGTGCCAAGCGAATGCTGGCTGGAGATAAACGAGTATTCGTTGCGGATATGCCTTGTGATACTGCAATGCAAATGTATCATCATGGCGAAGAGATTCCGGCCCTACTCTCGCAATCTGTAGTAGATGCAGAAATGGCTAAGAATCCAGATAAGGCACGGCGGGAATATTATAATAAACCGGATTTAACTGGCGGCGATAATCAAATCGTGTCATGGGTCACTATGCGGCGTGCTGAAAGACAGATACTGCCCTATCAAGAATGCCGCGGGAATAAGATTATACTTGCTTTTGACCCGGCGCGAACCAATGATAACTCAATACTGGGGGCTATGGAACTGGTTGATGACTCAGAATACGGTCTTTGCGGCAACGTGATCGGTTGTACGAACTTTGTTGATGTTGCTTCGGAGCGTAAATTTAAGCTTGATTCAAAGCTGCAACTCGAAGGAATTCGCGATATTATAGCGGATTATAACGGCGATAACCCGGATTTTGAGTATATTGATCAAATTTTAATTGATTCCGGTTCCGGTGGCGGCGGTAATCTATATGCTGATGCACTATTGGATGATTGGGTAGATCACAATGGAAAATCTCATCATGGTCTTATAGATATGACAAATGAGATGTATATCCCCTATCGTAGTCGCTATCCAAATGCGGTCGATAAACTGCGAATGATAAGTCCGCGTAAATATAGAACCCAAATGGTTGAAGAATTTATCGAGTTGATGAATTTAGGGGTTATACGCTTCCCATATGAATATAACGGGCAGGAATTTCTGCAGCTAATTGATGGTATAGACCCAAAAACTAAAGAAGAAGTATTAAAAACTTATCAACTATCTCAGTTTGAAATGGTACATCTGGATCAGATCGACCGTATGAAAACTGAGATTTGTTATATACATAAGAGTACGAATGCGGAAGGAACGAGTGCGAGTTATGCACTGGCACGCGAGAAGCAGAATACTATGCATGACGATAGATTCTATGTCATGATCCTAATGGCCCATCGTCTTTTTGAATTGCGCCGTGGAAAAGCGATGCGCACGTCCAGAGAGCAGGCGCCAAACTCTTCTGCATTTATTCAATTTAGAAAACCAAAATTATTTTAAGGAAGGAGGAAATATGCTTGGCTAAACGTAATGCTGCGGTAAACAGGCGTAAACAGTCAACACAACGTATTGTTAAGCAGAATGATCAAGCTTTTGCGCAAGCTCAACAACAGTTTTATGAAGCATTAAATGGCTTGCAGTTTGCAAATCTGATTAAGCAGACCAGTGTTACTTATACGCAATATACCAAGGAGAATTATCGTACATATATCCAAAACCCGCAGCGAAATGAGAAACAAATGCGCGAAATGTCGCAGTTTCTTGCTCGTGTATCGACTCCTTATGTGCGTATATTGAGATACTTTAGTGATCTGTATGCGTTTTATTGGAATTTAACTCCTAAGATTGATCCATTAGAAAAGCCGGATAGTGATGAGTTAATTACAAAATACACTGAGATGTGTAACACGATTGAGAATCTTGACCTTCCAGTTGAGATGCGTAACGTGATTTACTTCACATTGCGTGATGGTGCTTTCTATGGATATCTTTATGAGGATGATGATTCTATTTTTATTCATAGATTAAATCCGGATTATTGTAAGCCAGTTGCTATTGAAGATGGCGTATTCAATTTTGCTTTTGATTTGTCGTATTTTGATAAATATAAGGAAGCGCTTGAAACCTGGGATGCGGAATTTACGACTATGTATAACGCATATCAGAATGATAAGACTAATATGCGATGGCAAATAGTTAACCCGGAACGATCAATTTGTATGAAAGCTTATCCCGACTTAGATGAGGTCATTCCATTCTTTGTTGGTATGTTTGAGGCATTGCTTGATCTGATTGATGCCAGAACATTACAGAGGAATAAGGATGTTATCCAGAATTATAAGCTAATCTTGCAAAAGATTCCGTTTTTTGAGGCTGGCAGCGCTAAAGATTTAGATGACTTCCGGCTGCGTTTACAAACGGTACAGAAGTTCGCGGCTGAAATGGCCGATAGTGTACCAGAGGCAGTCGGTGTTGCTACTACTCCGATGGAAGTTGACACAGTTGACTTTAAGCCGGATGACAACTCTAATGATCTTGTGGCTACATCTATGAAGAACGTTTTTAATGATTCCGGCGTTTCGATGATGCTCTTCAATTCGCAGACATCTGGCTCAACTGGGGTTGAAATGTCGGTGAAGGTTGATACATCATTGGCATGGACATATGTACAATACCTTGAGCGTTGGGTGCGCCGTTTCATATCTTATCGTACATCTTCTATTGATTTCAATTTTGAAATCTTAGATGTTCATATCTTTAACAAAGATGCTGCGGTTGATCGCGAGGTAAAGCTTGCGCAATCCGGTGTACCTAACAAAATGAAGTTAGCCGCTTCATCTGGCATGTCTCCTGTTGAAGTTATCTCTAATCAGATTTGGGAGAATGAGTATCTGCAGATCCATATGAATTGGATTCCGCTTCAAACTTCCTACACCCTTTCTGGCGATCAAGGTCGTCCAGCAGATGGTGAGACTGATGATGTAACAGCGACAGATACGAACGGGACTACAAAAGATTCCGGCGAACAGCCGACTGATGAGCCAGTTGAAGGTGCTGATGAATAAGGGGTGATGATATTGTTTGTATATACGAAAAACCCGGATGTAATTGAGCGATTAGAAAAAGATGGCGCTCAATTACTACAAACAAAACAAGATGGAACCAAAGTGTTCGCTCTCTCCCCTACTTCGAATTATTGGTTCTTTGAGAATAAATCAGAGACCATAATTTCAGATAGATTGACATTTTAGCCAGCATTAGCTGGTCTTTTTATTTGACTTTGAAGAAGGGAGGGAAACGAGAAACCTTGGAAAAGCAAAAAATGTCTATCCAGTTTAGCTCTGCCCTCTCCGATATTATTGAGATTAACCCGTCTTTTGACGCGGCTAAGCTGAGGGTTGCGTATACTGGAAAGAATCGCAACAATACTTTTATTTCCAAAGAGACGTTTGAGCGCGCTATTCCAACTATGTTTAACGTTCCTGTCGTTGCTAATTATATGCGCGATAAGGATGAGATCGGTTCACATGATGGTGAATGGGTTAAAGATGAAAATGGTGATAGTAAGTATGTAATGATTACACAACCCGTTGGCGTTGTGCCCGAATCCGCACAGTGGTATTGGGAAGATGTGTCTGATAATGGCGTAATGCATCAATACTTCTGCACTGAGGTAGTGTTGTGGAAGCGCCAGGAAGCATATCAGAAAATAAAAGACAATGGCGTTACAAGTCATTCTATGGAGATTGAAGTAACGGACGGCAAGATGCTGGACGATTATTATAATATTAAGGATTTCAATTATACGGCGTTTTGTCTGCTTGGCAGCGCAAAGCCGTGTTTTGAAAGCAGCGCGTTATTCACCTTCTCTGATGAAGAGCAGGAGAATTTCAAGCTGGAATATACGCAGATGCTGAAAGAATTGAAGGAGCTTGGCGGCTCTTTCTCTGAAGAAGATAAGGAGGCTAACTTGAAGCTGAAAGAACTTCTTGAACAGTATTCTGTATCAATTGAGGATGTTACTTTCGACACTGATGGCCTGTCTGACGAAGAGCTTGAAGCCAAGTTCGCGGAAATGTTTGACGGCGAATCTGATGGTGAAGGCGCTGATGATCCCGCAGCTGATGATCCCGCAGCTGATGATGCTTCGGCTGAGGATGATCAAACCGAAGATCCTGCGCCAGCAGATGATGAAGGTGACGATATCGACTATGACAATGAGGAAGATGGCGGCGAAGGTGAAACCTCCATTAAGAAACCGGAAGAATTTGTTCTGGATTCCCAGATGAGAGATACACTTTATGCAGCTGTTCGCGACATCGCATCTCTGGAAGATGACTGGGGCGCTTATCCGCGCTACTTTGTTGCCGACTATGATGCTGAGGCAAGCGAGGTCTACTTTATTGATATGGCTGATGGCAAGCTGTATGGATGTGGATACACATTTGACGGCGATGATATCGTAATTGATGCGGAAAATATCGTACGCAAAAAGTACGAAATTGTTGATTATGTTGAAGGCAGTGGTGAGCAGATGTTTGCGTTTGATGGTCTGTTTGAAGCATTTAAGAATGCTTATGTTGCAGATCCGATCGATGCTGATGAATTTAAGCGTCTGCAGGATTTTGAAGCCAGCACGCTGAAGGCGGCGCGTGAGGCCGAAGAGTCTAAGCTCTTTGCTGAATTCGAAGATCAACTAAAAGAAAATGACAACTTTACAGACCTGAAAGAGCATGCTTCTGATTATACAATCGAAGAGCTTCGTAAGGAACTGTTTGCTTTGGTCGGTCAGATGAATTTTGCGGCTAAGAATGATAAGAAGTTCGCGCCGGGAATCATTTTTGAAGACAAACCAAAGAATTCATCCATGAGAAAATTGTTCGCATGGAAGGATAACGAATAATTAATTTATTTATAATCGCCTATCGCTCATTCATGTGAGCGATTTTTTATTGGAGGAAATTAAAAAATGGCAAGAACTAAGTATGGTTATGCCGAGAGTTCTGAGATTAAGGCCACGAATGCTGGTCATATTGTCAGCGGTGTAAACGCTGATAATGCGATTGAGAATGGTACGCTCTGGATTCTTGGCGAAAAGACTTCCGGTAGTGATGAAATTTATAAGGTTACAAAGCCTACAGCTACATCTGCCGGAGTATGGCTGGCTCTGTCCGCTCTGTATGCTTATGATACTTCTACAACTCTTGGACAGCATGAAATGTATCTTAGAAAAGAAGCAGGTGAAGCTGCAAGAATGTATGAGCTGGTTAAGTATGATAGATATGCTATCGCGGATTATATGATCACTGCTCTGAGCAGCACAACTGGTCCTGTTGTTGGAAATTATCTGATTCCGAAGACGGATGGAACTTATACTGAAGTTTCTAAGGGAACTGATCAGAGTCCGACCGATATTTCTAGTTACGGTTTCGTTGCGAAGATCAACAGTATTGAACACAAGTCCAATCTGACGATCGTTCGTATCGAAGTGGTGAAGAACTAAGGCTAAGAGCAGAAGGAGGTAAACATAATGAAAGAAATTACGATTCTTATGACCAACACTGCTCTTGGTAAGCAGGTTGAGAATTATAGCCTGGAAGATTCCAACACAGCTATTAGAAAGTATTTTGAGACTGAGCTGGGTATTCCGGAAGGCTGCAAGGATATGCGCGTTATTAAGAAGGCGCTAAGAAGGAATAAGGTTAGATTCTTTGAAATTATTGAAGAGACAGTTGAAAATCTACTGGTTTCTGGCTGGAGAGAGAATGAGTTCTTCCAGAGCTTCGTAGAGTTTAGAAATCTGGCTCTGGGCGAGACTAACCTGTTCTATGTGCCGGATGAGTCTATTCTGACTGTATCTGAGTTTTCTGGAGATCACAATGAGCTGATTAGACAGAAGCTTGGAGCTGGCAGAGAGTATCCGGTTGCTACAAGAGCATACGGCATCAAGATTTATGATGAGTATGTTAGATTCCAGATGGGAATCATTGACTGGGCTGGCTTCACCAACAAGATGTATGAGGCTATTGACAAGAAGATTAATGATGATATCTACGCTTCTTTCCTGCAGCTGGATCAGATCGTTCCGGCAAGCTTTGGCAAGACTGGCGCGCTGACAAAGGCTAATGTGCTGGATCTGGCTGAGGCTGTTAGCATTGCTAATGGTGGCGAGAATGTTATGATTTGCGGCACAAGAACTGCAATCAGTAAGCTGATGGGGCTGACTGAGGCTGGATGGATTTCAAACCAGATGAAGGAGCAGAGAAACACAACTGGTTCTGTTGCTTACTTTGAAGGAATCCAGACCATGGTAGTTCCAAACGTCTTTGAACAGGGAACAACCACTAAGAAGTACCAGGATGACACCCTGTTCTTCCTGCCGATGTCTGATGTTAAGCCGATCAAGTTCGTCTATGAGGGCGACATGGAATATACTGAGGATACTGAAAGAACTACAAGACGTGATCAGACCATCGAGGCTATGATTCAGTTCAGAGCTGGTATGACCACTGTATTTGGCAGATACTTCGGTACCTACAAGTTCACCAGCTAATTGAATTTATATATTGCGGGCGGGGTCTTCCCCGCCCTTTTAATAGAGAAAAGGAGTTAATATAAATGGCCGAAGAGAAAAAGACTAAGGCAAAGAAGTCAACCGCAAAGAAACCGGCGGCGAAGAAGGCGCCAGCTAAAAAAACTGCCACGAAGCCTTCTGAGCCAAAGCTAGCCGAAAAAAGCTTTGATATGAATACACCAATTCGTTGTCGCAGTGTTAGACAGAATGATCTGATTTACGTTGCATCTAACGGAATTACCTATACGTGGAATGGATTTGGCGATCTGCGCGAGCTTCCATATCAGGAAGTTGTGTCTATGAAAAGTAGACGTTCTAAATTCCTATATGAGCCATGGCTGATTATTGAGGATGATGATCTGTTAAACAGTAAAATGTTTGCTGGCGAATTCGATGATATGTATAAAATCTATAAAGAATTCGAAGATCCTAAGACGTTCTTTAGTAAGAAGCCGAGTGAGATCAAAGAAGTGCTAAAAAACGCACCAAATGGTCTGCGTGACTTAATCGTCTATAATGCTGGTAGGTATATTGACGAAGGTGTACTTGATAGTATCGGAGTAGTTAATGCGATTGATGATGTTCTTGGTACTCAATTAAGAATGTTACTGTAAGGAGGTGTGGCGCTTTTGAGCACTTCCTACAATACAATTTATACGTCTTTTTTATCAAAGATTGTTGATTTTGATTTGCCGGAGTTAACAGATGATGAGTTGAAAACATATTGCAATCGCTTTATGGAGTCTGCCATTATTAAGTTGCCGGAGATTGTAAATGATTTATCCGAGCGTGAGGTGCTTGAGCCTGAGATTATTACTGAGGTGGAGCCGACTGAGGAAGAAGAGCCTACAGTTGAGACGCCGGAGGAGCCTGAAGAAAATGGTGGAGAGCAGACAGAGACTATCGAGAAAACAACTTATGTTCTTTATTTAGACGAGTCTGCTTATGGTCGTTTTACATATACAGTGCCGGACTTAAAGAAGTTAGTTGCGAATGAATCAAGCTTCACGTTATTTATACGTGTTAGTAATTTTATTAAATTAATCACATTTACACGTGGTACTACAGAAACAAAAGATTGTGTGATTCATAATAATTTCTCTTGCACGATTGCTTATGATGGTGTCGATCAATTGGTGTTTTCCAATTTAAGCTCAAATGCGGTGAATTATAAGTTACTTTATATTACTTATGATACGCCAAATACCGAGCCAGTTGAAGAGCCAGTTGTTGATCCTACCCCCATTACCATTAATGACGAGATGCAGAATGTTATTGATAACGAGGGCGTTATTGAGGCAGAAGAAGTATTTACTGCCGATTTGACTGGCCTCGAAATAGAGATTATTGCATCTCAGATGGTCGTTGAGTGGATCAATAATGAGCTAAATAATACTCAATTAACTCGGATGTTTGTTGGTACCAAAGATGAATCAATGTCTTCTCAGGCTAATCATATTGAGAAATTAACAACTTTGAAAGAAAAGCGTCGCGCGGATGTATCTATGATGATCCGTGATTATGCTTATCGAGAATGGGTTAAGGAGGCGGTACAGTAATGCACACAAAATATGGAAATTACTCAAACCTCTCATTCTCTGATTATAAGAAATCCCTTATTGACCGTATATGGTGTTTAATTCCTTTGCGCGAAGAGCATTGCAAAACGATAGATCGCAATGTTGAACGTATTAATCGTGAACTTAATGGTCTACTTACTGTAAGCGGCGTAGAGGATAAATATATTATCACTGTTATTCATCTATTAGAGCATTCGGTACATGAAGAAGACTTCTCTGTGTATCGTTCAGACATCCTTCGCTGCTGTGAACTTGTTAAGAAGATCGGCGGTGATGATAATGTTTGAGGAATATAGAAATCGCATGGATCGTCGTGGCGGAAATATTCGTCAAGCAAATCGTAATCAATCCATTAAGATTATGGAAAATAGTTTTGATATATCACAAACATATCGCCAGGTTTTTATTGGCAGTGAAGATGGTGAGCCTGTAGATGCACGGATTACTGGAGGTTCAGCGACTACTATTCGTGGTGGTACTGGTAACTATGAAATTATGTTCCGTGATGGAGTTTATTATCCGGCTGGCACATATGTTTTTGTTGAAGATGCTGAAGGCAAACCGGAACCATGGATGATTATGTACATTTCAGATGATGCTATGTTTCCACGACATATTTTGCGCAAATGCAACTATCTACTCAAATGGAAGAATAGTAGCGGCGACATTATTGAGCGTTGGTGTGTATTCTCAGATAATCAGCGGCTCATTAACGGCGAGCGAAATGTAGATTGGAACAGGTTAATTCTGTCGTCTTATTCTACTGTAATTTACTTACCGTGTGATCCTGAGACGATTAATGTGAGAATGGATAAACGATTCCTCATCGACCATCCAGATGCTGAAGGTAATCCAGAGGCATGGATTGTCCGTAATAGGAATGTTAATTCGAAAATCTTTGATGGATATGATGGTGTAATCGAATTAGCGATTGCACGACATCAATTCAATCATAACACTGATAGCAAGGAATTAATGGTTGCTAATTATTATAGCGAAACGCCAATACCAGAAGAGTTTGACGATGATAATGAATATGAGATTAGAATTACATATAAAAACTCGCCTGATTTAAAAATGGATACTCCATTTAAGAATTATAAAGCGGAATTTCAAGTTAATGGTGAGCCAGATGATACGTTAACGGCTACTTGGGATGTGATTCTAAATGACGAATTTGCCGATAAATTCACATATGAGTCGGTTGGCAATATATTTAAAATTAAATGTTCATATGATGGGTTGATGATGGGTTCATTCATAAGAATTATTGCTGCCAATGAAGAACATGGCATTTCTGCTGAATTGCCCGTAAAGGTGGTGAGTAGTATCTAATGGCAAGTCATGATAAAAAAGTTGCTATGAATACAGAGCTTTACAATTATAAACGTAAAGTGATTGCCGCCATACTGAGCCAAGATGAGATTGTCGAGGCTTTAAATTCAGAAGAAGATCCAAGTGAACTTGTATACACCTGCGTATTCCCATATGGTGTTATCCCAGATACACAAATGGATGCCAAGTGTTATATAACGGTTGAAATAACAATGCCGCAGGTTTCCACGGTAAATTACTTCTTTAAGGATGTCCTGCTAGTCATCAATGTAGTCTGCCATAACGATTTAATGCGTACTGATTATGGAATTCCAAGGCATGATTATATTTCAGCTAAGATTTGTGAGCTGTTGAATTTCTCAACAGACCTTGGATACGGTGAACTTCAGCTTGTGTCTAATACTGAAGGCGCATTTTCAGAACGTCATTCTGGGCGTACAATGCGTTTTAAGACTTCCGAACAGGCGGCAGCTGCTGGATACTGCGCATAGGTGGCTATATGGATCAGCTGCTTTTAATGCGCGGGAATCCGTATCATATTTCAAAATATATCTGCATTAACAACCCTACAATTGGTCAAATAGCAGAATATGGCGAAGAAAATTATTGGAGCATGGTTACTGAAATATGTTCAACTTCTTACGATTATCGACTAATGCTTGAAGAGGCAGGAATCGACTATTTGGAAATTGATGATTATACCATGTTCCGTACTACATGTCATGGTTTAACACCTGATATGACAAGTATCTTAATCCCAGATTTGGATTTTACAAAATTAATAGCTGCACAAAATACTGATGGACGTATTGTGATGATCAATCAAGAAGGTGAAATCGTTCTCGATGAATTTATCTATCAGCTTATGGTTGATTACATCCGTAGTGTACACAGTATCGAGCGCAATTTTGAGATCCCAGGTAATAAAGCAGCGCGTGATGTTTTTATGTGGGAGGCACGTGAAGCACGGCAAAATGCCGGACGTAAAAAGTTTAAATCAATGCTTGCCCCACTTGTATCTGCGATGTGTAATTGTGAAGGATTCAAGTATAATTTTGATACTGTCTGGGATTTAAATATATATGTATTTATGGATGCGGTTAAACGTATTCAGAAAATAAATGCAGCAAATCACTTCTTGAATGGCATGTACTCAGGAATGATGGATGTTTCTAAGATGGGTAAGGCTGCTATTAAAAAGGAAACTGATTGGTTAGGCGAGCTTAAATAGCTCGTTATTTTTTTAGAAAGGAAGAGATTTAATATGGCTCTGAATATTGATAACCTTATTATCGATAGAGCGCTGTCTGGCTCCATGATCGATAGATCGACAGGCGAAGCACTGTACTCCCTGAACCAGATCGCTGATCCTTCGCTCGAATGTACTGGTGAACAGGTTTATGTAACTGACGCTGTTGGTGTTAGAGTTGCTGCGTTTGACCGTTCTAAGGAAGCTACACTGAGCGGAACCAATGCATTCTTCAACCTGGGTCTGGCTGCTACACAGTTTGGTACAAAGAAGAAGACTGCTGATTCTACAAATACTATTATCGTTCCGGTTAGAGAAGCGCACACTGTTGCTGCAAATCATACTGTGGAACTCGATAATACTCCGATTTTAACTGAAGTTCTGTCTGTAAACCTTGCTACTAAGGATGGTGGTATTACACAGACATTAACAAAGGCTGATACAGCTGCTGCTGGTAAATTCTCCATTAACGGTAAAGTAATCACTTTCCATACTGATATTGAGGAAGGCCAGAGCGTCATCGTTCTATACAGAAAGAATTCTGAGTCTGCTATTCAGATCGACAACCAGGCTGATGCTTTCACGAAGGGTGGAGAGTTCTGGCTTGAAGTTCTGTTCTGTGACATCTGCGATACTAACACTAAGTATCATGGATTCCTCGTCTTCCCGAATGGTAAGATGACGAATGAAACAACTATCGACTTCAATAATGAAGCTACTCATGGTTTCACTATCGAAGCTATGCAGGACTACTGCGACGTTGATAAGAAGCTTTTCTATATCGTAGTTTCTGAGTAATTTATCACTAGGTGGTGATTGCTCGTGGCTAAGAATGCAACTTGTCTTCTTTGCGGAACAGAGTACGAAGTTTGTAAATATTGCCAACGGACAAGATTATATACGCCGTGGAAAATCGACTTTGATTCTCCACGGCATTTTCAAATTTATTCTATCGTAACAGATGTCAGGAATAATATTCTTACGAATGATGAGGCTAAAGAACGGCTAGAGCATCTTGATGTAACACAAGATGAGGTCGCAACATTTGTTGAATCTGTGCAGGCAACTTTAAAGCCAGTACTTGGTATTAAAGATCAGCCTGTAAAGGTAGAAAAGATTGTTGTTCAAGATGAACCGCAAGCTGATGTACAACCGCAAAAGAAATCAAAGTCCTTCAGAGGACGTAAAAAATAAATATTCCGAGGAATGGGAAAGGAGGTTTTATAACTTATTATTGGCTACCCTGCCCCATTCCTCATTTTTTACTTTTTAATTTATATGGATAAATATATTGAAATTGTCATTGATTCTAAGCTTGTAGCACAATTTAATGAGGAATATTTTATCGAACATCCTCGTGCTCGCAATCCCAAAATTAAAGCCCCGCAACATCCAAGCATGAATGATTATTATAAAAGCAATTTTCAATCTGCAAATAAAATCAAACAGAACTGGAAAGAGTTTATTGTATGGTGTTTGAAAGATACTGACTTGGCTGGTTATAAGATTAATCGTTGTAACATTACATATACAACGTATTTCAAAACTAATCGCCGCCATGATCTTGATAACATTTCCCCAAAATTCATATTAGATGGATTTGTTGAAGCGGGCTTAATTGTCGATGATGATTATAAACATATTGAGAGCCTCACTATTAAGTGCGGCATCGATAAAGAAAATCCAAGAATGGAATTTCTGATTGAAATTTTAGATTAGGAGAATGAGAATATGAGTGAATTTAATACCGCTCTTGAATATGTAGAAGCGGCGTTAGCAGATAAAAAGACCATCGAGTTTGGCGATGACGAGTTTGTGCTTACAGTGAATGAAAATATCGATATTAATGACGTGTATAATGCCATCAATAATATCGTAGAAAATGTTGTTGAGCGCGAATTTGAATATGAGTTAATCGACCTTATGATCCCCTATTACCTTATTAGTCTTTTTACGGATATTGATGTCACGACTATTAAAGATGGGGATGAGGAATATCCAGATTATGAACAGTGCTATAAAATTGCAACAGTATTTAATTTAGAATACGAGCTCACACAGGTATCCCCTCTTGTCGCTGGATATATTTATTTAATGAACCAGAATATTTGGCGGCGACTTGATTATCAAAAGTCACAGGGTGCATATTTAAAGCGTGAACTTATGGATGCAATCAGCACATTCTATATGATCATGGATGAGCTCGATGAAGTTGCAGAGCAACAGAAGGATATCGATGTTGACGGATTCGTATCACAATTAAACGAAATATCAGAAGCTCTACAGGACTTAAACACACAAAAGTCAGAATCGCTGGCGGTTCTTGATGGTGGCAAAACATCTGTTGACCTTGCTCTACCAAAGAGTGATCAGGAAGAATAGTATGACGGTGCCTTATATAGCACTGTCGGGAAGAGGTGTTTAAAATGTCACCAGGTGCAACGATTGTATTAGCTATTGTATCGTCTAATGCCCTCTTCGGATTTATTCAATTTTTGATTACTCGGTTGTTTGACAGCCGCAATGTCATAAAGAAAACACTTTCAGCAGTTTGTTATAATCAACTTGCTGAAAAAATTGAGAAAAGTCTGGACCGTGGTTATGCCACACCAGAAGTCCGAAGAGATGTGACAGTGCTATATGAATCTTATAAAGAGAATGGATGGAATGGAGATATGGATTCGCGCATGACGAAATTCTATGCTCTTCCAACTAAAAATCTTGATGATATTTATCAATA
>OCVV011275225.1_pt1 | contig 13993 bp, 10 predicted proteins | sample 1539721 | NCBI WGS metagenome assembly OCVV01 (sample SAMN02144230, study PRJEB22623) | gut metagenome | biome: sheep rumen | host: Ovis aries | place: New Zealand
TATGACAAGATAAGCAGAAGTGTTCATGAGATGTTTATCGGCAATGAAAGACAGCTTAACAGATATCTTCTTGATACTTATATTGTAGATATACTTTTTGGTGTTATTTTCATTATCATAGGTATCATTTGGATTATTATGTTTACCATTCTTTACAAATATTTTGGTGAGTATGCAAGTGTGTTCTATCTTGGATATTTCGCTATATTTATGGGCGGTTATGTTTTGTGCAATTCAAGGGGACGCCAGCTGTTTTCAGCAAGGATTGCATTCTGCGAAAAGGCCGGTTACATATTTCTTGCTGTTTTGATCATACCGGTTTTACACTTTATTGAAATCAGGCAGAAGCACAGATATAAAAAATCAAACTATACAATGTGTTTTTTATTAAGTCTCAATGCTATTGCAATCTTTCTTCTTGATCTGTTTAAAGTAGTAGATATGTACAAGTCTGTGTTTTCTACCATGGCACTAATTGTAATAGCCACAATCTATACCTTTTACTGTATATTTATGGATCTGAAAAGTGGATACAGGGATGATACAAAAGCAGTATTTTGGGCTTATTCCATCATGGGAATAGCAGGTATTATCAAGTGTATCATGTCTATTCTTCCTAATAATCTTGAGAAATTCTCCAATCTTATACTTTACATGGGAGCACTCTGTATGATGATTATCATGGGCGGCTCTTATATCTTTAGCTGGATAAGTGAAGAGAAGCATAAGCGTGAAGAGGAAAATGCCAGCAAGACAAAGAATACTTTCCTTGCAAATATGTCTCATGAGATCCGTACACCGATTACAGCTATTCTTGGTATGGATGAGATGATTCTTAGAGAATCACGGGATGAAAATATAATTGGTTATGCTAATAAAATCAGAAATTCTAGTAAGATTCTTCTTTCACTTATTAATGACATCCTTGACTTTTCTAAGATTGAATCAGGTAAGATGGAGCTTGTTAATGCAGAGTATGAACTAGTTCCACTTCTTAGTGATGTAGTCACTATGATCAAGACTAATGCTGAAAGAAAGAACCTTGAGTTTATAGTTAATATTGATGAGAACTCTCCTACCAAGCTTTATGGTGATGATATTCGTATAAGACAGATTCTTATTAATATACTTAACAATGCTGTTAAGTATACCAAGCAGGGCAAGGTTATACTTAATATCAAATGCAACAGGCTTAGAGTAGACAGCAAGGAAAAAGCTATCTTCGAAGTGCATATTATTGATACCGGTGTTGGTATTAAGAAAGAAGATATAGGTAAGCTCTTTGAAGCATTTGGCCGTCTGGATCTTAAATATAACAGAAGTGTTGAGGGTACTGGTCTTGGAATGAGTATCACTTCTCACTTCCTTGGTATGATGGAATCAAAACTTGAAATCGATTCAGAATATGGCAAGGGCTCTGACTTCCACTTTATCTTGGAGCAGTCAGTTCTTGATCCAACGGCTATCGGAGACTTTAAGAAAGCCTATAGCAAGTATGAATCACATAAAGATAGTGATACTTCTAACTTTGTTGCTCCAGATGCAAAGATACTTATAGTTGATGATAATGAGATGAACCTTGAAGTTGTAAGAGGTCTTCTTAAAGAAACAAGAGTGCAGGTTACAACTGTTGACAGAGGTCAGCGTGCTATAGAGCTCTTTAAGGAAAATGACTTTGATATGGCATTTATCGACCATATGATGCCTGGTATGGATGGTATAGAAACCCTTAAGCATATAAGGACATATGAGGCTTCTACTCTTGGTGATAAGGGAGCAAAGGTTCCTATAGTAGTTCTTACTGCCAATGCTATCTCAGGTGCAAAAGAGATGTATATGGAGAAGGGCTTCAACGATTATCTGGCTAAGCCTATAGTGATTAAAGACCTCTTATCATGTTTAAAGAGGTACCTTCCAGCTAATCTTATTATTCCTGTTTCAAGTACAGGTGAGAAGGTTTCAGATGCTGCTCTTACTGAATTAACGCAGGAAAATAAGGAAGCTGACGAATTCAATGAATATTATCTTTCAAGATATGGAATCAATATAGATGAAGGTATCAAATTCGCTGCAGGTAAGGCTGGTAAGTATAAGATTGTACTTACTGCTTATGCAAAATTTGATGAGCCAAGAAGACACAAGCTTATTGACTACATAGACAGAAAGGATATGGATTCTTATGCAATAGAAGTCCATGCTCTTAAGGGCAATGCCAGAAGTATAGGTGCGGCAACCCTTGGAGATATTGCCTATGAACATGAGAAGAGAAGTAAGGCTAAGGATTATAAGTATATAGTTAACAACTTTGGACTTATTCGAGATGAGATGGATATAGTTCTTAAGGGTGTTACTGAACTTCTTGCAGATAACAGGCTCTTAGAGAGAAATACAGAAACTGTAGCTAAGCCAGCAGCACAGGCAGCATCCAGTGTACAAAGCAGCTTAAAGCAGGCTAATCCGATACTTGATTCTGATTCAAAGGGTATAATCATCAATGCTGCTAAAAAGAAAAAAGCAGCCGAGATAAGGACTGCTATTGAAGACTATGACAGAACTCTTGCACTTGATGAGATTAACGAGTGGATAGAGCAGGAACCTCTTGAAGAAGTAGTTACTTTCCTTAAAGAGGTTGCTGATAACCTTAGAGAATTCGAATTTGAAAAATCTCTTAACCTTCTTAAGAGCAAGGTATTTTAAATGAGATTACAGTTCCTATATCAGGAACGCTCATATATATAATCTCTTGATTATATAACTTCTTAAGTCTGCTCTGAATCTGGAACAGACTGTTATATGTACCATCAGCAGGCTCTTCAAGAGCCTGTTTTATTATCTTTTCATCACAGCCAGCGCCGTCATCTCTTACTGAGAAATTAACGAAACCGTTGGCTTTCTTAAGGGTTATGGTAACAGTTCCTTTTTCCTTTGCGCTTTTCTTTCTAATACCGTGGTTAACAGCATTTTCAAGAAGTGGCTGGAGAATAAGACTAGGAACCTGAATATCAGGTATATCTTCAGGGATGTTATATTCAATATTTAAGTTAGGGAATCTCTCTTCTTCAATAAAACCAAATGCATGAAGCAGGTCTATCTCATTCTTAAGAGAGGTAAGCTCATTTAAGTTATCGTGCTCAAATAACTGCTTAATATATACAGTAAGAGCGGTAGTGATCTCTTTAGCCTTATCTGGCTCAAATACTGAATAACCAGATATGATATTCAAAGCATTAAAGAGGAAATGGGCTCTTAGGTGTGAAGAGAGGAAGTTACTTTCTTCTCTCTTAAGGTCATTAAGAGTATCTGAAAGAGATACAGTAAGAGCAGTCTCCTGGTTATAAAGCTGAGTATTATGAATAATATATGAGAATGACTGAATAATTATAAATAAAATAAATCCACTGGTGAAATATCTCTTACTAAGGTAGTCAGTATAGTAGTCAAAAATATCAACGAAACCAGTTACAAGAACGAAACTTGAAGATAAAAGGAAGGTCCTTGAAAATGGGATTTTATTCTTGATTGCACGAATAGTACCTATTAATACAAGTACATTTGTGATGGTAACTGTAATGGCAAGTACAATATCTAGATACTTATATTTTGAAAGAGGCAGGAAGAATACAAGTATCATAGCTGCAAATGATGTGATTAAAAGAGTGTAATAAAAAACAGATACAAGATATTTCTTCAGGAAATGTCTTACATAAACTAGATATGAAATAATAAGCAGGTAGAAAAAGGCAATGTAGTGCATAGCCCCTGACTTAAAAGACATAAAAGGAAAATCATAATACATAAAGGTTGGGTTATTAATAAGTATCTTTAAAGCAACAACTAAGCAGAGGAGAGCCATATAAAGATTACCCTTATCTTCCCTGTCGAATATAAATGCAATTATGTAATATAGGAAAGTAATTATAGATATTGCTGAAAGAAGTATATCCGAAAAGTTCATAAGGAAACTTCTGTTAGAAACAGCATCTGACTTTCCAAAATAAAATGATGATAACTTACCAGGGAAATATCCCTCGTCGTTACAAACAATCAGCTTTACATTAATACTAGTAGTCTTTGCGTATATAGTTGATATCTTCTGAGGACTATAAACATAATCCTTGCCCATATTCAGATTGTTATACTGTACTGTATTGTTTATATACAAAGCGGACCTGGAATAAATAGCAGGTATAAGTATACTGTAGAACTGTCTTGCTTCTGGAACAGTAATATTAACTTCATATGTAACAGGTGACTTTGAAGTGAATCTTAAACATTCTGGGAAAGAAACAGTATTGTTATAAATATCATCTGTCTTTGCCCAGTCTCCATCAAGAGCAATAATCTTGTCGTTATCAAAGGCTTCAGCTGAATAATTAATCTTTCCATTAACTACAGGTTCATCACTATTACGATAGAACTTAAAGTCGTAGTAAAATGAAAATGAGAATGTGAGAATAACGCTAAGAAGCATAGGAAGTACTATGATGAACTTTTTAAGATCAGAATTCATTTTGCACCTCCACTTCATTAATACCAACAGCAAAGGATATCTGAGTACCTTTTCTATGACCGGTATTAATATTTAATCCTGTGCCACCCATATCAAGTAGTTGCTGGTTAATATGATATAAACCGATACTAAGGTGCTTATTAGGTATAACAAGAGCAACCTTGGCATCTTCTAAAGACATACCATTACCATTATCTATAACAGATATATGTATCATATTGTCATCTATATCCTGATATATTGTAACTTTTACTCTTGGCTGTAATACAGCGTCGAATGCATAAGTTACAGAATTATCAACTAAGGCAAGAATACATAGCTGGGGAACAATAACATTAGGAAGTTCTTCTTCTATATCAAAGTTAATCTTGATTTCCGGGTGCTGCTCCATAGCAAGTGTTGCATATGCCTTACAAACATCTATCTCAGTTTTTATTGAGTACTTCTGATTTTCATTACTAAAATCGATAGATTGTCTAAGGTATTTTGCCAACGCTTGAATAAGTTTATCTGTTTTAGCATCATCCTTACCGCAGTAGTTATATATTGAATCTAAAGTTTCATATAAGAAATTTGGTTTAAGGTGTGAACTAATAAATGTTGATTTATTATTCTGGAGTTCGAATACTGTGCTTTTAAGATCATCAGCAAGTTTACCTACATTTCTTGCTGAATGTTTAAAGGTAATAGATTGAACAAATGTCTCTATTAGAATAAAGATCATAATACAGTACATAACCATAGAATTTAGGCTTGTTAAATGTATTACATATTCGAAATCAGTGAATGCTCCAACAAATAAAATCAGATGAGCAATAGAAAGAAGGAAACTGTTAAGGTTTTCCTCGTATACATGGAAGTGAATAGTATTTCCAATAGTAAGCATAACAGCAATCAGGAAGATAATGTTAATGGTTTGTTCAGCCATATAGAGCTTACCAGTTGGTATTACAAAAGGAATTATATAAAAAAGAATATTTATGCCAATAAAGATTTTTTTAATTATCATCTTTTTTGTAGCGCCTATGAATTGTTCAGCGTAAAGGAGATATGACTGAAGTCTAAGGTTTAGAGCAAGTAATATTATCCTATATCCAATTGAAAATGAAATAACGGGAACAAATGCTACAAGAAGAGCAAAATTATGAAGCAGATATATTATTGCAGATGAAAATGCCAGCAGGCAGAAGTATAAGTGTATCTTAGAATAATCACGCATAATAAACAGTGTTACATGGAATACTGCTGAGATTAAGCAGATTATAAGTATAAGCATAGAGGCAATATCTCCAAAACGTCTACTTGAGTTAATTGCTTCTGCACTTCCTATTGTAAAGTCAGATGAGTAGAGAGGTGTTGTAAGAGGGCTTTCCTCTATACCTTTCTTACTAGAGTATAATACTATGTTAAGATGCGGATTGTCAGTGTGATAGTTGATAATCTGAAGATATGAGATAGGCATATCCTTGGTTTGTTGTGTATAAATATTCTGCCCATTAATTATTATCTGAAAGTTTCCATTACATGGTGGGAGAGATATGGCAAGTTCTTTGTCATATGGAGATAAATCCATTTCAAGCTTGTACACGTCATACATAGCGCCTGAACGGGATTCCTGATGTTCAAATAAATCGTTGATTGTAATAACCCTGCTTCCAAGACGTGAAGAGGACAGGTTAATATAACCCTTTTGCTGGAATAAAGAGTGGTTTCTATTAAAAAAACCAATAATAAACACAAGGATAATAGAAAGTCCAAGAAGAGAAAAATAGATTAGTTTATAATTCTTCTTATTATCCAAAGCAGCAATAAACCTCTTTTATCGAATTATTGCACGAAGTCTAGGCGATGGAAGAATATCAAGTTCTTCAGATAACTTGTTTTCAAAGTTTCTATATATCTGAACAGCAGCATCCTTCTTACCGTCTTCTACGTACATCTCCATAAGTTTAGCGATTGATTCCTCGCGAAGAGGATCAAGAGCAATATATCTATCAAGTACCTGATAGCTTTCATCCTTCTGTCCAGCTTCTCTGAGCTTATCAACTAAAGTGAAAGTAATATTCTGGCAGATATTATCTATATAAGGCTTTGTTTCAAATGCCCATTCATAAGTTCTGCCCATAAGATATTCACCATTATACATAGAAGCACAGCTTCTAAGCTGGTCAAGACTAAGACCTGGAATATTCTCAGCACAGGTCATAAATTTAATATAGTCGCAGGAAATAATCTCTGTATTGATTCTGTAGCTATCATTCTCCCTGAGAAGAACATCTACTATATCAAACTTTGCAAATGCATTTCTAAGGTAAGAACAGCTTACGTAGAAAAGTTTATTGCTTTTATCGTAATCAATGTCAGGGAAGAGAGTATCAAGTATATGATACTTTGTAATTGATGATTTATAGTGATGTATAAGAAGAGCAAATAGCTCGGCAGTTTTTGCTGTTCTAAATGATATAGGCTGAGTTGGATTACTTGCAGCATAACAAGTAAACTGACCAAGACACTTTACAATAAGCTTTCCTTTGTCAGCTTCTGTATGTTTCTCGGCAGCCTTGCTTGCTCTAGGTGGACGGGTCTTTGTTAAGCTCTCGATAAGATTCTTAAACTCATCCATATCAAGTGGTTTAAGAAGATAACCTATAGCATGAGCCTTGAAAGCTTCAAGTGCATACTGGTCAAATGCAGTAATAAACACAATACTAATATAAGGATCAATCTCCTGAATCCTCTCTGCAAGCTCAAGACCTGTTATCTCAGGCATCTCAATATCGAGAAAAGCTATATCTATAGTATTTTCCTTGATGAAATCTAAAGAATCTAAAGGATTGGTAAATGTCTGAAGCAGTTCCAGATTGTTCATATCCTTTATCTGATGTTGGAATTTTTTAAGAGCAAGTTGCTCATCATCAACAGCAATAATCTTATACATAATCAATTCCCCTTGTGTACGTATATAGATATAGTAACTTATTAAAATGATTTATTCAATAAATTCATATATATTAGCCAGCGTTAAGTCGTTAATACTTTTTGTTAAGTGGGTTAACATAACCTGTTTAGCGAACTGAATTTAAAAAAAATAATAAAAAATTTTTCACTCGAAAACTCGCATAAATAAAGGGTTTCTAAAAAATAAAAAAATTTTTTTAAAAATTTTTATTTGGGTTAAGTTTTTGTTAAGAAGCATATGTTAAATTAACACCATCAAGAGGAACGAAACATCGGAGCGCAAAAAAATAGCACTTCGGATTTGAATATAAAATAGACTAATTCCCCCCCTTTTATACTTTTTTAGAAACCTGCACTTAGTTGCAGGTTTTCTAAATTTTAGGGGCTTTTTTGTTTTTTTCCTCGTCACTTATATGTTATAATAATCCCAATGATATTTGCTCTGGAGGCAAGATGAACGTTAAGCGTATACAATTTGACTCTTTTGGTAACGAACAGGGACAGTTAGTACCTCTTGAACAGTTTAAAAACGTTCCTTTCGAAATTAAGAGAGTATATTATATAGTAAAAACAGTTGATGACGTAACTAGAGGTAAGCACGCTCATAGACATCTTGAGCAGGTTCTTATATGTGTTAACGGGTCATTTAAGCTTAAGGTTGATGATGGCCATAGCTCAGAGATAATCGAGATGAACAAACATAATGAAGGTGTCTATATAGGCAATGATGTTTGGAGAGAGATGAGCGAATTCACACCAGGAACAGTTCTTCTTGTACTCGCATCAGAGTATTATGATACTTCTGATTATATTAGGGATTACAACGAGTTTCTGGATTACGTTAATTCAAAATAATAAAAAAATACTTCTCATATACTAAAGTAAATGGCATTTCTTCCGATAATAATAGTACCGGAGCGAATGAAAATGTTATGTATAAGAGGAGTATAGATATGAAGAAGGAAATTACTTTACACAATATAATTGCAGCTGTAGCAATGATAATAGCAGTTGTTGTTATATGTTTTCAGATGGTTGTCAGCACACCGGCAAGAGATGGTGGTATGGCTGATAACAACACAAAGGGGACGCTAGAATTCTGCGGGGGGACAGAAGGGATTGCTGATGTAGCCTGCGGACGCTAGTCTTGGGGCTTAGGTATGAATCACAGGAAAATCAGGTTTTCAGATCTTATCGCCGATATAGGCGCTAAAATTCTTATAGCAGCGCTTGTTGCTATCGTTACTATCACAGCACTTCTTATTGCTGGATGTCGTTATGTTTATCAGAATGTAAAAGAGAATACGTCGCTTCAGTGTGAGCGTAATGCAAAAATATCTGCTCAGGAATTCAACAGGTATCTTATTGTAGGGAATCACACCACAGCTCTTGTGGGTTACACCATAGACAATATGCTTGCAGAAGGAAGAACTACAGTTGAGATACTTAACTATATGACTGACGAGACCAAGAGTATACAGTCATTTGTTGATAATGGTTTTACCGGCATATATGGATGGGTTAATGACAGATATCTTGATGGTGATGGCTGGGTTCCAAATGATGACTACGTGCCTACAGAAAGACCATGGTATATAGAAACTATGGAAAATAAAGGTGATGGCCTGACTTATATTAAGCCATATGTAGATGCTCAGACAAACACAGTTATGATGACTATTGCCAAGAAACTCAGGGATGGTGAAAGTGTAATAGCTCTCGACATAAGTTTATCTGGAATAAAGGATATAACAGATAAGATTGCTTCATCAGCCAAGGGTGCACAGGGCATAGTTTTCGATAACTCTGGTTCTATAGTTGCTCATTCGGACTATAACAAGACTGACTATAAATTTATGGAAGATGACTGTGAACTTGGTAAGCTTATATATAATAAGATTTTAAGCGGAGGTTCAGGTCGATTTGAGATTGTCTATGACAACGATACATATCTAATCTATGCAGAAGAATTGGAATGTGGATGGTATTGTGTATCTGCTATTAATACACATGACCTATTTAGGGGACTTCGAATATTCGCATTTGTAGCTTTCTTCGCAATATTAATAATAATTACGATAATTACTCTTATATTCCTTGATATAAGTAAGAGTAACCTTATTACTAAGGAGCAGAATGCTCAGCTTGCATCAGTTAGTCAGATATACATCTCTATGTATGATGTTAATCTTGAGAAAGATACATATCAGGAAATATGCTGTAATGCAGAGAGAATATCTGAGGTTGTAGGACCTACAGGTGATCATGCACAGGAAACTCTTTATAATGCCATGAATCTTCTTACAGATAAAAGTTGTTTAGACGAGGTTCATGAATTCATCAACATGTCTACTCTTGATGATAGAATGAAGAATCAGGATACCATAACCGAAGAACATCTTAACAATGTAGGAAAGTGGTGTCGTGGTAGATTTATTGCAGGTGAAAGAGGTGCTGATGACAAACTTAAACGTGTCCTTTGGGTTGTAGAGCCTATCGATACTGAAAAGCGCCAGAGAGATAAACTTCTTCTATTATCAGAAACAGACCGTATGACAGATATATTTAATAGAAGTGCTGGTGAGAATAAGATTACAAAGCTTATGCGTGAAGGGGTTGGAGGTATGCTTATGCTCCTTGATGTTGATAAGTTTAAGTCTATAAACGATAACTTTGGGCATGATATAGGGGACAAGGTAATTGTTGCTATAGCTGAAAGTATGAAGAAGACTTTCCGAAGTCGAGACATAGTTTTCAGGCTTGGCGGCGATGAGTTTGCAGCATACGCAGTAGGTGTTACTTCTCAGGAAGAAGGAAGACCTATTATAGAAAGATTCTTTGAGAAGATTAAGAATATCAAGATTGACGCACTTGGTGATACTAAGGTATTAGTAAGTGTAGGTGTTGCATTCTATTACAATTCGGAGATGATTACATTCGAAGAACTGTATAAGCGAGCTGATGAATGCACATATAAGAGTAAAAAACATGAAGGAAACTATGTTTCTTTCTATGAAATAAAGCGAAAAGAATCGTAAAAGCATTTATTGTTAAATAAATATCATTGTGATATTATTATGAACAGCAGAAAATTGAATTTTCTAATATAAACGAAAGGACAATGTAATATGATTTACTCAACAGAAGTTAAAAACATGTGTCCTGTACACCAGGGAGTACACCACGGTGCAGCTCCAATCCCAGAGGAAGCAAAATGGGTACAGGCAAAAGAAGTTAAGGACATTTCAGGTTACACACACGGTATCGGCTGGTGTGCACCTCAGCAGGGAGCTTGTAAGCTTTCACTTAACGTAAAAGACGGTATCATCCAGGAAGCATTAGTAGAGACAATCGGATGCTCTGGTATGACACACTCAGCTGCTATGGCATCAGAAATCCTTCCAGGACTTACAGTTATGGAAGCACTTAACACAGACCTTGTTTGTGATGCTATCAACACAGCTATGAGAGAGCTTTTCTTACAGATCGTTTATGGTCGTACACAGTCTGCATTCTCTGAAGATGGACTTCAGATTGGTGCTGGTCTTGAGGACCTTGGTAAGGGTACACGTTCAATGGTTGGTACAACATACGGTACACTTGATAAGGGACCTAGATACCTTGAACTTACAGATGGTTATATCACAGGTATCGCACTTGATGAGAACGATGAGATCATCGGTTACAAGTTCGTTAACTTTGGTAAGATGATGGACTTCATCAAGAAGGGTGACGATGCTAATACAGCTCTTGAAAAAGCTTCAGGTCAGTATGGTAGAGTAGCAGATGCTGTTCGCGTTATTGACCCTAGAAAAGAATAAGGATTAGGAGGATAAATCACATGGCATTATTTGAATCATATGAAAGAAGAGAGCCTCAGATCCTTGCTAAGCTTAAGGAATATGGCATCTCATCTATAGAAGAATGTAAAGAAATCACAGAAGCAGCTGGTATTGATGTATATCACCTTATCGAAGGTATCCAGCCAATCTGTTTTGAAAATGCAAAGTGGGCTTACACAGTAGGTGCTGCTATCGCAATTAAGAAAGGTTGCAAGAAGGCTGCTGACGCTGCTGCTGCAATCGGTGAAGGTCTTCAGGCTTTCTGTATCCCAGGATCAGTTGCTGATACACGTAAGGTTGGTCTTGGACATGGTAACCTTGGTAAGATGCTTCTTGAAGAAGATACAGAGTGTTTCGCATTCCTTGCAGGTCACGAGTCATTCGCTGCAGCTGAGGGTGCTATCGGTATCGCTGAGAAGGCTAACAAGGTTCGTCAGAAACCACTTAGAGTTATCCTTAACGGTCTTGGTAAGGACGCAGCTCAGATTATCTCTCGTATTAACGGATTCACATTCGTAGAGACAGAATATGATCCATATACAAATACAGTAAAAGAAGTATCACGTAAGTGCTACTCTAAGGATGCTAACTCACCACGTGCAAAGGTTAACTGCTATGGTGCTAACTCAGTTCCAGAAGGCGTTGCAATCATGTGGAAAGAGAACGTAGACGTATCTATCACAGGTAACTCTACAAACCCTACAAGATTCCAGCATCCAGTAGCTGGTACATACAAGAAGGAAAGACTTGAAGAAGGCAAGAAGTACTTCTCAGTTGCTTCAGGTGGTGGTACAGGTCGTACACTTCACCCAGATAACATGGCAGCAGGTCCTGCTTCATACGGTATGACAGATACTATGGGACGTATGCACTCAGATGCACAGTTCGCTGGTTCTTCATCAGTTCCTGCACACGTAGAGATGATGGGTCTTATCGGTGCTGGTAACAACCCAATGGTTGGTATGACAGTATCAACAGCAGTTTCTATCGAAGAAGCAGCTAAGGCTGGCAAGTTCTAATCAAACTTATAACCATATAATTAAAGCCGGGTATTATTACCCGGCTTTTTTATGCGCACGCTTTTACTGTGGACAACTTATATCGGCTATGTCTTCAATCGTAGTGTGAAGTTTCCATACTAATGGAGTTTCAGCAGCTTTGTAATAAACTTCTTTACCTTCACGTCTTGTTGTAACGAGTCCAGCAGTCTTAAGTAGCTTCAGATGATGAGCCACAGCTGGTGAGGACATAGAGATAAGTGCAGCAATGTCCAAAACACACTCTTCTGTGTGACAAAGAATCCAGAATATTTTTAATCGTGTTGGATCACCGAGCTGTTTCATGGCTTCAGCAACAGCTCCTATAGCTCCATCTTCTGGCATATTGTGAATCAGAACCTGCTCTTCTTCAACAGAGTGGTGGTGATGTGGAAGTTTGCTTTCATGTGTATGTCTATCTATATCTTTTTTCATAGTTTTCTCCATATGTATATTTTAAGCCAATTATAACAATAAATAAAACAATTAAACAATTATTTAATTATTATATTGACAAAGCAAATATACAGGGATATTATAATTATAACAATTAAACATATATTTAATCGAAAGAAAGGACAAACACTATGAAGAAGACTTATAAGATTGATGTTGATTGCGCTAACTGTGCTAACAAGATGGAGGAAGCAGCTAAGAAGACTGCTGGCGTTGTAGATGCAAACGTTAACTTTATGGCACTTAAGATGAAGGTTGAATTTGAAGAAGGCGCAGATGTTGATAAAGTTATGAAAGATGTACTTGCCAACTGCAAGAAAGTAGAAGATGACTGTGAAATCTTTATTTAAAAAGAAAGATTAACTGGCTAAGCTGCGAATCATAATTCGATAAGAGCAGACGTATGAGTATAGATGTGTAGATGGTCTGCATTGATTGGATGAGATAATCTCATAAGTAAGGTAGAGAGTATGAATAAGAAACAGAAGAAGAACCTGATAAGAATAATTATAACCTCTGTGATTTTAGTGGGCTTGCATTTTGTGCCTGCTAAAGGATTAGTTAGATTTGGACTGTACTTGATTCCTTATCTGATTATAGGTTATGACATACTTATTAAAGCTTTTAAGGGAATTAAGAACCGTCAGGCATTTGACGAAAGTTTACTTATGGCCATTGCAACTATAGGAGCTATAGCACTTGCTCTTTATAGTAGTGGTGATTATGTAGAAGCCATAGCAGTTATGCTTTTCTATCAGGTTGGAGAGTGGTTCCAGAGCTACGCTGTAGGAAGAAGTCGTAAGAGCATATCAGATCTTATGGATATAGCTCCTGACTATGCCAATATTGAAGGTGAAGATGGAGAACTTGAGGAAGTTGATCCGGATGATGTAGAGATTGGCACGGTTATAGTAGTAAAACCTGGTGAGAAGGTTCCTATCGATGGTCTTGTTGTAGAGGGACATTCATCACTTGATACGGCAGCTCTTACCGGGGAGTCTCTTCCAAGAGATGTGATAGAAGGCAGCGAAGTTGTTTCGGGGTGTATCAATCTTAACGGACTTATCAAGGTGAGAACAACCAAGGAATTTGGCGAATCTACTGCTTCTAAGATACTGGAACTTATAGAAGATGCAGGTTCTAGAAAGTCTAAGTCTGAGAACTTTATCACAAAGTTTGCCAGAGTATAT
>OCVV011331892.1_pt1 | contig 13993 bp, 13 predicted proteins | sample 1539721 | NCBI WGS metagenome assembly OCVV01 (sample SAMN02144230, study PRJEB22623) | gut metagenome | biome: sheep rumen | host: Ovis aries | place: New Zealand
TGTTAGCACGGTCGCGAAGAGAATCAAGAACAAGGAAGGGAAGAAGCCTGCCGATCCGGATCCGGAATTCATTGCGACTCCTGAAGACCGCAGACATGAAGGGCTGGCCAAAATAAGGATCAATGGGAAGGTCGTGTCCTTCCTGTACCCGAAGGACAATGATTTCATTGATATCATGCACCGCTACTTCTGCAAGTGGCGCGATGCCTGGACCAAGAAGGCGAGCAGCCTTGTTGGCACTCCTGAGGATATCGCTGCGGATATCGGCAACGCACTCCTGCGTGAGGGATTCGCGGTCAGCTTCCCGACAGAAGGAATCAAGGCGAAAGCGGTAAATGCCGATTTCGAGCCGGTTCATACCCGCTGGGTCGTCCCCTATGACAGCACGGATAAGAAAGTCGCTTTCGAATGGGAAGGCCGCAACGAAGATCTGTATTACGCAGTAAGGGGCATGAAGGGCTGTCTGTATAAGAACGGAACCCTTCACATATCCGTCGACCGATACAACGATATCGAGGACTGCGCCAGGAAGAACGGATTTTACATCATCCCGGAGGCACAGGCCATGCTTGATCAGGCAAGGGCCAAAATCGAGAAAGCGGTCGTCGTCCCGAAGGAACCGGAGAAACCGGCTGATGATACCGTCTGCAGCGAAGATCTTCTGGCGGAACTCACGGAAGAGGACTGATATGCTGTACATTGAAAGCCCGGCGGACATCTGCCGCATTGAAAGTGATATGGGGCTCCCTGATCTCAGTGGGAGCACGAAGCAGGTCAAATGGGCACGTAAGATACGCGTGAACATACTGGTCCCGCTGAAGTACCTGAGCGAGCACGGCGAACCTGTCTATGCCGAAGTCTTTAAGAAATATCTCGAAGAAACGCAGGCGAGGTTCTGGATCGATGACAGGGATCGCCAGTCAAGATATCTCAGTTCGGCCAACATCGTCTACTTTATGCAGGCGTTCCCGGAGAAGCATGTCTACACGCCAAAGACCATGGTCAAGGATGGTGTCGTGGACATTATCCACATGGATGGCGGCGTTTACTACAGATACAAGCGCGACAGGGATTTCAGGCGGATCGTGGAGAACTGCTGCAGGTATGTAGGCGGGGCGTGGTACGGTTACGAAACGTCACTCGGTCGTGTTCCCAGAGACCTTCTGATGAGCGGGTTCACGATCAACTGTGACACGGAACTCGTGATCGATACTACGATCGACATACCGGAGGATTTATTGGATGAAGATTGAGACATCACTGCTCCCCCATCAGGTAGCGGCCGTCGGGAAACTTGGGCGTTTGAAGGTAGGCGCCCTGTTCATGGAGCAGGGTACCGGAAAGACCAGGACGGCCCTCGAGCTGATCAGCAGGCGCATGGACAAGGGAAAGGTCAACGCCGTTCTCTGGCTGTGCCCCTGCAGCGTCAAGAAGAACCTGCGTGAGGATATCATCTATCACTGCGGAGGGATGCCGGACAGGATCGTGATCAAGGGCATTGAATCCATATCATCTTCCAGCCGGCTGTACCTGAAGCTCATCGACCTCGTGCACAGATACAAAGTGTTCCTCATAGTGGACGAATCCTCGCTGTGCAAGAATCCATTCGCCATACGCTCCAGCCGTATCGTGGAGCTGTCGAGGCACTGCACCTACAAGCTGATATTGAACGGAACGCCGATAAGCAAGAACGAAGCAGACCTGTTCGGCCAGTTCTTCATACTTGACTGGCGGATACTCGGCTACAAGTCCTACTACAGCTTTTCGGCCAACCATCTCGAATACCGCACCATCAAGCTCCCGAACGGCGGGGAATACAAGACAGACCAGGTCCTCAGGGTACTGAATACGGCTTACCTTGCGGAGAAGATCTCACCATATACCTATCAGGTAAAGAAGGAGGAATGCATCCCGCTCCCGGAGAAACGGTATCACGTGAAATACTTTGAGCTGTCCATGGAGCAGAGCGGTATCTATGATGATACGAAATTCACCTTCCTGGAGAACGTGGACGAGTTCCGGAGCGAGACGATCTACAAATTCTTCACCGCACTCCAACACGTAACATCCGGCCGGGTCGTCACATCAGCTGCGGACGCAAGGATGACCACCGAGGAGATTTTTTCGGATCCGGAAGACAACCCAAGAATTCAGGCGCTCTCGGAAATAATCACCGGGATAGGCTCCTCAAAAGCCATCATATTCGTCAAGTACAGGAGCGAGGCTAAAGAGATTATGGACCTTCTCAGGAGCCTTGACAGGAGCTGTGTGGAGTTCACAGGGCGATGCACAGCGAAACAACGGCAGCAGAACCGCGCCCTCTTCCGGGAAGGGACACAGTTCCTTGTCGCGAATAAGGTGTGCGGAGCATACGGGCTGAACCTGCAGTTCTGCCATAACGTCATTTTCTACAATAACGATTTCGACTACGCCACAAGGGCGCAGGCCGAGGACCGCGTCCACCGGTACGGGCAGGAACATGAGGTTCATATCTACGACATATGCGCTGCCGGCACGATCGACGACTTCATCCGGGATAACCTTCTTCGGAAGGAGAACCTTGCGGATGCGTTCCGGAAGAATGTTGATCAGATCAAGGAGAAGAAATGGAGATCGAACAATGGAAAAAAGGTACCTGAACAAAAACGTGTACGAAGCCGCAAAAGAACGGGTTGAGTACATCTACTCGGAATTCGACAAGGTCATTGTCGCTTTCTCCGGAGGGAAAGATAGTTCTGTCCTTATGAACCTGGCGTATGACTACGCTGCGGAGCACGGCCGGCTTGAAGACCTTGCCATGTTCCATCTTGATTACGAAGCGCAGTACCAGATGACCACTGACTTCGTTGCCGACTGTTTCCTTGACCAGTTCCCGGGCATCCGGAAATTCTGGCTCTGCCTTCCATTCAGCGCCCAGTGCGCGTGCCGTATGGATGGAGCTTACTGGATTCCATGGGACAGGGATGCGCAGCACCTCTGGGTGCGTGAGATGCCCGTTAATCCGTACGTGATCAACGAGGACAATGTGCCGTTCCCATTCCGCAAGGGGACAGCCGATTATGACGTGCAGGAAGAGTTCGGGCGATGGTTCCAGAAGGATACCGGGAAGAAGACCGCAGTCCTGATCGGGATCCGCGCCGACGAATCACTGAACCGGTTCCGGGCTATCAAGGGCAACCACAAGGTGCGCGCCTATAAGGACACGAACTACATCCTTGCCGAGAGCAATATGCTGGCAAACGCATATCCGCTGTATGACTGGACAGCCCCGGACATCTGGACGTACAATGCCCGGTTCGGCAAGCCGTATAACAAGCTGTATGACCTCTACTATCAGGCAGGCGTGCCGGTAGCGAAGATGCGGGTGGCCAGTCCGTTCAATGACTGCGCAATGGATTCCCTCCACCTCTACAAGGTGATCGACCCGGTGAACTGGGGCAAGATGGTCGGAAGGGTCAACGGCGTCAATATGGCATCCCTCTATGGCGGGACGACTGCCATGGGCTGGAAGAACATCACAAAGCCGGCACACTTCACATGGAAGGAATACTGCTTCTTCCTGCTGAACACGCTCCCGGAGGAGACGAGGGCGAACTACCTTGCCAAGCTGAAGACAAGCATCAAGTTCTGGCACGACAGGGGCGGTGCCCTTGACGAGGAGACCATCCGGGAACTGGAAGAATCCGGAGTTCAGTTCGAGAACCGGGGGAAGAAGTGCAAGACATCGACCAAGGACGTGTGCACCTTCGAGGATTATCCGGACGAGGCTGCGGTCACGAAATTCAAGGATGTCCCATCCTACAAGCGGATGTGTGTCTGCATCATCAAGAACGATTATCTATGCAAATACATGGGCTTCGCTCCCACCAAGGCGGAGGCGATGCGAAGGTCTGCAGCTATCGAGAAATACAAGAACCTGTAAGGAGGCAGTTATGGAAGAATTCAAAAGCCCTGTGTACGGCATACAGGCGGTCCCGATCGAGAAGGTCAGGGCGAACACATGGAACCCGAACCATGTTGCCCCGCCCGAAATGAAACTGCTCTACCAGTCCATCAAGTCCGACGGCTATACAATGCCTATAGTCTGCTACTACATCCCGGAAGAGGATGTATATGAAATCGTGGACGGGTATCACCGGTACACGACGATGCTCCTGCACAAGGACATCTACGAGCGTGAGCATGGCCTGCTCCCCGTGTCCGTGATCGATAAGCCGGTCACGGAACGCATGGCCAGCACGATACGCCACAACCGGGCAAGGGGCGAGCACAGCATAGATCTCATGGTCAACATCGTGGCGGAGCTGTCATCCGCAGGTATGTCGGACGCATGGATCATGAAAAATATCGGTATGGACGCGGAAGAGCTCCTCAGGCTGAAGCAGCTCTCCGGTCTGCAGGAATTGTTCAAGGATGCGGATTTCTCCCGTGCATGGGAGTGAGGAAAGGAGAAAATTATGGATTTCGAAATGTATCAGGTGGGAAAGGTGAACAAGAATCTGATAGGGAACGAGCGTGTCATGTTCGACATCAACGACGGTGGTGGCTTGCTCTATGTGTTATTTGACAGTCCGACACCGGAAGAGATCAGGCAGTTCGATGAGGATATCGATATCCGGTACGCTAAGGTGGGGAGCGTGTTCATGATGCTCTTCAAATTCGGGAGCCTGAACTGGGTAGATGCCCCGTACTCACCGCACCTGTCGAAGTTCGGCACGCTGGAAGATCCGGAAGACGGGCAGGGGCTCAGCGTTCAGATCATATTCGCGGATTCCCGGACCGGAATCGTCCACAGCCTCCGCATGGTCGGGCTTTCAACGCAGTTTACCCGGTGCCTGTTTTCTGACATCGCCGAGGAATTGAAAAAGCCATTCGACCAACAGTTGTACGGCATCGACGTATCTGCCGTATTCAACTCGTACACGACGGATGACCTTGTCACCATGGCAAACGCTTCATGCACTATAAGGAGGAATGCAGATGTATAATTACAACCCGCTCTGGAAGACGCTGGTCGATAAGGGCATGAAAAAGAAGGACCTGGTTGAAAAGGTCGGGCTTGCAAGGGGAACCGTCACTAAGATGGGGAAGAACGAACCGGTCAGTATCAAGGTCATTGACAGGCTCTGCGAAGCGCTCAACGTTGATATCTCGCAGATCGTGTCCTGCAGCCCGGAAGTCAGTGAGAACGATATGGTCTACCTGACAATATCAAATGAGAATATTGGACGGCCGGGGCAGCCGGAATTCCGGGAGATGATTATTGCACGCGGTACACTGCAGGAGTGCCGTCAGGTCGAGGAAGCGCAGCGCTGGCTGTTCAGGCAGAGCGATCCTGATGGCGTCGTCAGTGATGTGTATGTGGTCAGCGAGGCGGAGTATGAATCTAATAGGCGCGGCATGTACGCATACAGCCAGCTCTCTCAGGAGGAGCGGTCGGACATCATCGAGGTGGACGGAAAACGGTATATCCGGAAACTCTATGAGAAGAACCACCAATAATCGGGCATAAAAAAAAGAGGGGCGGAATTGACCGCCCCTATCTTTATGCCTTGAACCAGCTTGAACCAGCTTGAACCATTCTCGATTGAATCCTTAATTGAATCTCGATTGAACTAACTCAATTCAATCGAGTTAAACTCGAATCTAACTCGAATCGTTGCGTTACCGGCAAGTTAGCGTTGAGTTATTCAAGTAATGATAATTGTAATTACTTTTTACACACTTGCAAGGCACTTGGACGACACGAAACCATGCACATATTTATCATTGGCTTTGATGCGTACATAATACCAGATCACACCGTTTTTCGCCTTGACGGAATCGCAGACGTCGACCAGGTTTCCCTTCGCCAGCTGAGGATATGACTTGATGTTAGGATATTCCGTGCCTGCATAAACACGGACATTACAGCCGGTCGTTGCTTTTGCCACCCACTTCGGAGTTTCATTCAGCTTTCCGGAGCTCTGCTTCGGCTCTTCCTTCGGCTCTTCCTTGAAACCGGTAAACGCACAATAGAAGGACTTTGCCGGCCACTGATCAAAGTCCACATTCGTGAACGGCTGCGCACTGTTAATACGATTCTGAGATCCCATATCGTACTTGCTGCATGTTTTTGTGACGTGATCATAATCTGTCACGACAAATGCGTGCCATGCAGCTGTGGGCTGCGCCGTGCCGTCAGCCTTGAAAAGAATGATATCGCCACCCTTGATCTTGCTCTGATCAGTGACCTTCTTAAGCCCCCACTTAGTAAGGTATGTTTCCATATGCCCTACAGTGATACCGCCCTTAGGCTGGTCGGTGAATCCAAGGTCATACATGGCCTTGGCGATCAGACGATCACAGGAGATGATCTTGTCAGACGTCGGCGGCGTTGCCAGGCTGTTGCCATAAGAGTAATTTCCCTTGTGTGCCGTCTGGTAGACCGCATCAATCGCGCCGATGAACGTGGCGACAGTGATATCGCTCACCTTCGGAAGTTCCACGATCTTCGTCAGATAAGCTCCGGACACAAAGCCATACCCCAGACTGGATTTGACGTAGTACCATTTCTTATCACCGACAGCTGTATAGGATCCATCGCAGGAAACTTCTGCGCCGCCTGTCAATGTGCCGATTCTGGTCTTGTCAGTGCCGGCACCGTAGCGGATATTCAAGTCCTCTTTAACTGTATACTTCCCCTGCAGAGCATTGTCTTTTGAAGCGGGATTGTCAAGCGTCGGAGCTGTCTCTTTTTCAACTTCTGTGCTGTCCCACTTCGGACGACCAACGCCAATGATCCGGGAATCGGATTTTGCGATTTTCCGGACGGCGACACGGTCCTGGTAGTTACCCTCGGTCACATAATAATAGCTGCCCTCGATCGCAGTAATCGTGCCCACATGCTGCGCATCAGACGGGTCGCTGTGCCATGTATAATACACCTGGTCTCCGAGCTGTCCCTGCATCCGGGAATACCATCTGCCCTGATTCTTGAACCACTGCATTCCCACATCACAGTCGCATGTGTTCGGAGCTCCTACCGCCTTGCCTGTCGGATTAAGCCCTACGATGTGCGCCATTACTGACTGAGACGCCATGCACCAGCTGTCAGACATTGACATCTTATAGGTACCTGCCGGCCGCTGGTCGTTGTATGCCTTGATGATGTCATCGTCTCCATTTGGCTCGACATGGCCTTCCTTTACCCACTGACCGAGAAGATTGAGTCCTTTCTGAAGCTGGCTCATCGTTTTGTCCTCCTCTTTCCTTTCCCCTCCGTCGTATTCCTCTTCGGCGTATTTACGAATAAACTCAACACATTTCTGATGCCTGCTCCAATAGATCTTATCCCCGACCTGGTTACTGCTTGATGAATCAGCCTGATCCGCCATCAGGGCGCTCATAATGCTGTCGAGGGAATAATTTCCATTGCAGCGGTTAAATACACGTGTCACAGGGCCTACGCCGCCCAGATGCTGGATCTGCGCCCACATCATCTGGCCGTATGTGGTCTTCACACCGAATTTCTCGGCCCTGGTGATGTACTTATTAAGGCGTTCCTGAAATACATACTCGCTCGCCTCATGCCCGGCTTCCGTACCGAGCAGTTTAATGAGGATTGCTTTTTCTGTGCTGTTCGGGTTCCACCGCATCTCGACCCATGAGGTAAATTGGCCGTCATACAGCTTTCGATAGATGATCATATTCGGATCGCATTTCCGGAATTCATGCTCGTGGTGATCCCAGATATACTGTATAAGCTCCTGCGCCTCGTCCCCGTACGCCTGATAAGGTCCAAGGGTGCACGTGTGCTCCCCGGGAGTGTTAGCGTAGGCTCCGGCGTATGCTGTCCAATCTCTATTCTCACTGTAGATCTGTCCGCCGCTCTCAACGGCAGCGATAATATTGGAAAGAACGTGTAAATTTTTCTTATTCATACTTTTCCTCACTAAAAAAGGCGGAGACCGAAGTCCCCGCCCTGCATTGTTTATTCAGTTTTATTCTTCATCTTCAGCAGTCAACAGCGAGCGCTGAGAGCTGAGATGCGATAACCGGATCCGCTTCTACCGGTTCTGTTTCATCAGGAACCGACCCCTCTGTTTCCACAGAAATGAATCCGGAGTTCATTGTATTGACCGCAGCCTCGACCAGTGTGTTTATCTCGTCATATGTGAGGGCGATCCCGTTGTCGTTGAGCAGTTTTTCAATATATTTGATGGCGATCCGCTTTTTATCCTCGCCATGGATGTCTTCCTCGACGGTCTGTTCTACCGCACGCACAACCGCGTCGACGATGTCAACGGCCCACGACCATCTTGTGTTCCGGAGCTTCGCTTCCACCTCAGCGCGTTTCTCTTCGAGGTACGGGAGAAGTGTCTTGGCTACGATGCCTGCGATCGCTACGATCAATGCCATGCAGATGTTGAAAAATAAATTGTTCATGCAAAATCCTCCTTAAATTCTGTGTTCCTGCAGGAGCTTTTTGTGAAGGTCCCGGAGATAGGAAGAATTCTCCTCTATCACTCCGTTCGCGATCTCATGCTTGCTGCAGAATGTCTCGTATCGTTTGATGATATCCAATATGTGGTTCCATTCTTCTCTGCTATGCGACATATCCTGCGAACATTCACGTGAGAACCGCAGGATTGCCTCACGCTGGTAATCGATCCAGAACTCCCGGAACTCTTCCTTCTGGACGTTGCTCTGCTGGCTGACAGCATCGAGCTGCTTCTTTACGCCGGCATTGATCTTAGACCCGATCCATCCCAGGATAGTATCCCACGGATTGATTTTTATGGGTGCAATCTGAACGAGCGAGAGGAACACTGCCAGGACAATGAACATTCCTGCGCCCGGGGATATATGGAGCATAGTGAGCAAATCATTTAGGGACAATGGCCTTAATCTCCTTTCTAAATTAACATGCAGTAATCTTGTCGTTTTCTAATGTTACGGTGAGTCTCTCGAATAAGACATGAACATCACCTCCGTAAAATAAAAAAGGAGCGATATACGCTCCATGTCAGTTTACTTCCCTATATAGCGCCTGTGATCAGCTTTAACCTTTTCCTTGTTCACATGCGCGTAATGCATTGTGGTCTTTATATCCATGTGCCCGAGCATAGCCTGAACACTTTCGACTGGCATATCTTTCTCAATCGCTCTGGTCGCTACAGTGTGGCGGAACCGGTGCGGGATAATATTCTGTACCCCGCTTTCAAAAGACAAGCTGTGAAGGCATCTGCGCACCGCAGGGGCACCTATTCGCTGAAACGGTTTCTTCTTCGATACGAACAGCGCCTCGCAGTCATCTGTCCTTGAATCAAGATACTTCCGGATGCTCACCACAGCCCTTGCATCTATATAAGCAGTCCGCCACTTCCCGCCTTTCCCGTAGACAACAAGCTCACGGTTTTCAAGATCTACATCTTCAATATTAAGGCCCACGCATTCAGATACTCGTATCCCGGATGATGCCAGAAGATCTACGATCGCTGTGTCCCTCTCAGACATGCAGGCATCACGTATCTTCTCGATTTCTGTATCCTCATATTGTTCCCTGGGCTTTGAGTGTGATTTCTCGCGTTTGATCCTTACGGACGGGTCCTTTGCAATATATTCCTCTTCGTACAGCCACCTGAAGAATGACTTAATGATACTCTTCCGCTGGTTCAGGGTTTCCGCACTGAGCTTCTTTCCGGTCTTCTTGTTCACGGATATATGCTGCAGATACATACGGATATGGTTCACGGTAATCGCGTCCAGAGGAATTCGAAGGAAATACAACATGTCCTCAATACAGAGGCAATACTGCTCCCGCGATCGCAAAGATAACTTGCCGTCCTGCTCCTTTGATGCGATGTACACATGATACGCTTGCGGAAGGCAGTATTCAGTTACGGCCAGTTCCGTAGTGATGGGCACTATCGTAAACCCAAGCGTGTAGATATAGAGCGCTTCTTTGATCTGCCTGATCTGCTCAGGTGTGAAATATGGTTCCAGCTTAAGGCTGAAACCATCAACAAATGAATCTGACATAAACGTCCCTCCCTGTTGATTATTGGGGAGGGTGGAATCTGAATATCCGGAGACAAAAAAAGCACCCCTGCATCAATGATAAAGCACGACTGATACCACCTGCAACAATATATAGATTTCATCCAGAGAGTGCAGAAATCATGTCGGATTGTGCAGCACTGTCTCCCGGATCCGGACGCCATTTAGTTCCTTAAAGAGCAATTTAGGTAACATTGCGAACCTTGACACATCCGTGAAAACCAGTATCGTTGACGCGATCAATGCAGCCCAGGCTGATATAGACGATGCAAAGGCGGGTTTAGGTGCCGTAGAAGAAGCGCTCGAAAATGTTGATGGTTTGTCGAATGATGTAAAAACTGCTCTGCTTGCGTGCTTTGACCATGTAGCATGGAGCGGTACGGGTTGTCAGTCCTACTATGATGCGTTGGAAAGCGCTTTATACCCAAACACGGGATTAGTGAGAATAGAGGCAGTTTTCACACAGGGCAGCGCAGTAGTGTATCCGACAACTCCGCTGAATGACCTGAAGGCTTATCTTGTCGTTACCGGGTATTATAGCAACGGCACATCGAGAGTAATCACTGATTATACGCTGTTTGGGACTCTTGCCACTGGAACAAGCACTGTCACGGTTGCGAGAGAAGGAAAGACCACAACATTTAACGTCACTGTATCAGCCCCTTATTGGGACTATGAATGGTATTCGTCAAGCAGAACGCTCCCAGATGGAATGACGGTTACCGAGTACGATTTTACGACTGAGAACGGAGTTCTTTTTGCAAAAACACCGAAACTTGATTTTGAGTATACCGGAAACTGCAAAATGCAGATTGAAATAAAATCATATTCCGAGAACAGTAATGGACAGCATGTGTTTGCGGCGAACAATAACCCGCAATTCCAGATTCAGAACGCTGTAGTAAGTCCCAATCAGTTCAGAGGAATAAAAATGGTTTTGGATTCGGGGCTTGGAACATCATCAGAACATGGTATGGTCGCAGTTGGAATTAACGGGACAAATTCACCGATTGCAGATTCGAATAGTAACGAGTATCACATCTATGAAATCACAGCCAACAACAATGTGTATGAATTGTCTATTGATGGTAATCCTGTAACACTCACACAGAACACGGACACCACTCAGTATATAGCTTTTACTGGCATCGGATGTTTCCAGTCCGCAGCTCCGGCATTTAATGGGGCATTTATTAAGTCCATAAAATTTAAACGACTCTAAGTGGAGGTGTGTGATGCCTGTATATTTATTAGACGGGACTGCGACAGATGCCGCATATAGTGTTAGTGGGGCGGCACTTTCGCAAGCCTATGATATTGATGATAATGAGTTGCTAAGCGGTCTTGATGACATTGTTCCGGGAAGGTTATTAGTTTGGCACGATGAGTTTGACGTAAATGCTGTAGATAGTCAGAAATGGAACCATTTATATGGCTATTACACTTCCAACAGGTACTATATGCATCAAAACAACTTGGCAAATAACGCTTTCTGTCAAGACGGAAATCTGCATTATAACAACAAGAAAGATTCTGATATGCCGCTCACAGACTGGACAGGTGCATTTATCTGGACAAAAGGGCTGTTTGAGTTCCGCTATGGACTGATAGAAGCAAAAATGAAGTTCCCGGATAATCCGGTATATCACTCGACATTCTGGACGATGGGCGCGGGATATGACAGAGTTTGTGACCCGAACGCGGTTGCGGACGCTTCAAAAGGTTTATTGTGGGCTAGCTGCGGAGAAATCGACATAGCAGAAGCGGACAACGGCACTGTCACGACAACGAAACACTGGGCGGATAATCTGGAAACAAATCATCACGTGACGGGCGGACACGAAACACTTTCAACAGACGCTTCCAACTGGCATATATACGGATGTGAGTGGACAGAGGACTATATTAAAATCTATTGCGACAGGGTTTTAAAGGAAACTTTTGCTATATCTGATGCAAATGTCGGTGCATTTAACGCTTTTCGCAGACCACACTTCCTTATGTTCAATCAGTTGCCACAATTAAACGGCACACAGGCGGAGACAGAACTGGAAACACAAGTTGCATGGGTGCGTGTATACGCTCCAGAAGGTGTGTCAGACGTTATTCCTGATACGGCACTGACTCTTGATTCTGCATCATTGTCAATGTCGGTTGGTGATACACATTTGCTCACGGGATTGTTTACACCGTCAAATCCGACAGATATGACTCTGACGTGGGTATCAAGTGCGCCTAGTGTTGCTATAGTCTATGGTGGAAAAGTAACAGCTCTGGCATCTGGAACTGCAACGATAACGGCAACTACCAAAAACGGCAACACGGCAACGTGTACAGTCGTAGTGAACTAAACGCCCACACAGTAATCATGAGCGCACTCACTCTTTTTGATCTGCCATACAATGTCATTGCGTATACTTGCATCCGGGCGTTTAGTTTACTAATCAGTCCTCGTAAACCCTAACGTTTTCGAGCCTAAACTTTATCGTGTCGCTCCCCCAGAATCCAATTCTTGTGGAGTTCGTAACTGTCATAATAAGAACATCATTAAGATATAGACTCTGCACTCCGTTTTCTATTACGATCTCTGCGCGTTTGTTTATATTCTGCGCAAAGTTGATGCTGTTGGGATCTGTGACGACCGCTAGAGTATTGTCTTTTGTTGCCGAATACTTATTAGAGCTGACAGCAAATTTAAACGTGTTTCCACCATCTGTACAATAGACTGTCGTGCCATTAAGCCCGAACGCTGTCCATTCGATTGTGCCGGGTCTACCTCCCGCTGTCACGACATAGGTAAATCTGATTCTCTTAACAGATGGCTTGAAAAGGAGGATGCAATTCGCTCTTGATGTGCCATATGTAAGCGTACCATTCTTCACAACAAGATTGTCAATACCGATATTGCTATCAATGTCCGAAGCAGCAAGCAGCCGTCCCTTATTGTCAATATCACTGACAACCGGTATATAATGCTTCAACATTTCCGACTCTATGAGATATGATAAAACCTCGTGCCCCTTCGGATTCAGATGCAGACCGTCATAGAAATATGCCTCTTTAAGCCCAGCAAACTGAGGATTAAGCATGCTGTTTCGGCAAATGTCGAGCACAGGGATTTTGTACTTTGCGCAGCATGCTATGATTGCATCTGTATAATCATAAATCGACAATCCCAAACTGTTTTTGTCAGTCGGAAAACTTCCGAAACCGTTGTTGCCGAGCGGAGTTATAAATATAATCAAGGATAGCGGAAACTCTGTTAAAAGTCCCGTACAGAGAGTATTTAAAGCTCCGTAAAACGTTGATGTGCCGGTGTCGTCAATTGTTCCAAGCGGTGTCGGATTGTTCTGCCCCCAATCATTCACGCCGCCGAAAACGGTGATAATATCAGAGTAGTTCATGTTTTGGTATCTTCCGGCCATCGCCGCCATCCGGTTGCCGCTTACTCCGTAGGCGTTATATATCAGATTAGGATTTCTGCGCTTAATAAAGTGATAATAGTGGTTGTCTATCGCTATTGTCGAATTTGCATCTGTTATCGAATCACCGAGAACGCTCCATGTATGCCCGTTAAGCCCCTGTTTAAAAACAGATCCGACATCATCAAGTACATTTTCTACAGCATCTAAACCCGCCTTTGAGTAAAAGCAAATTCCAGGAGCGAGATTTCCGTAGTATATTGATCAAAAGACCGATTTAGGTGCGCAAACGGGTGTTATAAGTCTAATAAAAGATTACTATATTAAAACGTCAGATACACCAATAGACCTTACACCGATACCAAGTTCTGTGGGAAGAATGTACGCAGTAGTTGACTGTACTGCCGGGGACAAATTTGTTATAAATGCTTATTCTGATTCTACAGCGTCTGTAACATGGTGTTTTATTGACAGCGCAAACAATGCAATCTCGATGGCAGAGCCGAAAGTAGCTGTTACGGATTTAGAGC
>OCVV011176881.1_pt1 | contig 13984 bp, 13 predicted proteins | sample 1539721 | NCBI WGS metagenome assembly OCVV01 (sample SAMN02144230, study PRJEB22623) | gut metagenome | biome: sheep rumen | host: Ovis aries | place: New Zealand
ACAAGCATTAGAACTTCTGTATAAACGGAATCTGCTGTATGAGCAGAAATCATACTGTCTGAGCGAAGCGAGTTTATGATTTCGCGAATACTATCAGCAGATGGAGTGAATACGTAGAAGTTCTTTGCGCGGAAGCCGTTTGAATCGTCACACAATTTCCAGACTGCATGGAGTTTCGCAATCACCTGCTATATCGAAAGTAGAAAGGAGCTGATTTTATGAGTGTTGCGGTCAGATATTTTTCAAGATCCGGAAATACGAAAGCAGTTGCCGACGCTATTGCACAGGCTGCAGGCGTAACGGCAGTTTCAGTGGATCAGAAAGAAGCCCCGTTATCGGCACCGGTCGACGTGCTATTTATCGGAGGCGCTCTTTATGCATACGGAATTGATAAGAAGCTGAAAGACTATTTAGGTACTCTGAAAAAAGAAGATGCAAAAAAAGCTGTTGTTTTTTCTACATCATGGGTATCAAAACACGCTGTAGACCTGATCAAAAAAGGCCTTCGGGAGGCGGGTATTCCTGTCGAGGAGGAATCTTTTTATGTGAGAAACAAACCGGGTGAGGCAAAGCTTAAAGAAGCGGCTGCTTTTGCCGGAAGATATTTATCTTAGTGTGAGAAGCTCCCGCTTCTTAAGTGGCGGGTTATGAGAAGCTCGTCATTTTCAAACAGTACTGATGATGAAGAATACACCTCAAGGACGCTCCTGCGGAGCGTCCTTTTTTGTATGTGACATAGGAAATGCTCGCAATTCCTATGCCACATACCCTCCGGGGGCGTGGGTCGAGACGTGACGCTAACAGAGTCGGGGTAGTAAACAAGAATTTTGAATGATATTATATATTGTATAAATAATATTAATGCTTAGAACAAAGTCCGCGAGAGAACTTCGACTCCCCCCCCAATTTTGAAGGGAGCGAACCGGACTTTGGATCGTATCTTCATATGACGATTCGGGTGTCAAAACTACGAGTTCGGGAAACCGTATGAATCTTCACACAATTTCTGAACGAGGGACTTTTGACACTTTAATCCTATGGCATAAAAAAACTTTTTTTAACCGGGATCAATGCATAGTGCTTATTAATGCGGGAGAATGATTAAGATGACAAAGATAAAGAGTTTTTTTTCGGGAATTGCGGTAAACATTATAGGTTCGGTAGTTCTTATGCTTATTCTTTTTGGCGTAGTTGTCAGCGCACTGGGCTATATCAGCTTTACCAGAGCCTTTAAAAATGAGTATACCAATTCTACATATCATATGGCGGATACTGCGACCACTTTGGTCAACGGTGATAATATAGACGCTTACCTGGATGGGAAAGAAACAGAAGAGTATGCGAAAACAAAAGGTTACCTGGACGCATACTGCAGGAAAATGGGATTATCTCTTTTATATGTCATCAAGGTCGATACAAGCGATTACGGCAGATTTGTATCTGTCTTTGATTCCATAAATGAAGAAGTTGATAATTCGGGGTATACGGAATGGGGGATCGGATACAAACGCGATACTACAAACGATGAGTACAGGCAAAAGTATAAACTGCTGTATGAGAAGGATAAATTGTATGAGACGATCTACAGGATCAATCTGAATGACGGTCATTATCCACATGTTACTACACTCGTGCCGGTGAAGGATTCGAAAGGAGAGGTCGTTTCCATTCTATGTCTGCAGAGATCGATCAGCGAGCTTCATAGAGCCAGAAAGCCATATTTGGTAAACATTGCCATATGGACAGTTTTCCTGGCGTTTTTTTCCGCGTTGTCTGCAGCGGTTTATATTCGAAGACAGTTTGTCAGACCCATACAGAAGGTGTCGGATGAAGCAGTACGTTTTGCGAAAGAAAATACGAAAGACGAGGAACTCGGAAAGGTAAGCAAGTACAGGGAGATCTCAGATCTTGCAAGATCCATCGATACCATGGAGAGCGACATGGTGAAATACATCGATCATCTTACTGCGATCACAGCGGAGAAAGAGAGGATCGGTGCCGAGCTTACGCTGGCCGGCAGAATACAGGAGAGTTCCATTCCGAATGAATATCCGGCGTTTCCGGATCGCAGCGAGTTTGATATCTATGGTTCAATGACGCCGGCAAAAACAGTCAGCGGCGATTTTTATAATTTCTTTCTGGTGGATGAGGATCATCTGGCCATAGTCATGGGTGATGTTTCGGGAAAGGGCGTTCCTGCCGCTTTATTTATGATGGTGACAAATATTGCGATAAGCAACAGGGCGCAGATGGGAGGAACGCCTGCGGAGATACTGGACTTTGTAAACAATGTTATCTGCGGACACAACAGTCAGGATATGTTTGTCACAATCTGGATGGGGATCCTGGAAATATCTACGGGCAGGGTGACCGCCTGTAACGCGGGACATGACGACGCTGCTGTTTGCCGCAGGAACGGAAGCTTTGAGCTTTTCAAAACAAAGCATAATCTCGTCGTCGGAGCCATGCCCGGCGTCAGGTATCGGAATTTTGAGATCAGCCTCGAAAAAGGGGATAAGCTGTTCCTGTACACTGACGGCGTTCCGGAGGCGTCGGATAAGAATTATAATATGTTTGGCATGGAGAGGATGCTCGGGTCGCTGAATGCTCATAAAAATAAAACGCCGCAGGAGATCCTTGAAGGGATCAGCTGCAGCGTAAGCGAATTCTCAGGGGACGCGCCCCAGTTTGATGATCTGACCATGCTCTGTCTTGAACTGAAACAGAATAGTGAAGAAAAACAGCCTGCAGGAACGTGATCAGGAAGTTGTTTTCGGAGATGCTGACGACGGGGATGGTTTCCTTAGTTTAAAGGATACCGGCATATATATATTTTTTGCGCGATGCAGCAGGGCGATCGCGTCCCTTTCAGACTCATAACCCCCGTTTGGAGCAGTGACGTCTATAGGCTTTTTCGGACTGCCGTCGGAAGACACATAGTCTAAAAGGATCTTTTTCATATTTTCGACGGTGGCCTCGGGATTATAGAAATACAGGCCTGAAACGCCTTCAAATCCGGGCATGGTCCTTCTGACTACCCGGTATTTATTTCTGGGAAGGAACTCGGCGAGCCGTTCTGCCAGAATATTGATCCTGACGTCAGTATCCATCGTACGTATCAAAGCAATCTGATCCTCCTCGAAATATGGCCCGTCCACATAGTTTCGGTAAGGAGAGCTTTTCATGATGTTATACTCCATATCCTCCGGCATGCTTATATTTCCCTGACGGTAAATGATCATAGTGTTATCGCGCACTGCGAAAACACAGTATCCCGCATCCATGCTGTCAAGCAGATCGCAGAGAGCATCCGCATCTTCTTTGGGAAGCGCAGTGAGATTCAGGTATTCCTTCTCCTGAACGTCATATAAGGCCGCGCCGTCCATGACGATCAGCGGTACCGTCGGACGGATGAAGCCCATCTGTGATGTAAGAAAGGCAGGAGCCCATTTGGAAACAAGACAGATAGTGGCGCCTTCCAGATACAGACGGTTCAGAGCGATCAGTACGCTCGATGAAATGTGTGAGTACCTGTCAGGGACCAGATCCTGAAGTCTTATAAATAAAAGCTTATCGTTCTGTTTTTCCCGCGGGAGATGGAATGTGTTTATTGCCAGGGCAACAGTCAGGCCGATTGCAGTATCGATCAGCCGGTCCAGTGTCTGCATGAAGGGACGCTCAACATCCGGATAACAGATCACTACACAGAGAAACACGATCGCCGCCAGAGAAGCGCTGGCAGTCTGCTTCAGCGTGACGCAGCAAAGAAGCGTGACCATGATGCCCAGCGACATGATGGCGTAGACTATGATCATATGAATATTCAGGATCGGCACATGTGTCATAAGGAGCAGGTACGCAAGACCCCAGAAAGCACCGATCAGAGTACCCGTCAGACGATTGACTGCCAGAGTCCTGCTGTCGCTTGCATACGGCTGAATGCAGAGAACTGCCGCGATACATGACTGAACGATCATACCGCGGTAATCTCTGAGTATATATATTACAAGGCACAAAAAAACAGAGACAGTGGTTTTTATCATGCGCTGTCCGATGTGCGGCAGTCTTACCTTTGAAAAAAAGGATGACGATCTCTTGTCCATTTTTCTTTCTGCTCCCGAAGTCGTTTGGTAAAAAATGTGATTTTCACTCATGATAGCACAAAGAATTTTTTTTGGGCATAAAATGAAAAAAATTTCGGCTTTTTTAATAAATGGTGAGATTCATAAATTCGCTTGAAGCACGGGAATGTATGAAGTATAATACAAAAGAACAGCATTTAGCTGAAAAGAGGTGGACTTTTTCATGTCCTTTTGTAAAAAAAGTTGAAATTTCAGTGAGAGGTGAATGGTTATGAACGCAAAACAGATGGCAGGATATGCAGCGGCTGAGTATGTTAAAGATGGAATGCTTGTCGGTATCGGTACCGGATCTACGGCGCATTATCTGATCGAGAGACTCGGACAGAGAGTTGCGGAAGGACTTAAGATCAAATGTGTTTCCACATCCATCGAGTCTTCAGAGTATGCCGAAAGCCTTGGCATCGAACTTCTGGATACGAATGATGTTCCCGTGCTGGATATCTGTATCGACGGCGTGGACGAAGTTGATCCGAAGTTTAACGGCATCAAAGGCGGCGGCGGAGCGCTGTTCCGTGAAAAGATCGTTGCATCCACAGCTAAATTCAATATCTGGGTATGCGATGACTCCAAGCTGGTCGATAAGATCTATGCGTTTGGTCTGCCCGTAGAGGTAGCTCCGTTTGGTTACAAACATGCGCAGAAAAAGCTCGAAGAGGCAGGATTTGTTCCGAAGCTTCGCATGAGAGACGGAGAGATCTTTGTGACGAACAATCACAACTATATTTTTGATACAGACTATACAAATACGAAATTCGGTGATGATTATCAGGCTATGGCCGACTTCCTTAAGGGAACTCTGGGAATTCTTGAGACAGGATTCTTCCTTAACACTACGGATCTGATTATCAGCGCCGGAGAAAACGGAATTACAAAGATCGAGAATCCTAACAAATAATACAGTCAAAAACAAAGGAAAACATAGAATATACGTAAAAGATAAGAAAGAGGGGTTTCCCGGCGGCAAGGGCTGCTGCGGGACCCCTCTTTTTGGTTCATAAAAAATGATGATCATTTCCTGCGAAACAAACCCTCCGGCGGATCGCAGAGCCGCGCAGAGGAAGACGTACAAGTGCGCCGCGCTGCTCGCGCGCGATCAGAGACCGCTATTGAAGGCTGAAGGGACATTCAAGTCTCGCTCGCGAGACTTGGCGCGGGAATCGGCTCTGTTTACAAACCGAAATCCTCACGCCCGGATTCTGACTCAGATAGAATCCATCCAGTCGCTCAGAGTCTGTTTCAGACGCTCCTTGGTCATATTCTTTAATTCTTCGGAAGGCTCGCCGTACTGTTTGTAAAATTCTTTATAAAGCGCTCCTTCCGTATCAAATTCAGACTGACAGTACAGAAAGATCTGAAGCGCCTCGGAATAGACGCTGATCCAGTCATCATAAGTGGTTATTTTTTTTTCATCAGACATTGGACATACCTCTCTCTTCTAATTTTAATAAACATATTTTAACATCAGAGCATTTCGACGTAAATATAATCTTCCAGGAGGTTGTTTTTTCTTCTGAATTGAAAATGTTTGTGATACAATGGTGAAAATAGGTGTACCTGTCATAAAGGTGGAGGGTTTATGATATGAAAAAGACAAAAATTATATGTACGATCGGACCGGCCTGTTCGGACGCTGAAACACTGCGGAGCATGATCAACAGCGGCATGAATGTGGCAAGGCTTAATTTTTCTCACGGAACATATCCTGAGCATCAGGAAAAGATCGACCTGATAAAAGCGGTGCGTGAGGAGATGAGAGAGCCCGTGGCGATCCTTCTGGATACGAAGGGACCTGAATTCAGGATCGGTACTTTCGAGAATAAGAAGATAGAGCTCAAAGACGGAGATGTTTTCAGCTTTACCATCGAGGATATACAGGGAAACAATGAGCGAGTGAGTGTTTCCTACAAAGGACTTGTCAGCGAGCTTGACGTCGATGACATAATACTTGTCAACGATGGCCTGGTTAAATTCAAGGTCAGGGAAAAAACAAATACAGATCTTATCTGCGATGTAGTTGTGGGCGGCGTTCTGTCTGACAGAAAGAGCATGAGCTTCCCGAATAAAGTGCTGAAGCAGACCTATCTGAGCGAGAAGGATAAAGAGGATATCCTTTTCGGTATAAAGAATGATGTGGACTTTGTCGCCTGTTCATTTGTCTCCACAGCGCAGGATGTCGAGGATGTAAGGAAATTTATGAATGAGAACGGCGGCAGGGATATTCAGATCATCGCGAAGCTGGAGAACCGTTCCGGCGTGGACAATGTAAAAGAGATCCTGAATCACTGCGAGGGTATCATGGTTGCCAGAGGAGATCTGGGAGTGGAGATCCCGTATGTGGAGCTTCCGGCAATTCAGAAGAAGCTGATCACGACATGCCGTCTGCGCGGAGGTCTCGCGATCACAGCTACGGAAATGCTTGAAAGCATGATTTCGAAGCCGCGTCCTACAAGAGCAGAGATATCGGATGTGGCCAACGCCGTATTTGACGGAACCAGCGGAATCATGCTTTCCGGAGAGACCGCGGTAGGCGCATATCCGGTGGAAGCAGTACAGGCGATGGCAAATATTGCCGAAGAGGCAGAGAAAAATATTAACTATAACAAGAGATTCCGGGAATTTCAGTTCCAACTGAGAAATCTGAATGACGCCATTTCACATTCTACCTGTCAGCTGGCGATCGATACAAATTCCACTTGTATCGTGGCGTGTACCAGAACAGGTATGACCGGCCGTATGATATGCCGTTTCAGGGCAGAAACGCCGATCATCGGTATGACGACAAGCGAAAAAGCATACAGGCAGCTGGCTTTGAGCTGGAATGTGAAGCCTGTCCTTGTGGATGAATTTACATCTACGGACGTGCTTTTCTATCACGCAGTGATGGTAGCCAGAGCTACACAGATGGCAAAGACGGGCGACTCCATCGTCATCACAGGCGGAATCACGGACGGAAAGAGCGGAAATACGAACCTGATCAAGGTAGAGACGCTCGGACCTGTTCCGAGATCAATGCACTTCTGATACATTCGGGAAGCTGCAATACGGAGGATTTATGTACAGAGATACAGCGGAGAGAATGCTGAGGTTTATAGATAACAACCCCACGGCGTTTCATGTGGTGGAGTCAATGAGGTCGGAATTCCTGGAAAAGGGATATGAGGAGCTGATGGAAAGCAGACGATGGAGCCTGAAACCGGGCGGAAAATATTTTGTCTGCAGGAACGGATCCAGTATGATCGCTTTTCATACAGGAAAACAGGGCGGATCCTGTCATTTTCACATAACCGCGGCCCATACGGATTCGCCTGCTTTTAAGATCAAAGAAAGGGCGGAACTCTCCGCTGGAAAAAAGTATGTCCGGCTGAACACGGAAGGATACGGTGGAATGATCTGCAGCAGCTGGATGGACAGACCACTGTCGATAGCCGGCAGAGTTCTGGTTAAACAGAATGACGGGACCATATCGTCAGAACTTCTGGACTTTCAAAGGGACATGGTACTGATACCGAATGTGGCGATCCACATGAACCGCAAGATCAATGAAGGTTTTGCATATAATAAACAGGTGGATATGATGCCATTGTTTTCCTGCCCGGAAAAAGAAGACGGGAAGGCTCAGCTGATCCCGCTGATCGCAGATGAATTAAATACGGATGAAGATAATATTCTGGGAAGTGATCTGTATGTTTATAATAATGAGCGCCCTTCAATATGGGGACGCAGTAAGGAGTTTATTTCTGCGCCCAGACTGGATGATCAGGAATGTGTGTTTGCTGCAATGACGGCGCTTCTGGAAACAGAACCTGCATCAGGTGTGATCAATGTCATGGCGTGTTTCGATAATGAAGAGGTAGGATCCGGCACGAAACAGGGAGCGGATTCGACGTTTCTGTATGATGTGCTGCGGAGAGCCGGTAATGCTTTGGGAATGGATGAAGAAGATTATTATACTGCGCTGGCCGGCAGTTTTATGCTGAGCGCCGATAATGCCCATGCTGTCCATCCGAATCATCCCGAGCATACAGACACGGAAAACTGTGTTTATATGAATGAAGGCGTCGTTATAAAATCACATGCGGGACAAAAATATACCAGCGATGGTTTGAGCATAGCGCTGGTAAAAGAGCTGGCCAAAAGGGCGGATGTGCCGGTGCAGTATTTTGCAAATCGTTCGGATAAAGCCGGCGGAAGTACGCTTGGGAATATCTCTGTGGGTCATGTCTCGCTGAATGCTGCGGATATCGGTCTTGCACAGCTTGCAATGCATTCCGCCTATGAAACGGCCGGTGCCGAGGATGTTCTGCATCTTGTCCGGCTCATGAAGGAGTTTTACGGCAGTGCCTTCGAAGAAGCCGCCCCCGGCAGAGTGAGGATCTGACGTCCGCCCGCAGGATTTATTCGACGCCGTTCTTTTCGCATATATCCTGCAGACAACAGCGGCTGCAGAAGGGGTGCGTCCTGGCGGTGCAGACTTCTCTGCCGTGATAGACCAGACGGTGGCAGAAAGAATTGCCTTCCTCCGGCGGTACTATCTTCCAGAGAGCCATTTCGACTTTTTTCGGATCTTTGACGCCTTCTACAAGGCCGATGCGGTTTGTCAGACGGATACAGTGGGTATCCGTCACGATGGCAGGCTTGCCGAATACATCGCCCATGATCAGATTTGCGCTTTTTCTGCCCACGCCAGGCAGGGCGAGCAGTTCATCGAAGGTGGTCGGAACTTTACAGTCGTATTTTTCCTTTAGTATCTTCATGCAGGCATTGATATCCCGGGCTTTGCTTTTTCCAAGCCCGCATGGGCGGACGATGGCTTCTATCTCTTCAGGAGAAGCAAGAGCAAGGGTGTTCACGTCGGGATATTTTTCATAGAGTTTTTCAACGACTACATTGACGCGGGCGTCGGTGCACTGCGCTGCCAGGCGTACGCTGACGAGAAGCTTCCAGGCCTCGTCATAATCGAGAGTACAGTCCGCGTCGGGGTATTCTTTTTTCAGGCGGGATATTACTTCCAGTGCCAGAGCTTTTTTTTCCATATATTCTTTCCTTTTTTTGTATTGTCCCGGACCTTGTGCGGCCTGTGCGGACAAAGATTCTGATCTGCATATTACCATATTTTGGGTTGCATGAAAATTATCAAACTATTATAATATATTTATATTATTTTTATCAATTCTATAATATAAAGGAGAGGTTGGAATGAGCGAGAAAAAAATGCCTAGTCAGGGTAGCAGATTTACATACAAAGAGGTACCGTTTGTTTTAACGAGCAATCTGGTAAAACAGTATGATTCCATCGGCGGCGGAGTAAAATTCACCGGCGAGTGCATCATTGAAGGCGATGATCCGAATCAGGTCTTTGAAGCAGTATGGATGTCCATCCCGCAGTATGATGTTTGTGTAAGAAAAGTTAAAGCCCGCATGAGAACGATCGAGTCTCTGGAGCATGCAGATGAGAAGACACTGTTTGAGAGATTCGGCGGCGCTGAATTCTATCAGAACGATGCAGCGATCTGTAACTGGGATGAGCCAAATCACGTTTTCAGAAAATGATCTGTGACAAATGTTTTTGATCAATTTATTAATAATTAAAAAATAAGGGCAGGGCGGCAACGGCTCTGCCCTTTTAACATTCAGGACGGAAAATAAAATGACAGAAATACAGAAAGAAAAAATATTGAAAAGAAGCGAGGTGCCGGAAGAACTGACCTGGCGTCTCGAAGATATATACAATGATATTACAGAGTGGGAAGCCGAGATCCGGGAGGCGGAGGAGACTGCCGGAAAGATCGGGGAATACAAAGGACATTTAACGGAAAGTCCCGAGTCTCTTCTGAAGGCTATGAAACTGTATGAAAAGTGCTGCCTTCTGATCGACCGCTTCGCCGGTTTTGCGCACATGAAAAGCGACCAGGACACGGCAGATACCGATAATCAGAGTATTCAGGCACGGTCTGGAAGCGTCATGGTCAGAATCGATGAAGAGCTTTCCTTTTTTGAACCGGAGCTTTTGGAGCTATCCGGGGAACGGCTGGATGAGTTTTTTGAGGAAGAGCAAGGTCTGAGAAGATATGAGAATTATATAAGAGAATGCTTCCGTAAGAAAAAACATTCCCTGAGCGCCGAAATGGAGAAACTTCTGGCATCCGCAGGCGAAATGGCAAATGTACCTCAGCGCGGCTTCAGCATGCTGATAAATGCCGACCTGAAATTCCCGTCAGTAGATCATGATGGAGAGATGACGGCGCTCACAAACGGACGTTTCGTAAAGCTTCAGATGAACAACGACAGAGATTTCAGAAAAAAGGTATTTGAAGCATATTACGGCAGATATAAAGAATTCGCAAACACCTGGGCGGCGTTATATGAAGGTCAGGTGAAGAAGCAGATATTTTTTGCCAGAGCCAGAAAATATGATTCCACCTTCGAGGCGGCCGTTGATCAGAACAACGTATCCACCTCTGTCTGTGACAATCTGATCGAAAGCGTTCACCGCGGAATGGATAAAATGCATCGCTATACAGCTCTTCGCAGAAAGGAACTGGGTCTGGATGAGCTGCATATGTATGATGTTTATGTGCCGATCGTCAGTGATCATGATATAAGCGTAACCTATGAGGAGGCGCAGAAGATGACGCTGGAGGCGCTGGCGCCCCTCGGAGAGGAGTACTGCGATCTGGTCCGGATGGCGTTTCGCGGCAGATGGATCGATGTGCTTGAAAACGAAGGAAAACGCGGCGGCGCTTATTCCTCGGGCGTATATGATGTGCATCCCTACATGCTGCTGAACTGGAACGGCACTCTGGAGGACGTGTTTACCCTGGTACATGAGATGGGACATTCCATACACACATGGTATTCCACCCATAATCAGCCGTATCTGGATTCGAATTATAAGATTTTTGTGGCCGAGGTGGCGTCCACCACAAATGAGGTGCTTCTTCTGGAATATCTTCTGAAAAAAACGGAGACTGATACAGAGAAAAAATATCTGATCAATCATTATCTGGAAAGCTTCAAGAGCACGCTGTACCGCCAGACAATGTTTGAAGAGTTTGAAAGGAAAACAAACACTCTGGCGGAACAGGGAGTTCCGCTTACCGCCGATAAGCTATGCAGTATATACTATGAGCTGAATCAGGAGTATTTCGGCCCTGCGATGGTGTCAGATCCTCTCATTGCATATGAATGGTGCAGAATACCACATTTCTATTACAACTTTTATGTGTATCAGTATGCGACCAGCTATGCCGCATCCGTGGCCATCGCCCACAGGATACTGGAACAGGGAGAACCTGCAGTGGAAAAATATAAAGAATTTTTAAAGAGCGGATGTACATCCGATCCAGTAACGCTTCTGAAGATCGCCGGCGTAGATCTTTCCGACGGTACGCCTGTGGATGAAGCGCTGAAGGTATTTGATGAGGCAATATCAGAATTTGAGGCCCTCACGTGAAAATGAAAAAGGCATTTGCCTGATAGAGAAGAAACGAGGCTGATATGAAAAAAATGAGAAGATTGATCACATTCCTGCTGACGCTTTTGCTGTCAGTGATCCTGATAGCGGGCTGCGGCGTTTCGGAGGCTGGAAGAGGTGCGGATGCGGCAGGATCTTCCTCCGAAGTTACGGCAGAGGCCGTAATGAAGGATCAGAATCCGGAGGATACCGGCAGTCGAAGCGAATCGTCCTATGCAGAGAGCGGGACCGGTAAAAAGACCGGAAGCGAGGATACGGAAGCGGAGGAGCCTTATACCGGAAATACGGATGAAACCTCAGTTGAACGGGACGGCGTATATACTTCCAAAGAGGATGTGGCGCTGTATATCCATACATTTGGCGAGCTTCCTGATAATTTTATTACAAAAAAAGAAGCAAGGAGTCTGGGATGGTCTGGAGGGTCTCTTGAGCCGTATGCGCCGGGAAAGACTATAGGCGGAGATCATTTTGGCAACTATGAAGGAGCCCTGCCGGAGGATGCCAGTTATACAGAGTGCGATATCGACACGCTGGGCGCGGACAAGCGGGGAGCAAAGAGGATCATATTTGACCGGGATGGAAACATATATTATACGGAAGATCACTATGAGACCTTTGAGAAGCTTTATTAATAAAAACTTCCAGCTTCATGCTGAAGGGTCAGGTGGGAAGTTTTAGTTATTAGCGGCAATTGCGATTTGGAGATATAATATGAAATACATTGTAAATCTTTCTTCGGCTGCAGATTCGCGGGAGATCCAGGAGATGATCGCCGATACGCTGCCGGTACCTGAACATTACGGAAAAAATCTGGATGCGCTGCATGATGTGCTTACATCCTGGAATGAACCATTTGAGATCATTTTTCTGGACAGTAGCAATACGTTTGCAGCGGTTAATGATGACGGAGCCTGTCATGCGCAGAAAGAAGCCCGGAGACACAGATACGTGCAGAGGCTTCGGAAGGTCTGTGAGGATGCCCGGAAAGAAAACGAAAATATGTCATTTTCATTCGTGAACATAGATGATTGCGAAACGGATGATGTATAAACAGGGCTGCCGGACAAGAAAAAATAAAGAGTTGTCATTCAGGCTCATGTTGTAGTAATATGTAGATACTCATGAACCGGCATGCGGCTTTATGATCGGAACCTCGTCAAAAAAAGGAAATTTCCCGGGATTTTGACAACCGCCGGCATGAAGGAATGCGGGGGCTGTCCGGCGGATAAACGGCCAGTACTGCAGAATAAAAGAACATTAAATCAGGAGTATATATGTGGTCAGCTGATCAATGGAAAGATTATGAGGTTCTGGATACGTCTGACGGAGAAAAACTGGAACGGTGGGGAGAATACCTTCTGATCCGTCCCGATCCGCAGGTGATCTGGAGCCTGCCGAAAAAAAACAGAGGCTGGAAAAAATGTAATGGTCATTATCACAGAAGCAGCCGGGGCGGCGGAGAATGGGAATTCTTTGATCTGCCGGAGCAATGGACGATTTCCTACAGGAATCTGAAGTTTAATCTTAAACCGTTCAGCTTCAAGCATACAGGGCTTTTCCCGGAACAGGCAGTCAACTGGGACTGGTGTTCTAAAAGGATCAGAGAGGCAGGAAGGCCTGTAAAGGTTCTTAATCTTTTTGCCTACACAGGCGGCGCTACACTCGCTGCACTGGAAGCCGGAGCAAACGTCACTCATGTGGACGCTTCAAAGGGAATGGTGAAATGGGCAAAGGAAAACGCTGAGATCTCAGAACTGGCGGACCGTCCGGTGCGGTGGCTCGTGGATGACTGTAAAAAATTCGTAGAACGGGAGATCCGCAGAGGAAATAAATATGACGCGGTCATTATGGATCCGCCCTCATATGGAAGAGGACCTAAAGGAGAGATCTGGAAGATCGAGGAGTCCGTATATCCGTTCATCAAGCTTTGTACGCAGGTGCTGAGTGAAGATCCGCTGTTTTTCCTGGTGAATTCTTATACGACAGGGCTGGCGCCGGCGGTGCTTACATACATGCTTTCTTCGGCCCTGAGCGGAAAAGATCTGAAGGTGGAATCGTCGGAGATAGGACTTCCGGTCAGCTCGTCCGGTCTGATCCTTCCCTGCGGCGCGACAGGAAGAGCTTATTGGGGGAGATAAAACAGAGAGAAGCTTTACGCTTCTCTTCTGAATACTGGCAGATATAAGGTGATTGCGAAATGCCATATGTTCGAGAAATTGTGTGAACATTCAAGCAGCTTTTTCTCTCTCGGACTTTCGCAATTAGCCGGGATAAATACTAGGTAATTGCGAAACTCAGCAGGATGGGAAATTTGTGTGAATGATTCAAACAATCTGCACAAGCATTAGAACTTCTGCATGAACGGAAT
>OCVV011201946.1_pt1 | contig 13984 bp, 8 predicted proteins | sample 1539721 | NCBI WGS metagenome assembly OCVV01 (sample SAMN02144230, study PRJEB22623) | gut metagenome | biome: sheep rumen | host: Ovis aries | place: New Zealand
TCAGCTACAACGATTATAGCGAACTTCTTGCCCATCTTCTGTCTCTTCTCGATGGTCTTGTAAACCTTCTTCATATCATATGGAATCTCTGGAAGAAGAATAACGTCAGCTCCACCCGCTACTCCTGCGTAAAGGGTTATCCATCCAACCTTATGACCCATTGTTTCTATTACAAAAACTCTATTGTGAGACTCTGCAGTTGTATAGATACAATCAATTGCATGAGTCGCAACATCTATAGCACTCTGGAATCCAAATGTAACATCTGTTCCATATATATCATTATCTATAGTCTTTGGAAGACCTATAACATTTAGTCCCTCCTGGAACAATCTGTAGGCGGTCTTCTGAGAACCATTTCCTCCCAGAACATAGAGACAATCCAGATCCAGTTTCTTATATGTCTTTATCATAGCAGGAACCTTTTCGATTCCATCCTCTGTAGGTGTATCCAGATATTTAAATGGAACTCTTGATGTTCCAAGAACTGTACCACCCTTAGCAAGAAGTCCTGAGAATTCCATAGGCTTCATTTTCTTATAATTGCCATATATGAGACCCTTGTAACCTTCCAGGAAACCATAGATTTCAACATCTCCCAAAAGATTTTCCAATCCCTTTACTACACCTCTCATTGTTGGATTCAGTGCCTGGCAATCGCCACCACTTGTTAAAATTCCTATCTTCTTCATTATTAACCCCTCCTTGTGCTATTTAAGATTCTTCGCTTAGAATGACATTATAATTCTATTCTTCCTTCAAGTGCTCTTGCGAGAGTAACTGCATCCGTTACCTCAAGGTCGCCACCAACAGGCACACCACTGGCTATTCGTGTAACCTTGATACCTGCCGGTTTTACAAGCTTGGAGATATACATCGCTGTAGCTTCTCCTTCAACACTTGAATTGGTTGCGATTATCAGCTCATCAACATCGCCCCTAAGTCTGACCATCAACTCCTTCAGTTTAATTTCCTGAGGACCTATTCCCTGACTAGGATTGATAACCCCATGTAGAACATGATAAACGCCTTCATAGCTTCCTGTTTTCTCATAGGCTGCCATATCCCTTGGGGATTCTACTACCATTATAACCTTATGATCTCTTCCAGGAGCTGAACATATAGGACATACTTCGCTATCTGTGATAGTGTAGCATTCCTTACAATATCTTATCTTATGTTTTGCATTTACTATTGCATCTGATAGAGCCATAGCTCTATCGTCGGGCATTCCGATTATATGAAAGGCTAGTCTTTGAGCACTCTTTGCACCTATACCAGGTAGTCTCCCCAGCTCTTCTATAAGTCGGCTTACTTCTTCACCATATAAGTTCATTAGAATAGACCTCCGAGGCCTCCACCCATACCACCAGTAATCTTTCCTAGCTGTTCTTTCTCATCGTCTGCCTGCATTCTGATAGCTTCATTTACAGCAGCCATGATAAGGTCCTGAAGCATCTCTACGTCATCAGGATCAACAACTTCCTGATCGATGGTGATTTCTGTTATTTCCTTCTGTCCATTGATCTTAACCTTTACAACTCCACCACCCGCTGAGGTCTCATACTCCTTAGCTTCAAGCTCTGCCTGTGTCTCCTCCATCTGCTTCTGCATTCTCTGAGCCTGCTTCATCAGGTTATTCATATTTCCTGGCATCATGCCTCCTGGATATCCGCCTCTCTTAGCCATTTCTTTCTTCCTCACTTTCTAAAACTGTTACGTTAAATTTTATTCTATTTATAGCGCGGGACGTCTTATCCAGATCTGTTCTCACGCCTTTTCTAACTATTATACCAAGTTCAACCTTTTTCTTGATTATCTCTGATATAGCTTCAGCTAAAAACTCTCTATTCTTTTCGTTTTCAAAAAAGGTATTTGTTATCTTGCCGTTATTTGCATCATACAAAATAACATTAAGTCTGGCTGGTCCATTTGCCTCGTAATCATTTGAGGGTTCTACATCCACTGCACGGGCGTATCTCCTGTGAATTGGATTAAGCTTCGCTACTATATCCTTCCAATCTTTAGCAAGCTGCATGATATCTGACTGAACTGCTTCAGGAAAATCATTCTTAATATTTTCAACAACTATATCACTCTGCTGGCTGTCATCGTATTGCTGAGCCGCCCCTGCATTTGAAAAATCCTGATCAAGAAGCTTTATTGTTCTGAGTGCTTCCCCTATTCTGCGTTCCAGCTCCCTATCTACCTTTGCATCAACCAGAGCTTCCACTTCTCTATCTGTAAGACCAGCTGGTCTATTATCGCTTGCTCCGGAGGTAGCTGTCTCAGATCTTGGAGACTCTCCAGCAGCTTTATCTGAATCCTGAAGGGGTGCTGTCGGTACATCTACATTTCCACTTGTTGGTACAGTCACAGCACTTGGATACATCATTTTTATAATAGTCATTTCAAGAGTGATTCTCTTGACAGAAGATTTTCTAATCTCAGAGCATAGAAGCTGGAGTGTATTCAGATATCCCGCCAGTTCTTCTACGGAATAGTTTTCCGCCATAGCCAGAAGCTCGTCTGCATTTTCAGATGTCATATCGAGCTCATCCTTAATACCTGGAGATATTTTCAGAAAGAGCATATTTCTGACAAACCATGCAAGGTCATCTGAAAACTTGGTCAGATCCTTACCATCCCAGATAGTTTCATTTATTATATCCAGCGCCTCTTCTGCATTTTTATTTACTATAGCCCTGAACATTCTGATATATACATCGACTGCAACAGCTCCAACAATCTTAAGTACGCTTTCGCGGTTCAGTTCCTTACCTATATTTACGGATAGACATTCATCCAGGATTGACAGAGCATCACGCATGGAACCGTCTGCAAGTCGTGCAATATACATAAGAGCATCTCTCGTTGCACTCTCACCTTCTCTGGCGAGGATCTCCTCCATTCTGTCTGCGATAGTTTCGACAGATATTCTATGGAAATCAAATCTCTGGCATCTCGATCTAAGTGTAACCGGAAGAGAGGAATCATCCGTTGTAGCCAGAATAAACATTACATATTCTGGTGGTTCCTCCAGTGTTTTTAGAAGCGCATTGTATGCTCCCTTTGATAACTGGTGTGCCTCGTCGATTATATACACAAGATACTTGCCCTGAGCCGGCGCATATTGAACCGCTTCATTTATCTGTCTGATATTGTCAACTCCATTATGAGTTGCTGCATCAATTTCGACAACATTAAGAGAGCTGCCGTCAGCTATCGCTTTGCAGCTCTCACATACTCCACAAGGTCCATTCTCGGTAGGATTCTCACAATTCATAGTCTTGGCTATAAGCTTTGCTATAGTAGTTTTACCTGTACCTCTTGTACCACAAAGCAGATATGCATGTCCTACTCTGTTATGTGCTATTTGATTCTTTAAAGTTGTTACTACATGTTCCTGTCCTTTGACCTCATCAAAGCTGTCCGGACGGAACTTTCTATACAGTGCCAAATATGACATAATACTATGCTTCTTTCGTCCCTTAAATGTTGCAAAAACAATATAGTCATTCTACCACACTTCACATACAATTTCCACAAGTTGAATTGCGTTTATAAAGTGCGGGTGTTATACTATTACACGTATTTTATTTAGTTAATTCGCTAGATGTTTATTTTATTTTTGTGAGGTAAAAACATGGCAAAAAATGAACAGGAAAAAGATGCTATAGACGAGGCAGCCAAAAGGCTGCAGGAAGAAAAGGAAGCACTTCTGAATGAAATAAAAGGAACATATGGAAAGCTCGACGATAAAAAGGACGAAGCCAAAGAAGCTGCCACTGAGACTACAGACTCTACCAGTAAAGCAGATTCACAGATTGAAACAAGTTCTTCAGAAAATGGTTCTAACACCAGTTCATCAGAGGACGGTCTCCCAGATGATTTGGCCAATGATTTAGAGGAAGGGCTCACTCAGACAGCGGTCATAGCAAGAAGCCCTATGCCAAAATATGGAAAAGGATTTCTCTTTGTTCCTATTACAACTGTTATAACCATCGCCGCAATAGTATTGGGACATATACCACCGATCACAAGTGGTATTCCATCAAATCAGATATTTAGATATATTTATATCGGTTTCGGCGCATTACTTATTGCTGCCGCACTAATACTGATAGTAAATGCTATAAATGATTCTGATATTTTAACCAATGCTCAGATGGGCAAGCTGGTAACAACCGGAATTTACAGCAAGACAAGAAATCCTATGTATGCAGGTGTCCTGTTCGCTTGTACCGGTGCACTGTTCATTTCCGGCAACGCCTTCATGTATGCGCTACCTATTCTGTATTGGTTATTCCTTACTGTACTTGTTCAAAAAACTGAAGAGCCACTGCTCTTAAACAGATTCGAAGACGAATATAAAGAATATATGGAAAACACTTACCGCGTTTTCCCACTTCCAAAAAACTAATATAATGAGTATATTGGGACTATGCAAATAGGGACGTTTCTGTTTTGCACAATAAATGTGCAAAACAGAAACGTCCCTATTTGCATAGTCTAAATCTGTATTGTTATTACAGTTCTTCTTCTCTCATATCTTTTTCTTTATTAAATGCATCGTAGAGGCAAGGTACAAGAACGAGTGTAAGTATAGTTCCGTATACAAGTCCTCCTACAACTACGATAGCCATTGGCTGTGACATTTCAACACCCTTACCCATACCAATCGCCATAGTAGACATTGATATGATAGTTGTGAGTGCGGTCATCAGTACTGGACGAAGACGAGTCTTTGCTGAGGTTACTATAGCCTCCTTCTTACCCATGCCCTCACGTCTTAACTGATTGACGTAGTCTACAAGCACGATACCATTATTAACTATAATACCCGCAAGCATAACGAAACCAATCATAGCTATAACCGATACAGCCTTACCACAGAAGAACAGTGCAAAGAATCCTCCTGTAAAGGCTAGTGGTATAGTAAACATGATAATGAATGGTGACTTAAGACTCTGGAACTGAGCTACCATTATCAGATAGATAAGGATAACTGCAAGAAGCATCATGAGAAGCACCTGACGCATAGCATCATTTATTGTCTCATTTTCGCCCTGAAGATCTACTGAATATCCCTCAGGAATAGCCATATCATTTATCTTTCTCTGAACTTCGTTTCCTACGATACCTACATTTCTTGTTCCATCTAAGGTTCCAGAAACATTTATATATCTATTCTGATTATCACGAAGCACAGTTGATAGTTCTTCCTGTTCTGAGAAGGTTACTATCCTTGACAGAGGAATTTCTTTAGTCTCATTTGTTTCTCTATCAGTATATTCAAACTTCAGCTTCTTAAGATCATCTATGGTTACAGTTGCCTGTTTATCTGTTTTAACGAAAACATCGTAATCCTTGATATCCGTTTCAATCGCTGTAGTAGACTGAGTTGAGGCAAGCTCTCCAGCAACTGTTGTAAATACCTGCGCCACAGTCATACCGTAGTCGGCCGCTTTTTCTTTATTAACAGATATTACAAATGTCTGAGTCATATTATCCAGACCATTATCTACGTCATCGATTCCATCGACACCTTCGAGAATCTCCGCAGCATCTCCGGCAAGCTTTTGAAGAGTCTGCATATCACGTCCCTTGATCATTATAGACACTCCGCTTCCCGAAAGCATTGACATATCCATAAGCTCTGCGCTGACATCCATCTGGCAATCCAGACCTTCTCCAGCCTTATTAATCTTCTCAACTATTTCGTCATTTGAAAGTTTAGAATCTTCCTTTAGCAGAACATATATCGAAACCGAGTTATCTCCACCACCAGATAGGGCTCCGAGAGTTGATCCATTTCCGACCATCGCTCCGATTGTTTCTATCTCATCTATACCCTGTAAGTTTTCTACAAGTTCGTCACTATAGGAGGTCATTTCCTCAAAGGTTCTCTCCTCATCTTCTGGAGCCGTCAGAGTAATAGTAACCTGATCACTCTGCATTTCAGGCATGAACTCAGTTCCTCTTGAAAGAGCAAGTGCAACTGAAGCTCCCATCAGAAGAAGCATAACAACAAACACAAGCGGCTTAAATCTAAGTGCACCTCTTATAACCTTGTCGTAAACTCTCATAAATGCATTATCGCCGCTAGTTTCCTTCTCCTTTGAATTTTTCAGAAGCCCCTGAGCCATAGCAGGAACCAGTGTAAGTGCAACAAGGAGTGAAGCAAGAAGCGTAAATGCAATCGTGAGACCCATATCTACAAAGAGCTGTCTGGTAAGACCATCTGTAAATACTATAGGCAGGAATACGCACATAGTTGTCAGTGTTGATGAGGTGATGGCACCTGCCACCTGGCTGGCTCCGTATACTGCAGCCTTCTTGATAGTCTCGCCTTCCTTACGAAGTCTATATATATTCTCAATAACTACGATGGAGTTATCCACCAGCATTCCTATACCCAGCGTGAGACCCGACATAGAAATGATATTTAGGGAAATCTTTGTAAAGTACATAAGCACTATTGCAAAAATAACTGAAAGTGGAATAGCGCAGGCAATAATGATAGTTGGTCTAATATCTCTTAGGAATATGATAAGCACGAGGATGGCAAGAGCCGCACCAAGTATCATATTCTGAAGAATAGACTTAACAATTATATCTATATATACACCCTGATTCATAAGAACAGCAAAATTCAGTCCATTATTCTCGGTTTTCTCAAGGCTATCAAACTTATCCAGAACTCTATCTGTCACTTCACCGGTTGAATAACCTGTCTGCTTCTCAAAGGAGATAAGGATACCTGGTTCTCCATTTAACCTAGCATATACTTCTTCGGAATCATCTACCACCTTTACGTCAGCAACATCTGACAGCTTGATAACTCCCACATTATCCATATTCAGATCTATAAGAATTGTATCTGCAAGCTCATCTGCATCGGATATATCCTCTCCAACCTTTACAAGATACTGGCCATCATCACCATCAGCATAACCAGCAGGCATTTCGAAGTTCTGAGCTATCAGAAGATTATTTAATGTCTCTATTGAGAGAACCGTATCCAGATCGGCTGCATCCTTTGTAGTCTCCAGAGTATCCTCAACTGTATCCTCTGCCATCTGAATCTGGGCAAGACCCTGTGATAATGTAGCTGATGTTTCAGCAAGAGTTATAGACTGTTCTATTTCAGCCTTATTAATCATCTGAAGTCCGTCGCTGGTCTGCTGTTTTCCAGAATTGATCTGCTCCAGACCGCTATCTATAGCGCTTATTCCGGCATCAACCTCAGCCTTGCTAGTTTCCAGCTGAACAACAGCAGCAGGTATATCTTCATATGAATTAAGTTTTATTCCATATAAACTAAGTGCCGATGCTGTGCTTGAAATCTGTGTATTTATTCCATCAAGTGTAGTCTGAAGTTCGGCGCGCTTAGCCTCAAGCTCAGCCTTCTGAGCTCTAGCCTCTTCAATACCTTGACCAGTAGTAGCTGAAAATGTAGCATCATCAAGCATTCCCTGATCATACATATCTATAGCCTGACTCAAACCACCGATAGCTGAATCTATACCAGCTATACCTTCCTCTACTTGCTTGGCACCCTCATATGCCTTATTTAAATTATCAATTGCAGTAGCAAGAGTAGAAGAAGTTCCCGCAAGAGTAGTTCTCTGGGTTTCCAGTTCACTGCCCTTTTCATAGAGCTCCTGCTGTGCAGTTTCAAGAGTACTCTTATTCTCACTTATAGTATCAGCAAGAGTTGTCTTACCTGACGCTATAGCCTGCTGACCTGACTCTATCTGTTCCTTATTAGATGCAAGCTCGTCCTTTGTATCTGCGAACTTATCATCTATCTCATCCATTATCTTAGCATTCAGCTTATCTATCTTCTTCTGGTTCATGGTAACCTGAATAGTTTCAGTTATACCACCAGTAGCAGAAACAGAAGCAACACCCTCTACACTTTCAAGCTGAGGAAGAATTTCCGTTTCTATATATTCGCTAAGCTGAAGATTATCCATCTCTTCAACATTTGCCGCCGCAACCATAATAGGAAGCATATCAGGATTAAGCTGCATTACTATCGGTGTTCCGATACTTTCATCAAAGGTACCCTTCACCTGATCGAGGCTCTGCTGAATCTCTATCATAGTCGCATCCATATTCGCGCTCTGCTCGTACTCTACGATAATAGTAGAATAACTATTATTCGACATGGATTGAATATTCTTGACATTAGACGTAGTTGCAAGAGACGCTTCTATTGGGGCTGTAACATCTCTTTCAACCGCCTCTGGGCTGGCTCCCATATCAGTAGTAATAATCATTACATATGGAAGATTCATATCAGGAAGCAAATCCGCGTTCATTCGCATCATTGCTACTACTCCTATGACGATTACCGCAACTACAGCAACGAATACTGTATAAGGTCTACGCACACTAAATTTTGATATCATATTTTTCTCCGTCTAAATTATTTCTTATCTTAATATACAAAAACTTCAATAAAATAAAAACTGTAAAGTTGCGCCAAGGGGCAACAACTTTACAGTTTACATGTTTTGTAAAATTATTTCAATATTAATTTAATACATTTAACTCTAATTTTATGCGCTGAACTTTAAATCCTCTAATGGAACAGGCTTGCTGAATAAGAATCCCTGTGCCATATTCACTTTAGCATCTTTAATAAACTCAAGCTGCTTCTCAGTTTCAACGCCTTCAACGAGAGATCTCAGTCCAAGGTTTCTAATCATTTCTATAATAGATTTAACTATAGTAGGTGTCTGATCATTTGAATCAAGCGTTCTCATGAACTTCATATCTACCTTTACAACATCAAAACTGAAATCCTGGAGAGAATTAAGGGATGAATATCCGCTACCAAAATCATCCATCCATATCTCAAAGCCAAAGCTCTTTAGTTCATTTATCTTCTGCTTCAGTTCTTCACTGTCCTTCTCAAGGGCACTCTCTGTAACCTCAATATGAAGATTCTTCAGCTCAACCTTATTATCCTCGACCTCTTTCTTAATGAAACTAACTATATCTGTAAGCATGAAATCAAGTCTTGAAAGGTTTATAGAAACCGGCACATCTCTTCCAGCCATTTCCCTGAGCCTATTCTGATCTAAACAAACTTTTCTTGCAATGAACTTATCTACCTTATGTATAAGCTTTGAATTCTCAAGTACAGGTATGAAATCTCCCGGCGAAAGGAATCCATGTATTGGATCTATCCATCTTGCAAGAGCTTCCAGCTCTATTATCTTACCGGTAGATATATCAATTACCGGCTGATAATATACCTTAAGATACTCATTTTCCACAGCCTCATCTACATGAGATATTACATATTGCTCAAGCTTATTTCTTCCCTCAAGTTCCTCATCATAATATGCACGAGTCAATTCGTAATCATGTTTAATACTATCACAAGCAAGCTTAGCCTTATCACAGGTAGCACCTACATATTCGCCTTCTGTACAATACGCTATTCCGACCTTCAAGTCCATTTTCGCATTTCCGAAGAGCGGTTTTACACGATTCATTATATCTTCATAAGCTTCATCAAATCTGAACTCATAAACCATTGTAACGAAATGGTCTTCTGAGAATCTTGAGACGAGTCTGCCTGGAAATGCTTCCTGAAGAATTACTGCTATGTCCTTAAGAAGCTTATCTCCCTTTCGGAAGCCATACATTTCATTGTAGCTACGGAAGTTACTTATGTTGAAATAAAGTACTACAGGCTTCTTATCATATTCAACCAGGTTATTAAGTATCTCATCCACACGGATGCGGAAGAAGTGCATATTTGGAAGACCTGTTACTTCGTCCAGGCTGTGTTCACTTGGATTAATTGATACTTCACTAAGAATATCCGTCTGTCTCTTTAGGCTTCGATCATATTCATAGCTCGCTATCTGACCTCTGCCATTGTTCTTAAGCTCCATCAGACGTACATCCACATGTCTCTGAAATTCTGACATATCATCCATAGATTCAGGAGTACCACTCATATATACAACTGTGCAGTTAGGATGAATATGCTTATCCTTGATAATAGAATTTCCAAAGCTATCCTTGACTTTCTGAACCTTTTCCTTAAATTCATCTCCGGAACAGGATTCATTTATAACCATGATCTTATCGCTCTCAAATCTGTAGCAATTTTCTATGCCAAATTCACGTCCGGCCATTTTACCAAGGTGGGTCATCATATCTTCACCGAAGTCATGACCATATATATCATTGAAGAATTTGAAGTAATCAATATCAACTAAGCCGACTATTATACTCTTCCCTACAAATTTTTCAGAATCGACTCTCAGAGCATATCTGTTCTTCAGGCCCGTTATCTCATCATGTCTGGCTCTTCGCTCAGATAATACATAGTTCTCGATATTATCATATCGTTCAGCAAGAACAAATAGATTCAGAAACATTGAACCCATGAAGAAGCTCAGTGCATGCACCAGATCCAAATCGAAAACCTCTGGATTCTTGGTAAAGTAACCCAACACAAGATACATGGCCATAATCCCGATAATATAGGAAAGATGTCTAACCGGATTATCCAAAATAAATGCCGGCAAGGTTACGATAAGCAGGAAAAATGTAATAGTAATACTATTAGGATCCCACACCGTGCCCATCAACGCACCAAATACCAATACAGGAAGCTGAATCAGGTATAAGAAAAGTGTACTTCTCTTGATATGATTCTTTATAAAGTAATTTCTAATAACAAACGCCACCAGAAAATACGCCACCAAAATGATACTCTGAAAATATCCATTTGTTTTTCTGATAAATACATTTGACAGCAGATTAACAATTGCAACGATAATACCAACCAACAGAAATGTCTGACTGGCGATATCATTTCTTATTATGACCTCGTCCTTGTATTTATAATATCTTTTAATACTTAGTCTTTTTAAAAATTTCATGCTACACCTACTTTAGGTTAATTATTCCCCCAGCATATCCTTCTTAAGCTTATCCAGCTTAGCCTCAGCATCAGCTGCACTTGCACCTTTAACCCCAAAGTAGAACTTGATTTTTGGCTCTGTACCAGATGGTCTAACACAGCACCATGCATTATCTTCAAGCTCATAATATAGAACATTTGATGAAGGAAGACCTGTAGTTGACTCTTCTCCTGTAACTAAATCAACTCTCTTGTCAGCCTTATAATCTCTAGCAGCAAGTACCTTTAAGCCCCCCAGCTCCTTAGGTGGATTGCTACGGAAGTTATCCATTCTCTTCTGAATCTCTGCAGCTCCGTCAACGCCCTTTAGCTCCAGAGTTGCAAGTCCCTCTTTGTAATAACCATACTTCTGATACAAATCCTGCATAGCATCACAAAGTGTCTTGCCCTGTTTCTTACAAAATGCAGCAACTTCACAAAGCATCATTACTGCAACAATAGAATCCTTATCTCTTGCATATGTTCCTGTCAGACAACCATATGACTCCTCAAGTCCAAACACATAATTGTTGCAGCCAGTCTGCTCGAATATCTTAATCTGCTCACCAATATACTTAAAGCCTGTAAGAACCTCGATAAGTCTAGCATTATAAGCGGCAGCAATTGCCTTTGTCATATCTGTAGTAACAATAGTTGTTACAAGGGCAGGATTCTCAGGCATTGTACCTGTAGCCTGTCTCTCTCTAAAGATATATTCTGCTATGAGCATTCCTGACATATTTCCAGTAAAGCTCATATATTCTCCTGTCTTGGAATCCTTTGCATAAACACCAAGTCTATCAGCATCCGGATCAGTTGCCAGAACGATATCGGCGTCAACCTCTTTAGCAAGTTTAAGAGCAAGCTCCCAAGCCTTTGGATCCTCTGGGTTAGGATAAGCTACTGTAGGGAAGGAACCATCTGGAATCTTCTGCTGTGGCTCAACATATACCTGAGTAAATCCGAGATCTTTTAGAACTCTGCGGACAGGTACATTTCCAGTACCATGAAGTGGTGTATAAACTATCTTGATATCTTTAGCCATCTCAGGAATGATTTCCGGATGAATACTTTGGGCCTTAACCTGAGCGATGTACTTGTCATCGAAGTCTGTACCAATCACATGGAACAGGCCTGCTGCTCTAGCGTCGTCCTCATCCATTGTCTTAACCTGTGAGAAATCAACAACCTTTGCAACCTCAGCCATGATTCCTGTATCGTGAGGAGGTGTAACCTGTGCGCCGTCCTCCCAATAAACCTTATAGCCATTGTATTCTCTTGGATTGTGGCTGGCTGTAACCACTATTCCTGCTATACAACCAAACTCTCTAACAGCAAAGCTGAGTTCTGGTGTAGGACGAAGTGATTCAAACAGATATGTCTTGATACCATTTGCATTCAGGCATCTAGCAGCCTCTCTTGCAAATTCAGGAGACATGATACGTGAATCATGTGCAATTGCAACTCCCTTATCCTGTCCATTATTAGCTAGGATATAGTTTGCAAGTCCCTGAGTTGCCTGACGAACTGTATAAATATTCATTCTATTTGTACCAGCACCTCTGACACCTCTCAGACCACCTGTACCAAACTCAAGACTTCTATAAAATCTATCCTCTATTTCCTTTTCATCACCCTTAATTGATTCTAGTTCTGCTCTTGTTTCTTCATCAAAATATGAATCTTCTAACCATTTCAGATACTCATCCATATAACTACTCATTTAAATAAAGTCCTCCTTAATAAGTATGTAAAATATAATGTATTATCTAATACACAATAGATAGTGTTATTATATCATTTTCGTATATTTACTGCTACAAAAATATAGTGCCATATCGTATTTTTTTTGGTATTATAGAGGTTGTCACAAATGGCCAGTTTTATTCTGGCATTATTTAGGAGTTATAAAATGAAAAAGATTATTTTAACCGGCGGTGGTACAGCCGGACATGTAACACCTAATATCGCGATTATCCCAAGGCTCAAAGAACTGGGATACGAGATAAGTTACATAGGAACTAAAAAAGGTATCGAAAGAAAGCTTATCGAAGAAATAGGAATACCCTACTACGGAATATCTTCCGGTAAGTTAAGACGTTATCATGACATGAAGAATTTCACTGATCCTTTCAGGATTGTACGAGGTTTTGATCAGGCCAATCTTCTGATGAGGAGACTATCTCCGGATGTTGTTTTTTCAAAAGGTGGATTTGTTACAGTACCCGTTGTACTTGCAGCCTCCATACATAAAGTACCTATAGTAATACACGAATCAGATATGACGCCAGGACTTGCCAACAAAATTGCACTTCCACATGCGACCAAGATATGCTGTAACTTTCCTGAGACAAAGGATCTGTTCTCTGATAGAGCTACTATTACTGGTACTCCTATCAGGCAAGAGCTTTTTAGTGGTAACAAGGAAAAAGCAATAGAGTTCTGTGGATTCAAAAAAGATAAACCAACCGTACTTGTTATGGGAGGAAGTACTGGAAGTGTCGCAGTTAATAAAGCCGTTTGGGGATGTCTTGATGAACTAGTCAAGAAGTTCAACGTCATTCATCTCTGCGGAAAGGATAAAAAGGATTCCTCCTACGACAGAGAAGGATATGTACAATATGAATATATAAAGGATGAGCTAGCAGATCTCTTCGCTCTTGCAGATATCGTTATTTCACGAGCTGGTGCAAATGCAATCTGCGAGCTACTCGCCCTTAGAAAACCAAATATCCTAATTCCACTTTCAAAGAATGCAAGCCGTGGCGATCAGATACTAAATGCTGAATCCTTTGAAAAAAGCGGCTACAGTTTTGTTATTCAGGAGGAGGATGTAACTAAGGAAACTCTTCTCAGAGCTATAACAGAAGTCTTCGATAGAAGGGACAAATATATCGAAAGAATGAGCAAGAGCGAACTAAGTGATTCTATTGAGAGTATTACAAGTATAATTGATTCACTTGTATAAAGCTTGTATAAAAAGAGATTCTTCGCTTTGCTCAGAATGACATTCGATATGGTGCTGGCAAACAAAAAACAGCTTCC
>OCVV011341510.1_pt1 | contig 13983 bp, 14 predicted proteins | sample 1539721 | NCBI WGS metagenome assembly OCVV01 (sample SAMN02144230, study PRJEB22623) | gut metagenome | biome: sheep rumen | host: Ovis aries | place: New Zealand
GCGCATTGCCATCTGTGATGCGCTCGTTGACCCGAAACAGAATGAGAAGGAAGCGAAGCCCATCTACGACCAAGTGGATGAACTGGTGACTGCCCTCAAGAAAAGTGATGACCGCATACAGGTGAACCCGCTGTTGCTGACGGATTATGACAGCAATGACGATGGCCTGCTTATCAACAACTCGCGCAAGGCTGCTGTTGGGGAAGAGAAAGAAACAGCTATCGAGCGGGCCAACGACATCTATCGTGCCGCCATAGCCTATACAGGTGCGCCCCAGCGTCTGAACCGTCAGAACCAGCCGGATATGACACCTGCAGAAGCCCATCGGTATGACCGCTTAGTCCAGGAACTGGCGGCGGGAGTCATCATGGCTCGTCAGAATCTGCCAGCCCAGCTGTCGAGTGACAGTCTGTCGATGATTCCCGACTGGCAGCAGCATTTGCAGGAGAATCCGCAGATGGTGGAGCACCTGGAGCATGACATGAACGATGCCATCAGGGTGTTGGGCAAGATTATGAAGGGTGAGGACATCGACTATGCGGTCATGCGTGGCGAAGAGCCACAGACAGTCGCTCAGGGTGCCGTTGCCGAAGAGGTGAACCGTTCGGTTTCATTCGAACAGGTGTCTATGACCCGTGACGACCGTGACCGTTATGTGCTCTATGTGAAACCCGCTGACGAGAAAGCCTTCACCATCTACCCAGAGCGCGAGGATATAGACCGTTTCTTCCAGTCGTTCCGCACGCCGGAGTTTGACACGGTGCGCAGTGAGCTGGCGCAGAAATACTACCAGATGGTGGTCAACCATCCTGAGAGCAAGGCCGACGTGCTGATGCCCAAGGTTCCTGAAGAGGCCGATCTCTCGCGTATCTCTAAGGTGAACATCACCAAGGATAGATACCATGAGGGAGCGACGATTATGTTTGCCACCATCGATGGAGAACGTCAGAAACCCGTCGAACTCAGCAAGTCGCAGATTCAGCGGTTCTGGCTCTCTGAAGACCGTGAGGCGTTCAAGGTGGCGCTTGCTGCCCAGTTTTTTCAGAACAAACTCTGTGTAAACCAGTCGCAACAGCAGACAGAGCCGGTAGCAGAAGCGAAGGACGGTGCAAAGGTCGCCGAGTCAGATCCTGAGCCGAAACGCACAATGCATCTTTAAAAGTGAATAGCAATGGGAAAGTTGAATCAAGAAAAGGTCGCGTTCTTTGAGCGCTATGCACCTCTGGCCATGGCACAGCAGCAGAAATATGGCATTCCTGCCTCAGTGACGCTGGCCCAGATGTATATCGAGTCGGCTGGAGGTAAGTCGAACCTGGCACAGACAGGCAACAACTATTTCGGCATCAAGTGCAGCCAGCAGTGGCTCGCCGAGGGCAAGCCGTACAGTCTGCATCACGATGATAAGCCGAATGAGAAGTTCTGCAACTACGCCACCGTCGAGGAGAGCATCAACCATCACTCGCAGTTCCTGATGGGCAACCGCTATGCAGCGTGTCGCCGGTGTGCGGAGGATGACTATCAAGGATGGGCCAACGGCCTGCAGGCGGCTGGCTATGCTACCAATCGCAACTATGCCAACATGCTGATAGCAGACATCGAGACGTATGGTCTGAGCAAGTACGACCAACAGGCGAAGACCTTGCCACGAATAGCAGAGCAGCAGACGATGCCGTTAGCTACGACTCAGGGCTATTCCTTTCCTCTCGTAGGGGAGAGCATGGTCATGTCCGATGGCTTCGGTCTTTCGCCTACCAGCTACAGAAATCATGCGCATAACGGCATTGACCTACGGGCGAAGTATGAGGATGTGCTGGCCACGGAGAACCAGGGCCGCGTGGTGACGGTCGGTAGCGACAAGACCAGCGGCAACTATGCAGTGGTGGAGTACGACCGTGCTGACGGAGCCAAGTGGCGCGTGTCCTATTGTCATCTGGATAGTGTGGCCGTGAAACAGGGTGATGTGGTGAATGCGGGGCAAAAGCTTGGCGTGTCAGGGAACACAGGCAACAGTACAGGTCCCCACCTGCATCTGACCGTGAAACATCAAGATTCAGGAACCACAGAGATGAAGACCGTTGATCCGCTGAACTATCTCGCAGAGATTGCCGTCCGTGGTAATCTGACTGCGACGGTACTGAAGAAAGGAACCAACACAGACTTGCTGGCCAGTCGGAAGAGTGGGGTAGATACGTCCCCTACTCAGGCAGACCGGCTGATGGCCCAGACGCAACTGACTCCCCAACAGCAGCAGAATGCCCAGGCTGGCGCACAGCTCACCCAACAGACGGGCAGCAATGACCCGAATACGTTGTTGGCCTATCTGATGGGGCAGAACCAGGCGAATGAGAATGCCTACCAGCAAGGTGGCGACCTCTTTACCAGTCTGATATCCGGCCTGTTCACCTCTGCCATTGGCATGGCTGTCTTGCTTGACCATACAGGCAATGACGAAACCGCCAGTGAACAGGCGAAAGCCGTTCAGCAGCAGGAACAGACGGAACAGCAAAAGGCTGCCACCCTGATCAGACGTCAGCGCGAGTCCATCGACCCCGTTGTGGCGCGAGAGACTGCCATGATGAACTTCGATGCAGAGTACCCGGAAGAGCAGCGGAATACAGGCCAGCGTCTGGCTTAGACAAATTGAGAATAGAAATATAAGTTTTATAGTTTTAAAGTATTTATAGTTATGATTAAGATTGAAGAATTGAAAGTCTGCGCTACCATCAATCGCGCAGCAAGTGTGAAGAAGGACAAGAAGGGCGCAAGCTATCTTTCTTGTGGTGTTGTACTGCCTATCACTGGCAAGAATGGTGAGACGAAAGAGCTCTCCATCAATGTGATGATGGCTCCAAGCAAGGGTAACGTGTCTGAACTGACCGTTGGCCGTCGTGTGAATCTCGCTGGTGAGATGAGCATCCAGAAGCATAACGGTAAGACGTGCTGCTATCTGCGTCCTGAGAGTGTTGAACTGACCAACGATGGTACAGATGCTATCGAGGGCATCCTCTCCTTCCGTGGTAAACTCGGCAAGAAGGACGTAGAGCTGAAGGAGGACAAGAACGGTAAGATCTTCCTTGTCTTTAGCGCCTTCTCCGTTGATAAGACCAAGGACGTGGCTGAGTTCACCTGGGTCAATTTCCTCTATTTCGACCCACAGAACGAGGATTTCCTGAAGCCCGGCACCTATATCGATGCGAAGGGTCCTGTGCAGTTCGGTGTCTATAACGATGCCATTACCCTCGACTGCAGAGTCAACGAAGTCAAGCCCTGGGTGCTTGAGAAGAAGTGACCTACCTAAAAAGAGCCGTGCGACCTATCTCAGGCAGCACGGCTCTAAAAATCTAATTCTATGAGTAATATGCTAAAAACATCCTTATACTTTCAGTTGGCTCAACTGAGCCTTGGCGGCATTCATCGACTGTGTACGCTTCTGCTCGTCCAGGATCTCTTCGGTATAGTCATCCTCAGAGATGTAGTTAAGAGTGTTGTCATCACCGCATACCCAGCAACCGAAGAGCCCGAAGTTATATCGTGGCAGACTATCTACCTTGGCATCCTCACGCCATGCGATACTGTCACCATCAGAGATACGGATGCCGGTGAGCTCGTTCAGGTCGATGCCTGCACTGATGTTTTGGTGGTGGATTTCCATCTCCACGATGCCACCCTCCTCCAACAGGGCCTTGTCTGCGTCTGAAAGGAAAAGGGTACGTGTCAGGATGGAAATGTTCTGGTTGATAATCTCCACTGGAACGGCCATCACCTGATTGATTACCTCGTCGAACTGTACAAAGCAGCGTCCCTCCTTTTCCAGGTCTGCTTTAACGACGCGACCCGCTTTCAGCTGTTCCTGCTGGTCGATGCTAAACTCCTTCAGATCTTCGTCCACCCATTTGGGAATGAAGTACACATCTACTGAGCCGTCATCCAGACGGATGAGTGAGATACGGGCGTATGACAGAATCGTCTCGCCATCGATGTTCTCAGTAACAATAGGTAACACGGGCGTAGTACGCGATGAAAGCAGACGGTGTATCACGTTCTGTGGAAGGTCCTCAATCATTTCCTGAGTGAGACCAAACTTCGCAAGAATTCCGTATGGAATTTCCTCTTGTTTGAAATGTTCTTTGTTTGCCATTTGTCTATTCAGTTTTTGTAAATGTGCTGCAAAGGTATGGCTTTATGGTGAGACGGGCAGGCAGATGAAGTTTTCGTTCGTGAATTAACACTTCACTATAGAATGACATCGTGAGTTGTTAATTCAGGGAACAAAATTTATATTGGCATCGGGTTCCGATGAAAATGTGTTCCTTTGCACTCGTAATATTTTATTCATTTTATACAATTAAAATTATCCAATGAGAAGATTTTGTACACTCATTTTATGCGTTATCCTGCTCTGTCTGTCAGCCCAAGCGTGGGCGGCGGACAGAGATTTTTGGATTCAGCGATACCTGAGCGTATCATATCCGTTGAAGCATGTAAAGGTCAATTCACCGTTTGGTACTCGCCGTGATCCGTTTACAGGAGCCAAGGCCTCACACAACGGTCTTGACCTGAAAGCTTATTATGAAGAGGTCTATGCCATGTTCGATGGCAAGGTGAAGAAGGTTGGTGCTGACCCTCGCTCAGGCAACTATGTGGTGCTGCAGCATGGGGAATATACCATCAGCTACTGCCACCTGTCAAAGGTCAGGGTCAGTGAGGGCGACGAACTGATTGCTGGTGACGTGGTGGCCATCAGCGGGAATACGGGACGCTCCACTGGTAACCATCTGCATATCACCTGCCGCTATAAGGGCGCACTGACTGACCCTTATACATTATTGTTATATATAGGGGACGTGAGGGCTGAAGCCTGTACGGCATTGTTGGGCGAGGGTGTTACTCCCGACATTGACAGCATCAGCCAGTACCAGCGGATGGATCGTAAGACGTTCCTCTCGCACTATGCCCCTGCCGCCATGGAACAACAGCGACAGTATGGCATCCCTGCCTCAGTGACATTGGCACAGATGGCCTTTGAGAGTGATTGGGGCCGTTCCGACCTGGCTCGCAAGGGTAATAACTTCTTTGGCATCAAGTGCAGTCCGCAGTGGCTGGCCGAGGGGAGGCCCTATAGTCTGCACAATGATGACAAGCCGGATGAGAAGTTCTGCAACTATGCCACCGTCGAGGAAAGCATCGACCATCATTCCCGACTATTGATGTCCGACCGTTACAAACGCTGTCATAGCTATCCCTCTACCGACTATCACCACTGGCTCCTGGCTCTGAAGGCTGCAGGCTATGCCACTGCCAGGGATTATGTCCAACTCTGCGAACAGATTATCCGTAAATACCAGCTCTTCCGTTATGACCGACTCGTACAACCGTGAGTGCTATGAGCTGAACCCTTGCTGACGGCGGTACTCGTCATAGAGCATCGCCTCGTATTCGCGCTTCCTACGGTCTTCCTCTGCCCGTCTGCGACGTTCGCGCTCACGCTTCTTCTTACGCTCACGATCCCGTTTGCGTTCTTCCTCTTCGCGGGCTTTCTTCTCTGCCTCCTTGCGTTGCTTCTCTTCACGGGTCTTGCGCTCCAGAGCCTCCTGACGTTCCTGCATTTGCTTCTTGGCCAACTCCTTCTCACGCTTACGGCGGGCTTTATCCTCTTTCACTTGGCGCTTATTCTCTTCTTTCCGCTCCTTATCAGCACGAGGGGGCTCCTTCTTCAGGGGTTTCTCTGACTGTTTGCGTAGCTTAGGCACCTTGTCCTTGGGCTGCTTGGTACGGGGGACATCCTTTCTTTTCTCCCTGGGTACTATCACCAATCCAATGAAGAGGATGGCCCATAGGATTATAAAGGCGGTAAAGGACAGTATTTTATCTATCATATATTTTTTCTTTATTAAAGATTAAATACTTTGGTGTGTCAATATCCGCCCTCGGTACATATCTTGTCATAGAGGGTTTTCGTATCTTCTCCGGCTCCCATCAGAGGCAGAACCACCTTTGCAGCCTGATAGAGCTGTAGCCATTGCTCTGGCGTGGTGTCAGCCCACCTTGCATCTTTGGCCCGATCTCTGTTGTAGGCGTAGATGGCTGCGGATAACGAGAAGTTCTTGGCCAGTGATCTTTCCTGTATCTTGGGCTTGAAATATGTCCAATGGTCGTTATATCTAATGACAGGATCTACCTGACAGGCGTGGGTGTATCTCAAATAACCCTTTATCCATTTGATCCGGTCGCTCTTGTTCAGATGCTCCATCGCATCAGCAATCATCTCTGCCCCTTTCTGGTGTATCAGGCTGAAGCAGACACAATAGGGCTGCAGGTCGGGTGGGGAATAGGTCATATAATAGATGGTGTCGCTGTCCTCGAACTTTCTGATAGTGCAGGTGTATGACTCAAAGCCATGAGGCGTTCTTCTGACCCACTTGACCTTATAGCCTTTCTTGGGGAATGGGTTATCTGTCTTCTGGGCTGTCGATGGCAGTGCCACCATCAGCATCAGTAAAAGCATGAGTTTCTTCATCTTCATCATCGTTTAAATGGTTGCAAAATTAACAATAATCTCAATTCTGGAGGCATTTTAACACTTTTATTTCCTAACGAATTGTGACGCATACCGCTTGTACATCCGTAATGGCTACATGGTCTATGTCAGACCCATCCCATGTGATGGCCTTGACTGGTTTCAGTGTCTTGATGCCGTTCTCTTGGTCATATACGAACATGACTTCATAGGCAAGCGTGTCTGTTATCTCAAAGTAGATACACCATCCCTCGAAGTCCAGCGTGTCAGGCTCAATGATGTCGGTAGCCTCATTCTTCTTTGATTTACTGAGGGCATCCAGCGAATCATTGATGACGGCTGTCTTTCTGATGTCCGTACCATCAGACTTGAATTTGCAAATAATCGTTTTCATATACCTTATTCCTTCTTGGTTATTACTAATGTTTCTCCACTGTCGTTGTATAGCGTAAAGGCACTCTTGAAGAGTTTCTTGCATCGACGTGGTATGTTCGCCCATGTGTGATGCGCCTCATTCCATTGGATGCACAGGCCTCGGTCGCTATGACAGGAAATGCCTGGCACGTTGGTGTTGCCAGTAATGAGGAAAGGGCATGTTCCACAGATGCCCGGTTCCTCATAGAAGTCGAATCCATTGATGTTCACCATATCAGTTGTGTTTTCTGAGCCACTGTTTGAACTCTTTGGAGTAGGGGAGGGCATAGCGCATATCCCGCATTCCCATGTTCTTGATTTCTGCCGGTACGCTCTTTGCCTTCCAATTGTCGGCAATCCACTGGTTATACTCTGCAGCCACTTCCTCGTCGAGGATGCGGGCCTCTGAGGACATCGCCCATATCTTTTGCTTGATGTTCTCGAATAACTGTTCCTTGGTCTCACCGAACACATGGCATGTAGTGCTGCCTATCCCTGCACTTGCATTGTTCAGATTCTCGTCTCTCCAGATAATAGGCTGGAATGTGATTTTTACGCACTTGTTCATTGTTGTATTGATTTATGTGTTATGAATTGGTTCCGTTTATACCTTGCCGTTCTCCCGATAGCTGTAATAGTTATCAGTACACACGATTACATGGTCGGCGAAATAGATTCTCATCAGCTTGCAGGCATTCTGGATGGCCCTTGTTATCTCGTCATCCATTCTGCTTGGGCAAGTGTTTTCCGAGGGGTGGTTATGGCAGACGGTCAGGATGGTAGCGTTATTGAGTACTGCGTACTTCATGATCAGGCGAACGTCCATCAAGGTCTCTGTAATGCTGCCCTGCGACAATTTGATATGCTTAATCAGTCGGTAGTTCTGGTTCATCAGGAGCAAGTGGGCTTCCTCCACTTTGAGATCCTGGCAGAACGGGCGCATGAATTGATGCACTCTGAAAGCCGTTGACAGGTCTGGATGGTCACCCATCTGCGCCATCTGCCTGCGCTTTCCTAACTCGATGGCCGCCATGATACGACAAGCCGTACTGGTGCCGATTCCCTCCGTCTCGCAAATCTCATAGAACTCAGCCTTACCCAGTTCATTGAGGTTGTTCTGGTGGTCGGCCAATAGGTTCTTGGCAATATCCACTGCCGAAGCCTTATGCGTACCAGAACCAATAATCACACTCAGGAGCTCAGCATCCGTGAGGGCGTTGACACCTAATTTCTGCATCTTCTCTGTCGGCCTATCCTCCACACTCCATGAAGAAATCGGCATTCTCTTTAATGTTGCTGTCTGCATAACTGTTGAACTTGATTTTATTGCCTACGGAGGAACGGGAAACCTTACTTTTTTGTTCAGGTTCATCTTGCCTGACACGTAGTTTTTTTTAATTCATTGTCTGCGTTATCGCGGTTTAACCTTTACTGGTGCTGAAAGTGCGGAATGGTCAAGCTATCCAAACCAAGAAATCCAGTGCAATTTTTAGCGGAATACCCCAATACGTGTATTTGGGAAGGCTGCTGCTAAAAATTCCTCTGGATAGGGAGCCAGCGACTGGTTATTGGTGGATTGCGCATTCTGCTAACTTTGCACCCGTAAAGGTGTTAAGAACCGAGTAACCCTGACAGGAAAAAACAGCGAGATGTCAGGCGGTCAAGATGCAGCACAACGTAAATCGCGTTAAATTGCATCAAAGATGCCATAGAATACCGCCAATTCAAAATAAATTCGTACCTTTGCAACCCAAAAGGTGTTGGTATGCTCAAGCAGATAGTAGTAGATAAGGTCATGGCACGACAGTTGTGGAAGTTGGGATTCAAGGAACCAACCTTATCATACTATGATATGGATGGCCACTTACAGAATGCCGAAGGCGACACCCTGGAACTGAAAGACTACAATGCCCCCAAGGAAACGCGCGGTCGCGGTGCCAGATGCTATTCAGCACCCACTATATCAGCCGTCCAGGACTGGCTGCGCCGGAAGAAACACCTCGAATTATTGGTCTGCCGCGATACCTTCTTCCAGAACACGGGCGACTATTATTGCCGTCTCATCCGGCTTTCCGATGGTTTAAGCCGTGACACCCATTCCCGCAAGTCCTACGATCAGGCCCTGATGGACGGCATCAAGCAGGCCATTGCACTGCTTTCTTGATGTTATTTTCGTACTTTTTCGTCGATTTGTTTGGTCGTTTCGATTGAAAAGTGTAATTTTGCAGCACTAAATTTTATTGAAAAGTGTAGTTTTTGACTGCCAAAAGTTATTGAAAAGTGTAAATTGCCATGCTGTACAGGAAGATTACATCGTACATCGAGGACTATCTGAAGTCCGATAATGATAAGATTCTGATACTGGAGGGAGCCCGCCAGATAGGTAAGTCGTTCAGTATTCGTGAGGTGGGTACACGTCTCTACCCGAACTTCGTGGAGATCAACTTCGTGGAGGATGACGAGGGTGAGCAGCTCTTCAAAAACATCCATAAGAAGGAAGACTTCTACCTGACCCTTAGCATGGTGGCAGGCGACAAGCTCAACAACCGCGAAGATACACTGGTGTTTCTCGACGAGATTCAGCACTATCCGCAGTACCTCACCATGCTGAAGTTCCTGCGTGAGGATAACCGCTACCGCTATATCGCCAGTGGCAGCCTGTTGGGTATCACCCTGAAAGACACCACCTCCATTCCAGTAGGCAGCATCACCATCAAGGATATGTTCCAGCTCGATTTCGAGGAGTTCCTGATTGCCAACGGCTTCGGCACTGAGGCTATTGACATGCTGCGCAAGTCCTACGAGAATCGTCAGAGCCTTTCGGAAGAGCACCATAACCATGTGCTCGACCTGTTCCGCCGCTATCTGCTGGTAGGCGGTCTGCCCGATGCCGTCAACACCTACCTCGAAACGCATAACATCGTGAAGGTGCGCGAGGTACAGGATGGCATCCGTAGCCTTTATGCCAGTGACGCTTCCAAGTACGAGAAGGAGCACAACAAGAAGTTGCTCATACGCCGTATCTACGAGATGATTCCCTCGCAGATGGAAAACAAGAAGAAGCGTGTGGTGGCTCAGAACATCCGTGGAAAGAAGGGTGACCGCTTCGACCAGTACAAGGAAGAGTTCGAGTACCTGATTTCATCAGGTATTTCCTTGGCCGTCAATGCCATCTCCAATCCTCATTTCCCGTTGAGTGAGTCACTCCAAAAAAATCTGCTGAAGCTCTATCTGAACGATGTGGGCCTGCTTACTGGCATACTCTATCGTAATAACATCCGTCCAGTTCTCGACGATATTCGCAGTATCAATCTTGGTTCCGTCTATGAGAATGTGGTAGCCCAGGAACTTCGCGCACATGGGCATAAGCTCTACTATTACGACAACCGCAAGCAGGGCGAGGTGGACTATCTGGTTGACAACCACACCACGATGAGTGCCCACCCGATTGAAGTCAAGTCGGGCAAAGACTACACCGAACACAGTGCTCTCAACAATCTTCTGAAAGTTCCTGAGTACAATGTCCTTGCAGCCACTGTCATTTCCAATGAGCGCAAAGTCTACCAAGAAGGTAAAGTGACGTATATGCCCGTCTATTTCGTGATGTTCATGGAAGCGGATACACCTCAGACTGACGAAGAAGAATATATTTTTTAAAGAATGATTAAGGACTATCAAAATAAAGAAGTACTGGCTGAAATGAAGCGCCAGGTGAATGCAGCCGCCAAGATAAGCGACCGCGAAGCAAGAATTACATTCGTATTGATACACATGATTAGCGAGTATCACATACTGGCTGAGCAATGTAACAAACCCGACGGTGAGAACAATCTCTTCAGGTTTATCTCATGGTGCCTGAGCCGTTTCGCCGAAGAACTTGAAACACCCTCCAATGAGGAGTTCACGAACCCCATCGAGCTTTACAAGAAAGATCCAGATATCAATCTGCTCGAACTCATCCGCTTCCGCACTCCGGCGAAGAATGCCGTGGAGAAGGGGCTTGACGAGAGTTTTGAGTGGCCCGATAATGTTCCCTACGAAGAGTGGGAAGAGGACATCCTGCAGACGGCCTACGCAACGCTGTTCGGACTATATTTCTTTAATACCCTGGTCAAGGACTTGATGAAGTGGTTGGGCAAGGACGAACGTAAGAACCTCCGTTTTGTGAATGCCATGAATCGTCACGAGACGGTACTGAATGTCAGCGCAGAGCGTACCAGACTGCGTGAGGCCGATGGCCCGATGCCTTGGACGAAGAAACCGAAGCGGATGTACGTGAGCGACGAGGAATGTGCAAAGGGCGTGGAGCATGTAGCAGAGTTGCGAAGGAATTTTGTCGATGTGGTGGAAAAGCTGGCTACTGGCGATACGCTGCGCTTCTGCCGTGAGAAAGAAGAGACGGCCTTCGGTGTGTTTATGACGGGACTGTTCGCTATGATGATGCCTGGCAAAAACGTGAATCGCAAGGGTATGATCAGTTCGCGCGATAACGCGAAGATGGTCTATCAGGCCGCCAAAAAGTCACTGATGGGCGACAAGTTGGCAAAGGATATTGTTACTGCTGCAGACGACAAGGCCGCTGCAGAGGTGTTCTATTGGGGCCTGATCGGTGGCGAGCAAGGTGTTGCCAACGGCTCAATGCCAACCGGCATGGCCGACATGGACATCCGTCACAAGCCCAAGCGTAACAAGGGTATTCCAAATTAAGAAAGAGTCTGTACGGTGTAGCTGGAGTGATATCTTCCTATTTATGATTATTTTTTGTTTGACATTGGCAAAATAATGAATTTTATATTTGGTTATTTGCTGGATAATCACTAATTTTGCAGCCAAAATTATTGTCGAACCCTTTAAAGTAAGAGAAAGGGTCGTACGAATGAGTATAAAGTAAGTATATATCCCCACAGAGTATTGGTAACTGCAACTTGTTGGTTGTAGGTTGGTTTTATTGTAGCCATGCCAGACTCAAAATCACTTTTATTTTGTAATATTGCAGGCGGATGTGCTATGCATAGTAATTATATTCATTTATGGGCAATATAAAACCAAAAGAATTAAGTAAATTAGGATATACCGACAATGTCGCCAGAAGCCTGGCTATAGAGTTGGTAAGCAAGTATTGCAAACACAATTCTCAGGAAGAGATAGTCAATAAACTCAGAGAGATAATACAATCACCTGAGATATTCAAGCAAGATGTCGTTTGGGGACGACTTGCGGAAATGATTTCTCCTACAAGAGTAAAAGCTGCAACGTATGAGTTGTGCGATACACCTCTTCAATATGTTATATTTGGTAAAGACAATATCGACAAACTGGCGATATCACAAATGGAAATGGCCATGAGATTACCAGTAACGATCTCTGGCGCACTGATGCCAGATGGTTGTGCTGGTTTCGGACTCCCAATTGGAGGTGTTCTTGCTACGACAAATGATGTAGTGATTCCTTATGCCGTTGGAAAGGATATCGGTTGTCGCATGAGTTTGACAATTCTCGATGCTGGAGTCGATTATTTATTAAACCATCATGATAAGGCTTTGGATGCTTTGTGGAATAACACCGCTTTTGGACTTGACGATATACTCCCTTTCAAGCAATATGACCCGCTCTTTGATAAAGGCGAGTTTCGAGAAATCGCAATTTTGAGACAGTTCCGGAATAAAGCTGTTCGTCAGATGGGTACAAGCGGTAAAGGAAATCATTTTGTCGATATCTGTGAGATAGATTTACCTGTTGGCAATGCTTTGGGGGTTCCAGAGGGCTGTTATCTTGGTATTCTGAGTCATTCGGGGAGCCGAGGACTTGGTGCTGCCATTGCAGACTACTATACAAGTTTAGCTAAAGAATCTTGCCGCCTCCCCCGACAGGCAGGGCCTTTTGCATGGCTTGATCTGAATAGCGGTATAGGCGAAGAATACTGGAGATGTATGGAGATTGCTGGTGAGTATTCTGCAGTCAATCATAAGTGCATCCATTATAATGTCTCAAAGGCTCTTCGGTTGAAGCCGCTGATGAATGTCAGCAATCATCATAACTTCGCATGGAAAGAAACACTTCCTGATGGTAGGAAAGTCATTATTCATCGCAAAGGGGCAACACCAGCACATTTAGGAGAGTTTGGTATTATCCCAGGGTCAATGGCTACTCCTGGATATATAGTTTCGGGTAAAGGATGCCGCGAGTCGCTCTTTTCTGCCTCTCATGGCGCAGGAAGAAGGATGTCCCGCCTCGAAGCAAAGAACAGCTTCAGTCACTATGCAATGAAGAAGTTTCTTGCAGAGCACAACGTGACATTACTTGGTGGCACGACCGAGGAAGCCCCACAGGCATATAAAGACATCTACCAAGTCATGGAGTCACAAAAAGGTTTAGTTAACATAGAGGGAAAGATTATTCCTCGTATCGTAAGAATGAATGAAGAATAACATGGATAAGGAGTATATTCAAATAACATCAGGGCGAGGCCCAGTAGAGTGCTGCCGAGTGGTAGTTCTCGTCATGAACAAGATTATAGAACAGGCAAAGAGCCTGGGTTATGAAGTAGAAGTTGTAGAGCATGAAGACGGCCCAAATGATGGTTGTATGTTTTCTGCTACGCTGGCAATAGAAAGTGAGCATGCGATATCTCTAAAAGATGAATGGGAAGGTTCTGTGCTTTGGGTGGCACAGAAGAATCCATTTCGTCCATGGCACCGTTGTAAGAATTGGTTTGTTGGTGTTCATTTCTTCAAACCTCTTCAGACAGGAACTATCAGCGAGCGCGATATCACCTATGAGACGTTACGCTCATCTGGCCCTGGAGGACAGAATGTCAATAAGGTAGAAAGTGCTGTTAGGGCGATTCATGTGCCAACAGGAATTACCGTGTTGGCATCTGACGAGCGGCTACAGATCCAAAATAAGCGATTGGCCCGTGAGCGTCTTTTAATGAAACTATCTGCGATTGATGAAGAAAGGAGGCTACATCATAATCATGAAGTATGGATGAACCATAACTCTCTTGAACGAGGGAATCCAGTTCAAAAGTTCAGAGGAGATTTGTGAATTAA
>OCVV011330855.1_pt1 | contig 13981 bp, 11 predicted proteins | sample 1539721 | NCBI WGS metagenome assembly OCVV01 (sample SAMN02144230, study PRJEB22623) | gut metagenome | biome: sheep rumen | host: Ovis aries | place: New Zealand
CTGCCGTCCTTTGAAGGAACGTTCTCACTGAGAAACCAGTGATCCGTTACAGCAATAAAATCAAACCCTGCTTTGCGGTATTCCTCGCGGGCAGATTCGGGATCGAGCCTGCCGTCCGAGCAGGTGGTATGCATATGAAGGTTACCCTTAAACCATTTTCCGTCGTTTTCAAACATAAGGTCCCTCCGTTCGGAGCAAATTATAGTACATCTTAAACTCTTCTATCAGAGAAAGTCACGCTGCCTTAAATGCCTTAAGCCTTACCGCCACATTCTCCCTGAGGTTCTGATAGAAGAAATTGACGTTATAAATGTGGTATTCCCCTTCAGCAAAGCATGAAGGTCCCGGAGGATAATCCCCCTTTACCACATCCGGCACTTTCAGTGTGCCTCTTACCGGGTCGATATAGCATCCGATAAGATTAGCTGCCTGACTGCCGTCATTAAGAATCGAGCCTTTGTTGAGCGTTTTGTCAGCTGCAGTCGAATCAGTCTTCCAGTTAAGCGGATTGATAGATCTGGTCTTTGTACCTTCAGGTACGACCAGTGACTTCGTGACGTCTTCGGCTTCACAATCGTAGCAGATAATGACACCGGTATCATCTTCTTTCTCGGCGGTCTTCAGGTGCGGATTCTTTGATACCTCTTCATCAGTAAGACGCCATCCGATAGCATAGCAGGCGACAAGGACTTTTCTGATCTTCGGATCATTGCCGTGATCTTTCAAAAGCCTGATGCACATATCAGCGCCCTGCGAAAACCCTGCCAAGACCAAAGGCCTTCCGTTATTGCAGTTTTGCATATAGAAAAGGAACGCATTCTCAACATCAGCGTAAGCAGTATCAAAATACTGTTCAGCTTCTTTTGAATCCATCCCGTAGACTTCCATGGCAACCTGCCGGTATAACGGAGCATACATGCTGCACGAATCGGAATACACTCCCTTCTGGGAATTGACGGCACTGATGAATGAAGGCTTAACTAACGGATTAGTAACAGGCATGTTCATGTTATTCCCCATTGCACAATAGACCGTAGGACAGATATAAAAGCAGTCTGCCTCAGCCTCACTGCCGCCTGCATATATCCACATATCGGGCTTTGAATAATCAATATCACTTTTGATCCTGGCTCTTGGTTTTATTGCGCCCGAACAGGAAGTAAAGGCAAAACAAAATGCGAGCAAGAGCGCAGTAAGCATCGGAACCTTATATAATAAATTGTTATCAGTTCTCTTAAACATGAGTTAATTGTATACTTCTTTCCTCCTGTCTCAAAGAACGAGAAACCGCCGCGGAATCCCGCGGCGGCCAATCGCAATAATTATTTTTGAGCAGGCAAATAATTACTGTTTCTTGTTTCCTTTCTTTGATTGGATCTCGAAAACGACTGCGGCAAGGAGTACCAAGCCCTTAACGATCTTGATCCAGTCCTGGTCAACGCCGATAAGTGACATGCCCTGGTTGATTACACCGATGAGGGCAGCACCTACGACCATTCCGATGATTGTACCTGAACCGCCGTATGCGGAAACGCCGCCAACGATACAAGATGCGATAGCATCAAGCTCGAATTCCTGACCTGCAAAGGAGTTTGCAGCACCCGTTCTTGCAGTTACGACCAGCGCAGCGATAACGGTGAGGATAGACATGTTGAGGTAAGCCACGAACATGATGAGCTTATTGTTGATACCGGAAAGCCTTGAAGCTTCTGCGTTGCCACCGACTGTCATGAAGTGACGTCCGATCGTTGTCTTTTCCGTAATGATTCCGTAGAGTACGAGAACACCTACGATCCAGAGAACGACTACCGGAATACCGCCGTCAAGTGCGAACTCAATGGTAAGGAACATGATGATCGCAACCATGATCACACACTTAGCGATAACGAATCCCAGAGGATCTGCGCTGTATCCCTTCTTTATCTTGCCGGCACGGGAAGAAAGTGTGATGAACACAACTGCCGCAGCGGCGAGAAGACCGAATACGAAGCAAGGGATATTGAGCTCACCCCATGATGTCTCGAAGAGCTTTCCGCTGAAGATGTTCAGCAACGGCTTCGGGAAGTTGGAGATAGCGTTTGTTGTGGATGCCGTTGTAAGGATCTGTGTACCGAGACCGCGGAATGCAAGGTAACCTGCAAGAGTTGCGATCCACGGAGGTATCCTTACGTAAGCGATGAGGAATCCTAAGACTGCACCATACAACAGACCTATACCGACAGCGACAAGGAGCACTACGGGTGTGCTGAGAGGATCGGCAGCTTTGATAAGAACATTCTGGAGCTGGCCGTCTACCATCTGCTGTTCCCATACGCCGAACCACTTGTTCAGGAGGTTGTTCTCAACGGAGAAAAGTCCTACGACTGCACCTGCGAAGCAAACGAACGAACCTACAGAAAGGTCGATATTACCACCGGTGAGCATACACATGAGCATACCTGCACCTAAGATGAATACGTATGCATTCTGCTCGACGAGAGAGGTTACGACCGACGGATCGAGCATGTTGGTGCCCTTTAAGGCTGCAGCCAGAGCAACGAACAACAGATAGATAACGAAAAGTGCTATGGTCATTACGTTCTTTTTAAGAACATTCTTCATACTGAACTTATTCATGCCTTAGCACCTCCCTTCTCTGCAGATACAGAGCTTGTGGCCTTTTTTTTGGCTCCTTTTCTTCTCATCTGCATGATTACGTCGAAGAGAACAGCGACGATAAGAACGATACCTTTAACGACCTTCTGATAGTTAACAGGTGTATCTGCGATCGACATGCCCTGGTTGATGATACCGCACAGAGCAGCACCGATGATAACACCGCCGACAGAACCTGTTCCGCCGTATGCGGAAGCGCCGCCGATGAAGCATGCTGCGATAGCGTCCATCTCATAGCCGACACCGTATGTAGGTGTGGAACCCTGAAGTCTTGCGATATTCAAGACACCTGCGAAACCGGAGAGAAGGCCCATGAGAGCGTAAGCGCTGAACATAACTTTTCTCGTGTCGATACCGGAAAGCCTCGTAGCCTTCTCGTTACCGCCGACAGCATAGAGGTTACGTCCGAGGGTCGTCTTTGTCGTGATATAAGCAAAGACACCGAGAACGAGAGCGATCCAGATAAGTGCTGTAGGGATACCCTTGTAGCATGCGAGCTTGTAGCCGAACCATTCGAGTACCAAAGCGATGAGGACCGTCTTGATGATGACTGATGAAAGAGCATCAACCTTGTATCCCATCTTGATGAGTCTCTGACGGTTAACAAATGTATAGATGACGATGCCTACTGCGATGATGGTGAATACGACCATACATGTCACATTAACCTGCTGTGTAAGGAGCATGTTGAGCTCTGTAGCAGTACTCTTTGCAGATTCAAGCGCACGTCCTGTTAGCTCACCGCCTGCAATCTGCTCATTAAGCTTTGCAATAGTTGCCTTGATGACCGCAGGGTCAGTGCTGTAGCTGCCGGTCTGTCTCATGTTGATAAATCCGGCCTTGATGGGAGCGAGCTTATCGGGAACAGTTGTACCGGGAATGTAGCATGAATCGCCGCCGCCGAAGATATTAAGGAACGGCTTGTTAACGACGTCAAATGCATAACCGCCCATGATGATGTTTGCAAGTCCTCTGAAAGCAAGCATGCCTACGAGAGTTGCGATAAAAGGAGGAACCTTTACATAAGCGATCCAGACACCGTGCCAGACACCTACGAGAAGTCCCATGGCAAGCATTGCAATAACTGCGATAGGCCAAGCATTTGTAGGAAGGTTCTTGAGCATGATGGCTCCGATACCGCCTGCAAGGCATACAACGGATCCTACTGAAAGGTCGACGTTACCGCCGGTCAGGATACAGAGGAGCATACCGGTTCCGAGTACGAAAACGTATGCATTCTGGGATATCAAGCTGTCGATATTCATCGGATACAGCGTTCTGCCGTAGGTTATGTAAGAGAACACGATGACTACGATAACCGTGACAATGAGCATCATGTATTTTCTTAAAAAGTTGTTGATCTTATTTCCGCCCATCTTTATGCCTCACTTCCTTCGCCATCAGCGTTGTTCTTATCACCGCTAACACCAACGATGCAGGCCATGATATTCTCCTGTGTCGCATCGGAAGCTTTCATCTCTCCTACGATCTTAGCCTGGTTCATGATGTAGATCCTGTCGCTCATGCCGATTACTTCAGGAAGCTCGGATGAGATCATGACAACTGATTTGCCGGCCTTGGCAAGGTCATTGATGATGCAGTAGATCTCATACTTGGCACCGACGTCGATACCTCTTGTAGGCTCATCGAGAATGAGTACATCCGGATTTGCGAACATCCATTTTGCAAGGAGGACCTTCTGTTGATTGCCGCCGGAGAGATTTCCGACAAGCTGATCAACAGAAGGTGTTTTGGTCTTAAGTTTCTTTACGTATTCCTCAGCGACTTCGTATTCCTTATCCTGATCGATGAACGTAGCCTTGCTGACGCCCTTAAGGTTGGCAAGAGTCGTGTTTCTGAGGATGGAGTTGGACAGGACAAGTCCGTTGCCCTTACGGTCTTCTGTTACGTATGCAATTCCCGCTTCAATAGCCTGCTTAGGGCTCTTAAGGGTTACTGATTCGCCGCGGAGCTTCAGATCACCTGATATACCGATACCGTACGAACGGCCGAAGATACTCATTGCGAGTTCAGTCCTTCCTGCGCCCATGAGTCCGTAGATACCTACGACTTCGCCGCGGCGTACGTTGATAGATACATTGTCACAAACTTTTCTTTCAGAGAATTCAGGATGGTAAACAGTCCAGTCCTTGACTTCCATCATGACATCACCGATCTCGACGTCGTGACGCTTCGGGAATCTGTCGGTGATCTCACGGCCTACCATGCCTTTGATGATCCTTCCTTCGGATACATCATCTGTCTTTGCATCAAGAGTCTCGATCGTTGAACCGTCTCTGACGACCGTGATCTTATCTGCTACATATGAGACTTCGTTGAGCTTGTGGGAGATGATGATCATCGTCATTCCCTTTTCCTTCTGGAGCTTCTTCATAAGGTCGAGAAGTGCTCTTGAATCTGTCTCGTTGAGTGATGAAGTAGGCTCATCGAGGATCAGGAGCCTGGCGTTCTTTGCCAGAGCCTTCGCGATCTCTACGAGCTGCTGCTTACCTGTACCAATATCTTTAATAAGTGTCTTCGATGAATCGGTAAGACCTACCATCTCGAGGTACTTATCTGCCTCTGCATAGGTCTTGTTCCAGTCGATGCACCATTTGCTTCCCTGTTCATTACCGAGGAACATATTCTCGCCGATCGTCATGTAAGGGATCAGAGCGAGCTCCTGGTGTATGATTACGATTCCTTTTTTCTCGGAATCCTTAATATTATGAAATTCGCATACTTCGCCGTCGTAAATAATGTCGCCATCATAGGTGCCAATCGGATAAATTCCGCTGAGAACGTTCATCAGTGTTGACTTACCTGCACCGTTCTCGCCGACCAGCGCGTGAATCTCCCCCTCTTCAACCTTGAGGTTGACATTGTCGAGAGCCTTAACGCCCGGAAAAGTTTTGGTTATGCTGTTCATTTCAAGCAAAACTTTTGCCATGTGTCGCCTCTTTCGTATGAATTATATTTTTCCTAAGTGTGCCTTGTCCGGTTTGGGAACCGAGTTATATCTCTCTTGTATCAGCCTTAATATACAGGCGGGGTTTCCCCCGCCTGTAAAAGGCTGAATAATTACTTATTACATGCCGAGGTCTGAAGCCTTGTAGTAGCCGGAATCGATGAGGATCTTCTGGATGGAGTCCTTATCAGCGAATACAGGGTCGCAGAGGTAAGAAGGAACTTCCTTCTTGTTGTTGTTGTAAGTGTTGTTTGTTTCAACAGTCTGGTTGTTGAGGATCTGGTTAACCATTGTAACTGTTCTCTCAGCAAGAGTACGTGTATCCTTGAATACGGACATTGTCTGCTTGCCGGCGATCATGTTCTTAACGGAAACGATGTCGCAGTCCTGACCAGTAACTACAGGCCACTGACCGCCTCTGCCTTCGCTGTTGTAACGAGCGTCGAGAGCGTTTACAACACCCTGAGCTGTAGAGTCGTTAGAGCAAAGCCAAGCGTCGATGTTCTTGTCAGCATAGTTAGAGCCGATGATGTTCTCTGCTCTGGACTGAGCTGTAGCTGTTGACCATTCAGGTGTAGCAACAGAAGCGAAATCCTTCTGGCCGGAAACTACTACGAGCTTACCGGAATCAATGTAAGGCTTAAGAACGTCATAAGCACCATTGAAGAAGAAGCCTGCATTGTTGTCGCCAGGATCGCCTGCTGTGAACTCGATGTTGAAAGGACCAGCAGCGTTGTCGAGGTCGAGCTTCTCTTTTACGAAGTTACCCTGGATCTGACCAACCTTGTAGTTGTCGAATGTTGCATAGTAGCTTACATTCTCGTTGTCCATAAGGAGACGGTCATAAGCGATAACGGGGATCTTCTTTGCAGCAGCCTTATCAAGAGCTGTACCGAGTGAAGAAGACTCGATAGCTGCAATAACGAGAACCTTACAACCGGAGTTGATCATGTTCTCAACCTGTGAGAGCTGAGTATCAGCCTTGTTACCAGCGTACTGAAGGTCAACTTCGTAACCGGAAGCTTCGAACTTCTGCTTCATGTAGTCGCCGTCCTGATTCCATCTCTGGAGATCCTTTGTAGGCATTGATACGCCAACCTTTTTCTTTCCGGAACCAGCGCATCCTGTGAATGCTACAAATGCCATCGTAGCACAAAGAATTGTTCCAAGAATTTTCTTGAGCATTGGAAAATTTCCTCCTATTTAAATAGTCTCGGCAATTCCTGCCAAGTAAAACTTAACACTCTATATATAGGAGATGCATATCAAGATTCTTGAAATTTTTGACTGATTGCTCAAATGAAGGATTGGGTTTAGCACATTTTTGCTTCAAATGTAACAAAATTGATAAATATATGCTATTTGTTTGCTATTTTTTACTACCGGCCACATTCATATAGACTTCATCGTGCTGATGGAAGCCGCTGTTTATTATTATTTCATCTATATTTTCCTTAAATACACCGACAGGCTCGATGGCTATGTAAGGTATCTCGTGCTTTCCGTCGTTAAACTTCGAAACATTCTCAAGAGGCTGTCCTTTCGCGAGTTTGACCGTACACTCTGCAGCAAGAACGGCAAGTCTCTCTACGGGCTTATATACCGTCATGAGCTGGGTTCCCTCAACGATCCTCTGGCATGCCTCAAGGTCGGCATCCTGCCCGACAGTAAAGATCTTGCGCGAAAGGCCGCGCTCTGCCAAAGCATGGATGACCTCACCTGCGAGCGCGTCGTTGCCGCACATGATGGCCTCGGCTTCTTTAACGGTATCTATATTATTATTAATAAACTCATAAGCTATCTCCGGCTTCCACTCATCGCAGTTGCAGCTGGCAAGCACGTTCAGGTTGTGATCCTTGCATGCTTTGTCAAAACCGTTCATTACCTGTTCTACGTTGAAATCGGAATTGGGGCCCATTACCTTGACGATATCCGATCCGTCGGGAATGCTCTTGCAGATACCGTTTCCCATCGCCATGCCGACGGCTTCATTATTGAAAGATATGTATAGGCTGCATCCTGCATTCCTGACTATTCTGTCATAGCAGACCACGGGGATACCTGCATTCTCTGCTTCCTCGATAACGGGGGTCAGGGCATCGGAATCGATGGTTACGATCACTATCGCATCGACCTTGCTCTTGATGAAATACTTTATCTGCGATATCTGTGTCTCAACGTCACCGTTTGCTGACTGGACATTAACATCAGCACCAAGACCGTTCGCAGTCGATACGAAAACATCCCTGTCCCTGATCCAGCGCTCGATGACAAACGAGTCGAAGCTCATGCCGATCGTACAGGCATCTTCTTTTGTCGGCTTAACGTTTCCAGGTTCCTTGACCTCTTTCCTGCACGCGGTAAAAAAGAATACAAAAGCCAGGAGCAGCGCGATCAAAGCTCTTTTTCTCATTTGTGCGTCACCTCCTTGTATTCCGTAGGCGTGACACCCGTGACCTTCTTGAATATCCTCGAGAAGTAATTAGGATCGGCATATCCGACCTCCGAGCATATCTCCTTCATTGATGCATCGGTATCCGCAAGGAGCTCTTTAGCTTTCTCTATCCTGATATTGGTCAGATAATCGATAAAGTTTACACCGGTCTTATTCTTGAAAAGCTTGGAAAAATAGTAAGGACTAATATCGAATTTTCTTGAAAGATCGTCGAGCGACAGATCCTTGCTGTAATTCGCATCAATATAGTCCTTCGCCTTATCAACAGCGCTCGCGGTCTTGTCCTCATGCGCAGAGTTGATCATCATGACGGCCTTTTCGATGTGCTTTACGAACCAGAGCCTTAATTCATTGGGATTCTCGATCGAGCAGACTTCGGGAAGGTATTCGCTCCTCGAACGGAAGTGGTAGACATGTCCGCCTTTGCTGTATGCAAGGCGCTCAGCCCAAAGAACGAATTCGAGCGTCTTGAGCCTTATGTCTGAGATGGTTCCTCCGGAGCTGTTATTCATCCAGTCAAAGAATCTGGTTGCCTCATCCGTAGATTCCTCGACCTGGCCTGCTTCAACCGCTGCGAAGAGCCTTTTCTCATACTGAAGAGGATAACTCTCATCGTATTCGCAGCTGACACTGACATCATCTGCGTGAGCCACACGTTCTTCTGAACGGACGAGAACCGCGATCGCTTCGCTGTAAGATTCCGATACGCTTGCCATCGGACGAACGGTTCCTATTCCGATCCTGAACTTGATGCCGAACTGCGAGTCAAGCTTATGAGACATCTGTCTTGCCTTCTCGACTATCTCGGACCTCTTGTTGTAGGAAAGATCCGCCTTCTCATAAGGAACGAGCACAGGCAGCTTGTTGCCCATTACGGAGCCTATCACGCCATGGAAATAATCATCTATTACCAGTCTCAGATCAGTGTAGTTGTTCTGCAGCTCGATCGATGCGGGAACGGCGCCTTTCATGTAGTTTCCGATCTGCTCGCTGCCACTGACGATAGCCATCATGTAGCCGTACTGCTCTGTTATGCCGAGCAGGTTCATGTAGTTATCGATATCCTCCCTGAAGTGCTCGCGGAACAGGAGGTTCTGGATAAGGCCGTTCTCGATGATCGGCATGACCGTCTCGAACTTCTCCTTGATCTCCAATTCCTCTCTTCTGGTCTTTCTCTCTGCATCCACTTCTGCCATTGCCCTCTGCAGCACCTCAACGATCCTGCCCTTGTCGAAAGGCTTGTTGATGTATTCTAGAACGCCCAGATTGATGGCTTCCTTTGCGTAGTCGAACTTGTCGTATGCGGAAAGGACGATGAACACGATATTGGAATTGTTCTTCTTGATCTCCTTCATCGCGTCTATACCGTTGATGCCGGGCATCCTGATATCCATGAAGGCGATGTCGGGACGGAATGTCTCGGCAAGCTCTATTACGCTCCTGCCGGTCTTGGCCGACTGGATCTCACACTCACCGGGGAAGTTCTTCTCGATGATGAACTTAAGAGAATCTATAACTATTCCTTCGTCGTCTGCAAGCATTATCCTGTACATGTTCTTACTCCACCGGTATCTTAATTATTATCCTTGTGCCTTCTCCGACACTGCTGATTATATCTACGTCTTCCTTGCCGTCATAGAAAAGATCGAGTCTGGCGATAACGTTGGTAAGACCGATCCCCTTGGTCTCGTCCGTATCGTTTCCTCCGCTTTCCCTTGCGAGTATCCTTTGGACCGTTTCTTCGGGGATCCCTGCTCCGTTGTCACTGACCTCGATGCAGGCCATATCATCCTTCTTGTACAAGGACAGAACGATCTCACTGTCTTCATGGCTGTCATCCGGCTCATGCATCCCGTACTTGACGGAGTTCTCTACAAGAGGCTGGATTATCATGCTCGGAACCCTTACGTCCAGGAGGGTCTCGTCGATCACCTTGCGGAACTTGATATCGCCCGAGAACCTTACGTTCAGGATATAGATATAGCTGTCGACAAGCCCTATCTCCTCCGAGATCTTAACGACATCGTTGTCCTTTTTGACGTTGTAGCGGAAGAAGTCAGCCATGTTCCTTATGTACTCATTGGTCCTGTCGGCACCCTCGAGCATGGCGAGCTGCGCACCCGCATTAAGCGTATTGAAAAGGAAATGCGGATTGATCTGCGCCTGAAGATACTTGAGCTGTGCATCCTTCAGGTGGTTTTCCATCAGAAGGCTCTTCTCCTTCATGGCGCTTTCCGTGACCATCTGTGCCCTGATACGCCTGATGTATTCCTTGATGCTCGAGAGCATTTGATTAAATGCTTTGGTAACCGTACCGATCTCGTCGTTATACCTTACCTCGAGCGGATCTACCTTCTCCGGGCTCTTCTTGGATATCTCGATAGCCTTCTCCGAGAGTGTGGTAAGAGGCATCGTGATCCTTCCCGTCATGATAATGATCAACAGAACGTTCATTACCGAGACAACGGCAAAGATCGAAAGGCACAAGACCTCGGAATACTGGATCGAAGCCATCAATGTCTTAAAGTTCTCGGTATTGTTCCTGAACTGTTCGTTGTTAAGGCTGTAGATATAGACATTCAGGTAGTTATAAAGCTGCTGGCACTCCTCGTAGCGTTTTGTATACTCCATGATGTTCCTGCCTCGCTTTGCTGATACCGCTGTGTCGGCAACGCTCAGATAGTTCTCGGTCATCTTCCTGATATTTCGCTCGGTGAGCTTACTCTTGTTGTCAGTAGGCTGATCGTTGAGATCACGGAGCCTGGTCATCATCTCCTGTGAGTACTTATAGTATGACTCGAGCTCATCGGTTCCCTTTGACTCAAGGTATCCGGTAAGGCTCGTCTGTATCTTATCGAGGCTGTCGGATATGCTGTTGAGAACGTCGTTACTTGCATAGACCGCATCCATCTTGTTGACGATGGTGTTGAGGTTCACATATACGAAAACGTTTATTCCCAGCGAGACGAGCGTGGTCAAAAGGAACACAAGGACCAGCTTGTGCCTGAGCTTGAGATTTCTGAAGTACGAGTTAAGTTTCTTCATTTTTCCCTTTTGCAACCTGCTGTCTTGCTGCCAGAACGTCTATCGTGATAAGTTCGTAATCCGTGCTGAAATATGCGCTGACGTTGCCCATCTCCTTATACTCGTTGAGTGCGTCAACACAGAACTTCGCCATCTGTTCGGTAGCAACGGTAAACGTTGCATATACCGATCCGCGCTCGATTGCTTTCGTGACCGTATCTGAATCGTAGTATCCCAGTATCTTCGTGCTTCCTACGCGGTTACTCTCGACTATGCTCTGGTAAACGCTTCTGGTATTGATATCGCTTAAGCAGACTATTACATCGGGAAGAACGGTAAAGCTGTCGAGAAGATCTTTTACATTCTCCTGGATACTGAACGCGGTATTGCTCGTGATGGTCTCTGTTGTAAGCTTTATCTGCGGACCTACCGGATTAGCTGTGGCAACCTTTTCCTGAATAGCCGTAAGGATGGTGTTCTGATTGGAATACTGGGAATTCATCAGGACAAGAACGGAGACAGTCTCTCCCGACTGCTTTCTGCTCTCTCTTGCGGCATTTAATATCTGCGTTCCGTAATCGGTTCCTACGCTGAAGTCGTTCATACCGATAAAGCTCTTCCTTACGGACTTGTTGTTGTCCGTAAGTACCGTTACGACCGGAATGCCCGCCTGATCGGCCTTCTCGATAAGCGCGTCGGTCTCTTTCGTTCCGTCTCCCTGAACGATTATCCCGTCCACTTTGGAATAGATAGCGATATTTAAAAGATCGCTCTTTGAGTAATTGGAAGTCAGGCCGCTTCCAATCCTTTCAACGAAGCAGTCGTTGGCTTTTCCGTATTCGACCAGGTCCTTATAAAGGCTGGTGGAGAGCGCATCGTCCGTATCGTCTGCTATGAAGGCATATACGTGTTTATAGCTGTTTATCTGCACGTTTCCACCGGAGCTGTAATCGTTTACGCGGTTATAGAAATAGACAAGTCCGATTATGGTCGCAGCCAAAAGCGCCAGCGAAGTAGACGCCAGCAACGTCAGTATCTGCCTGCTCCTGTCTGTTTTTCTTTGCTTCATAATCTGCTTTCCTTTATGCGCGTACGCGAATTTATATTTTAGTTTACGGAAAGGTCATTAGCAAGTTATGCTAAAATACTACTCATCCAGTTTCATCGAAAAGGAGGCCCTGCGGACAAATGGAGAACAACACGGACAGAAGATTTGTCTATCTCGTGGAAGACAAGTTCAGCTATCATCTTGAAGCTGACGACATAACAGTGGTCGTCGGCACAGTTCACGGGACCGTCAGGGTACGTGATGAGGTCTATGTTATCGATCATACGGGAAAGACACTCTTAACCGAGATCAAGCAGCTTGAAAGCGTATCCGATAAGGGCACAGAACATCCGGATTCATGCACGGACGGCCCTATCGCCCTTCTGCTCGGGATAAGCCCTTCCGAGATCGACAAGTATTGTGTCGTCACGAGCATAAAGCCCTGGGTCAGCAAGGATGTTAACCAGGCAGTTGAGAATCCATTCCTTTTAGGACTTCTTTACGGCGACCGTTTCAGAGATGATCCTTTGTATTTCAGTAAATTCGTCTATGCGCTCGCACATGCTCATTTCCTCTCGCCTGTCATTATGAGCAAGCAGCCTTCGGAAAACGGCGACGGAACCGCAACTGTCGAAGAGCAGACACAGGTAAGCTTTCCTACACTTGCAAACAACAAGTATCCCGGGAAAACGACTCTTGCGGTCTTTACCGACTGGGTTGAACTGGGAAGATGGACAGATGCCCCGAAAGGCAGTGACGGCAAGGTCCAGACTGTGATCCTCAGATTTCCGGATATCGTTCATCTTGCTGCAGATCCGGGCATCAACGGCTGTGTTCTCAACGCTTTCGGACCCTTGAACCTTTTTATACCGACATCGCTGATCGATCAGATCACTTCGCTTGAGGGCTACCGCGCGGAGAACGGGGATTCTCCGAAGACCGACAACTGACCGTCTGTCAGATATCTTCGGAATCTTCAAAACCGATCCCGTAATCGATCATATCCATGACTTCCTCGTTGGTCCTTCTTCCGCCCTTCTTACGGTTGCAGCGCCAGCAAAGACACTGAAGATTATCCACGTCGTCTCCCGATCCGCCCTGCGCGACTGACTGTATGTGATCGGCTTCAAGCAGAAGATAATCACCTAATCCTTCTTCAAAGCTGTCCATATAATCCTTGGACATTCCGCAGATCTGGCATGTGTAATTGTCACGCTCGAAAACATATTTCTTATCGGCCGCCCTTATCCTGCGTCTTCCGGCGATCTCGCGGTACATCATTTCCTGTTTCATGAGCTGGTTCTGCTGTCTTTTATACAGGTAAGCAAACAGCGCCATAACCAGTACGGCTACGGCCAGAAGGAAGGCCAGAGCGAAGATGATTATCGTCTGATCAGGTAAGTTCACATCCTGCATGTCTGTCTCACCTTACCGCGCTGATACCGATGAGCAACGCCATCAATATTCCGAAGATGACGGGAGGTGCTGCCAGGACCGTGATCGTAAGCTTTACGTGACGCTTCTCTTTGAAGCATGCAAATACGGCTGCTATAACATCAAGACAGAAAAACATCTGCATGACCGAACCGATTATCGGGAAAGCTATACTGCCTGCCTTACCGCCGTTCCTGCCTTTGAAGACACCTTCCCTGCCCGCCTTGATGAAATAGACGATCATGAACGGAGCACTCTCGCTCAGCGAAATCCAGCCGATTATGCTGAGGACGATAATGATCGGCGGAGAGACAAAGATCATTATTACCACCGGGGTGAAGATGAGAAGGAAAAATATCGCGATAAGCAGGCCGCCGGCAATAAAGTACGGGATAAG
>OCVV011355933.1_pt1 | contig 13981 bp, 7 predicted proteins | sample 1539721 | NCBI WGS metagenome assembly OCVV01 (sample SAMN02144230, study PRJEB22623) | gut metagenome | biome: sheep rumen | host: Ovis aries | place: New Zealand
TATTACCTGACGCAAAATTTCGATCCGAAGCAGTTCAGCTTTAACACGCACTGGGGCGCCTGTGAACGCTGCGGCGGTATGGGCGTTTTGAAGTCGGGAGAAATTTGCCCGGAATGTCGCGGAGCTCGCTTAAAACCGGAAATTCGATCGGTAACAATCGGAAATAAGAATATCACCGAAGCTTCGGATATGAGCATTCATGATGCTCGAATTTGGTTCAAGAAAATCCATTTGGACAAGTCCCGTGAAAAAGTGGCGAAACCGCTTTTCCGCGAAATAGAAGGCCGCTTGGAATTCCTGGAAGGGGTGGGTCTTGGCTATTTGAATTTGAACCGTACAGGCGATACGCTTTCGGGCGGTGAATCGCAGCGCATTCGCTTGGCAAGTCAAATTGGCAGCGGTTTGGAAGGCGTGATGTACGTCTTGGATGAACCGACGATTGGACTTCACCAAAGCGACACTCAAAAACTTCTGGATTCTCTCTACAAGCTTCGCGATTTAGGGAATACGCTGATTGTGGTGGAACACGATCTGGAAATGATTCGCGGGGCAGACCATTTGATCGATATGGGACCGATGGCGGGTGAATACGGTGGGGAAGTGGTTGCGGAAGGTTCTCCGAAACAATTGTCCAAAAAAGTTTCCTTGAAGGTTTTCCCGCAGAGTGAAACGGTCAAATATTTGACAGGATCTGTACCTATGTACAATCCGCCTCTTGAACCGATTCCTGCTGACGCCTCTTACCTCGAATTCAAAAATCTTTCTTCTCACAACTTGAAGAATGTATCAGTCCGCTTCCCGGAAAATCGCATTTCCACGGTCTGTGGCGTTTCCGGTTCGGGCAAGAGTTCCCTGGTGATGGATGAAATCCTTCCGCTGATGGAAGCGGCTTTTGGACGTGGCGAAAAACGAAAACAGGCCCGCTTAAAAGCGATCTTTCCGGAGACTATCAAAGAAGTTCTTGCTGTAGACCAGAGCCCGATTTCTGGAACTCCGCGGTCAACACCGGCGAGCTTTACGGGAGTCCTGAACCCGATTCGCGATCTGTTTGCCAAAATGGAACTGGCGAAGATGAAAGGTTTTGCGCCGAACCGCTTCAGTTACAATTCTGCCCATGGCGGTGGACGTTGCGAAGCTTGCGAAGGCCGAGGCATGATCTCTGTCGAAATGCACTTCCTTTCGGATGTTTGGGAAACCTGTGAAGTCTGTAAGGGTAAGCGTTACAACCAAGAAACCTTGGCGGTGGAATTCAAGGGCAAGAATATTGCCGACGTGCTGAACATGCGCATTGATGAAGCTTGCGAATTTTTCAAGGACGTTCCAAAAATCGTGAAAAAACTCCAGGTGCTTTTGGATGTGGGCCTTGGATATTTACGCCTAGGACAGTCTGCCACAACGCTTTCGGGCGGTGAAGCTCAGCGGATGAAGCTCGCTGCCGAACTGTCTAAAGGCTCTGGCCGCAAAGGCGTTTTGTACCTGCTCGATGAACCGACGACGGGTTTGCATTTGAAAGATGTGCAGATCCTATGGAACCTGCTCAGACGGCTTTCGGCGCAAGGAAACACCATTATTTTGATCGAACATCACCCCGATGTGATTCGACTTTGCGATTATATCGTGGAACTTGGACCATCAGGAGGTGATGCTGGCGGCTTTGTGACCTATATGGGGGCTCCTTCCGCTAAAAAATAGAGGAATCCTTTTACATTGACTTCTTTTTAACTTAAATTGAAATAAGCCTGGCAGGAGGATTTATGCAATTTAAAGCATGGATATGGATTCCTTTTTTTGCAACGCTTGCGCTCGCAGGGGGAACTCGAGATTTTCGATATTCTGTTTCCGACGAACACTTTAAGGAAAATGCGAAAGTTGTCAATGCTGAAAATACATGCGTCGCCGGAGACTCGGCTTATTTGCATTCTGCAAAACTCAAGTTCCCATTAGAAATGGGAAAACTCTACTTGAGAGCCAAGATCAAAGGAAACCAATATGGTTGGTATCCGGGAAACATCAAGTCCCTTTGCTATAAGGAGTTGCACGCCTTTAATCTGCAGGCGAATCATTTAACGGCGTTAGAAGCCGTCCACATGCGTTTTTACGCGTCTCCCCATATGAAACCGTTCCAAGATGAAGGGGAAGTCTATTTTGACAAAAAGTATCTCTATTCGTCTCGTGTCAAGACTCTCTATTTTGTGCAGAATGGAAAGTGGCAAAAGCTGGTTCCCACATCGCTGACAGGAATGGTTGTGGTGGATTCCCTGCCGAATCACACAACGCTCCGGATCGATGCGGATGTCTATGATGCGCCGATTACTTTTGCACCTGTCGACACAGGACTTTTTTACGCGACATTCTTTGTTCCGGACGCTTATCCGATTACGGAAGGAGTCCATGTCACGAATGGAAAAACGGCCTATTTAAGACCGCGGATTATTCCGCTTGATACGTTTGCCTATGAAATCCAGACGGAGGTGACTGCGGAACTCGTCAAAAACACCAAGACTTTGGAGGAAACGGAAAAGTTATACGATCGATTTATTGACGATATGAACTCGGCGGATATCGATCGCGGGGGAACGATTGCTTTTGATACGATTTACCCTAAAGTGAAAAATCCTCCACGAGGAATGGATCGGAATCAGGCGCAGTATGTAGCTTATGCGGCAACGTTTGAAGCGACTCGTTCGCGCGCACGGTCTTTATGGTTTTCGACGCGCCTTTCCAAAATTACGACGTTGAATCAATTATTGATGTCTCGCTTGGAAGAGCAGGAAAAGGATACGATTTCATTCGAAGTCATTCCGGAATCGATTTCCAAAACGGATTCGGGATTCTCCATTCGTTTTAATGATTCCCTGAAACGGACAGAAGTGGAATGGACTGGCCGCTTTACGCCTGCGGTGGCGGTGCCGGATTCCGTTTTGATCGCGGAAGCCAAAAATCCGGCGGTTGCCCGCTTTGTCTTGACGGTTGAAAACAAACCTGTCTGGAAATATGACGGGGCTCGTGTCAAGAGCCGTCATCAGTACCGCTTTTTACGGATGAGTGTCAGGTTCCGCAATGCGATGTCTATGGGCGAAGGCTCGTTTACGCTTCCGCCGGAAATCCTGGCCGAACGTGAAGTGCAGGAATGGTTGAACCCGAAACCGGAACCTGTGGTGGTGCAGGTGGCTTCTGATTCGCTGAAGGATTCCTCGGTGGAGCAGAAAGCAAAACCTTCCATTGAAGAATTGAGCCGTGCAGTGGCCGAAATCGATTCGGGCACTTTCCGTTATAAAAACCGTATCGTCCACATGTCTCCGTTCGGAATTCGCAAAACGGAAGTCACGATTGCAGAATATCGCGATGTAATGAAGGATTCGACGACGAAATTCACCTTTGAAGATAGTCTGATGCCTGTGCACAATGTAAATTGGAACAAGGCTCGTGGGTTCTGCAAAGCGCTTGGCGGAGATCTTCCGACGGAAGCGCAATGGGAATTTGCAGCTCGTGCGGGAATGAACGAAGGTTCGCTTTGGCGTCTAAAGAAAGGCGATCAGGCGTTCCAGTATGCGATTTTCCGTGCAGATGGCCCGCAACGCGTTGCATCTGCCAAACCGAATGCCTGGGATCTTTACGATGTTTCGGGCAATGTAGCGGAATGGACGCGGGATTCCTATTCGTGGTTCTCTTTCTACGTGGAAGAGGAAAATCCGACGGGATCGTTCTTCGGTGATAACCGCGTTTTCAAAGGCGGCTCTTGGAAGAGTGATTCCGAAGACGAATTGGATTTGACGGACCAAGACGATGAAGATCCACGTTATTGGTCGAATACGCTCGGTTTCCGTTGCGTGTTCCCTTCAAAGGCTCAAGGAAAGCCGTTACAATGAAATCCGATTTAAAACTTTTTCAAAAACTCGCATCTTTTCCATTTTTGCTGATTTTTGTCGCATTTCTTTTTCCGCTGGTGAATGTATCCTGTTCGGAAAAAGTGGTAGCGGAACCGAATGTTTATGAACTGATTGCCGGTGTAACGCCGGAATCGGTCCTCAAAGAAGAGACTTTCGATGCGGTGAAGCAGATGAAAGTGCATGAACCGCGGACGAAGGAATTCTTGGAACAGCCCATTGAATCGACCCGTGCGATTCTTCCGATTGTGGTTGCCGTGGCGCTTGCAGCGGTTTGTGCGTTCATTACACCTGTCGGATCGCTTGCGATGGGGCTTGCCGCCTTCACGTCTCTCTGGGTTTTTATCTACAATTTAAGCGCGACTGTTGTGCGGCAGCATTATGACTTTTTGGTGGTGGAACCAGGAGTCGGTGCGTATTGCATTTCGTTCTTACTTGTAATCGGCATTGCCATGAATTTGACAGTGTTAATCCGTCATTACAGGGCGAACAAACAGAAAAAGAGCGAAGAAAATATTCAAGACCAGCATTCTTCGGAATCGAAGTAAAGGAATTATCATGGCCGAAAAATTTGTTTTTTACATGAACCGAATGACCAAGACGTATCCGCCAGGAAAGACGGTACTGAAGGACATCTCTCTGAGCTTTTATTATGGAGCGAAGATTGGGATTATCGGTACAAATGGCAGTGGTAAATCGACGCTTCTCCGAATTATGGCGGGTATCGACAAGGAATTCCAGGGCGAAGCTTGGATTGAACCGGGCCGCACCGCGGGTTACCTTCCTCAGGAACCGCAGCTCGATCCGAATCTTACGGTGAAAGAAAATGTGATGCAGGCCGTGGCGAAGAAGCAGGCTGTTCTTGACCGCTACAATGAAATTTCGATGAAGTTCGCCGAACCGATGAGCGATGATGAAATGAATAAGCTCATGGAAGAACAGGGCAAACTTCAAGATCAGATCGATGCAGAAGATCTTTGGAGCCTGGAACGCAAAATCGAAATTGCGATGGACGCCTTGAATTGCCCTCCGGGCGATTGGCCGGTGACGAATCTTTCGGGCGGTGAAAAACGCCGTGTGGCTCTTTGCCGCTTGTTGCTCGAAGAGCCCGATCTTTTGTTGCTCGATGAACCGACGAACCATTTGGACGCGGAATCGGTCGCTTGGCTTGAACGTCATTTGCGTGAATATAAAGGATCCGTGATTCTCGTGACGCATGACCGTTACTTCCTCGACAATGTGACAGGCTGGATTTTGGAAATTGACCGTGGCCGTGGAATTCCATGGCAGGGTAACTATGCGGAATGGCTGGATCAAAAGCTTGAACGCATGAAGAACGAAGAAAAGGGTGAGTCCGATAGGCAAAAACGCCTTGCCCGCGAACAGGAATGGGTGAAGCAAAGTCCGAAGGCTCGTCAGGCGAAGAACAAGGCCCGTTTGAAGGCGTATGAAGACCTTCTTGCCGAAGATAGCCGTGAACAGATCAAGGTGGCTCAGATTTACATTCCGAACGGCAAACGTCTTGGCAATGTCGTGATCGAAGCGGAACATTTGCGTAAAGCCTATAACGACAAGCTCCTTTTCGAAGATCTGTCTTTTACGCTCCCTCGCTCGGGAATTGTGGGGATCATCGGTCCGAACGGTGCTGGTAAATCGACGCTGTTCAAGATCATTACCGGTCAGGAAAAGCCGGATTCCGGCTGCGTGAAGATCGGTGAAACGGTCGAAATGATCACCATGGAACAGGGCCGCGAAAGTTTGGACGATTCCAAAACCGTTTATGAAACGATCTCGGGCGGAAAAGACGAAATCGTTTTGGGCGAACGTAAAATGAATGCGCGCGCTTACTGTGGCCTTTTCAACTTTACAGGAGCCGATCAGCAGAAGAAACTTTCTGTGCTTTCGGGCGGTGAACGTAACCGCGTCCTCATGGCAAAGAATTTGCAACATCCAGGTAACTTGCTGTTCCTCGATGAACCGACGAACGACTTGGATATTGAAACGCTGCAGGCTTTGGAACAGGCCATTCTGCGTTTTGCAGGTTGCGCCGTAATCATTTCGCATGACCGCTGGTTCTTAGACCGTGTGGCAACCCACATTCTTGCCTATGAAGGCGATTCGAAGGTTGTCTGGTTCGAAGGAAACTGGAGCGAATATGAAGCGGATTACCGCAGACGTATGGGCGATAATGCAGATACGCCGAAACGTTTTAAGTATAAGACGCTGACCCGTGAATAAAATGCGGTATAAATCTTTTAAAGCGTTGACCGCTATCGGTCAATGCTTTTTCTTTTGCCTTTGTTTAAGCCTCTGGGTGGGTTGTCAAAAAAAAGAAGAGATGCCGATGAAACAGATGGATGCGCAGTGGTGGAAAAAGACCGTTTGCTATGAGATTTATCCGAGCAGCTTCCAAGATACCAATGGCGACGGCGTTGGCGATTTGAAAGGAATTACCAGCCGTTTGGATTATCTCGCGTCTCTCGGCGTGGGCTGTATTTGGCTCACTCCGGTTTATGCTTCGCCGATGAAGGATAACGGTTACGACGTTTCGGATTTTTATAAAATCAATCCGCTATACGGCACCATGGAAGATATGGAAAACCTAATTGCCGAAGCGGATAAGCGAAACATCAAAATTGTGATGGACCTTGTGTTCAATCATGTTTCGGAAGAAAACGCCTGGTTCCAGGAATCTAAAAAAAGCAAGGAGAATCCAAAGAGCGATTGGTTCATTTGGCGCGATACGCCTAATAACTGGCGAGGCATTTTCGGAGGCTCCGCATGGAAATGGTGTGAAGAACGCAAACAGTACTACTTGCACACATTTGGAGATTTCCAGCCGGATTTGAACTGGGAAAATCCGGAAGTCCGCAAGGCTCTTTATGACGTCGCCAATTTTTGGATTCAAAAAGGCGTGGGCGGTTTCCGCTTGGATGCGGTCGTCTACATTAAAAAGCCGCAGGACTTTGCCGATGGAAAACCGGATGCTTCGGATGGGATGGTGCTGATTCACGAAATGACTGCCAACCGCGATGGCATTCTCGATTACCTGCATGAATTCAAAAAGAACGTTTTGGACGGCAAGAATATTTTCACCGTCGGCGAAGCGAACGGAATTCTTCCGGAACAGCTCAAGGATTGGGTGGGGTCGGAAGGCGTTTTCGATATGCTTTTTGAATTCAACCATTTGCAGGGTGGAGACATTTGGTACAACCCGATAGTCCTTTCGACTCTCGATGTGAAGAATGCGATTTTCCAAAGTCAAAAGGCGACGGCTTTGAATGGCTGGTATCCGGTCTTCTTTGAAAATCACGACAAGCCGCGGTCGGTAAATGCGTATTTTTCGAAGGCTGCGGACAAGGCCCTGGCGAGTAAGGCTTTGACGACTCTGCTTTTGACGCTCCGCGGAACGCCTTTTGTGTATGAAGGTGAAGAAATCGGAATGACCAATGTGGATTGGGATTCAATCGAAGCCTATCACGAGCTGAATTCCCGAAGCCAGTACGAAATGGCGCTCCAGGAAGGTTTTTCCCATGAACAGGCGATTGGCTTTGTCAAAGCGTTGAGCCGCGATAACGCCCGCACTCCGATGCAATGGGATTCTTCTCCGAATGCGGGCTTTACCACGGGAAAACCTTGGATTCCGCTGAATGAAAACTTTAAGCAGCTGAATGTCGCATTGCAAGAAGAGAATGCAAATTCTCCATTAGCGTATTACCGCCGATTGGTGAACTTGCGCAAGCAAAGCCCCGTTCTTTTGAATGGAAATTTTTTGCCACTACTGGCCGATGATCCTCAGATCTTTGCATTCCGCAGAGAATTTGAAGGCAAGGCGCTGACCGTGCTGGTGAATCTTTCGGAATCGGAAGCACATTATGACAGCTCCATTTTGAGCGGTCAAAAACTTTTGCTATCGAATCGCAACGACGCGTCTGTTGGAATTCTTCGCCCGCTCGAAGCGAACCTTTTTGAATAGCGGTTGCGCGTTTAGAACGCTTGGGACAAGTCGAAGTTGATTCTCTGGAAGGAGAATGATTCCATTCCCCAATTGGAGAAATCCTTTTTGAACGTATAGTCCAGACGGAGCGTCAGGAATTCCCATTTATAGCGAAGTCCAAGGCCGAAGGCCGCGTTGGATTTTCCGCTGTAAAGACCGCTATTTTTGTCACTTACGTGAGTCCAGTCATAAAATTCGACAAGCTGCCAGTTTTTGATCGCTTCGAAGGGGGAATTGATGCGCAGTTCTACATTGAATCGTAGATATTGTGGCGTGAGTCCTGTGTTGATGACTTCTTCGCCGTCTTCGTCGATACTTGTGTAACTCGGGTAAATGCTGCGGAATCGGTAACCGCGTACAGTACGGGAACCGCCCTGGTAAAAGATACGCGCATCGTCTTCCATAGCCTTGTCAAAGAAACGTCCATAGCTGACGCTGCCGGCAGTCAAGAACGGTCCAAACAGAGGTAAGTAACCGATGGAAGTCAATTCGCCGTAGGTGTACGGATTTCCCTTCATTTCTGCATTACGAATGTTTCCGGTAAAGTTTGCTCCGGCGCCGAGACGTGGAGAAAAACGAAGACCCTTTGTCGGATTGAAGTAGTCGTCCGTAAAGTCGAAGGCGAGAGCGGTTTCGCCTTTGACCTTAAAAAGTCTGGTCTCGTTCTTTTGCACGAAACGTGTGTCGAGGGTGGCGCGGAAACGGATATTCTTGGAAAGTCCGAAAGTCAAGTCTCCACGGTTAATCACTTCGTAACGTTCTTCGATGCTATCGGGATATGCTGGCGGGGATGTCTTTTCATGATTAAAACTGATGTGGTCGTCAAAACGGATTGCAGTCGGAATAAAGTTGAAGCGAGTTCCGAACAAGAGCGGGTTTGCGTAACCGAGGGTGAGCTCTTGCTTGTTTTGGGCGACGAGAATGCTCGCGGAACCTTCGTGGAATCGGCCCAGGAAGTTTTTATGCTTGACCATGGCGGAAGCGCCAAACCCGTAAACTTCTTCGAAGAAGACGGAGTAGCGGGCTTCTCCCGGCATGCGTTCTACAGCACTAAAGAGAACGTCCGAAAGACTGTCATTGCGGGGGGAATCTTCCAAGTGGATCGATGTGAAAATTTGAGTAGAAAGGAGCTTGCTGCGGAACGTGGCATAAGTTTTCCCGTTGATGACTTCTCCCTTGGGAATTCGCCAAAGACTGTTGAGCCATGCGGTGTCGGATAAGCCTTGCTTGTCGTTGGTATCGAGCCTAGCGATGCGAGCCGGTTTTTGCGTGGTGCTCGAAAAGTCTCCCATGCGGATTTGTTTTCCCGGATCGATATAAATTTCCACATTTACCAGATGGTTCAATGTGTCTAAGTATTCGAGGTAGTCGGCGCGTACGTGGAGGTATCCTTTTTCGCGGTATAGGACTTGTATCTGTTGAACATCGTCCGAAGCGACCAGAGGATCGTAATCGGTCCCTGCTTTAAATCGAAGTCCGGAGAGCTCCACTGGGGATGCGAGGGAATCGCTGGCTTCGATTTTCATTTCGCTGAATTTATAAGGCTCGCCTTCGACCATGCGGAATCGATACAGCGTATAGGGAACGGAATCGTTTTTATCGACGTGATTCCGTAGAACTTCTAATTTGGCGTTGTAGCTAAAGTATCCTGCCGAATAATAGAGAAGTTCGAGGTTCGTGCGAGCGACTCGCATCAAAAAGTCTTGACGCGTCGTGTCGATGATGCCGAATTCTTCTGGAATGTCGAGCTCTAAGGCAAGCTGTTCGTCGGAATAAAGATGGTTCCCGATAAAAGAAACCTTCCAGGGATTTTTGATCTGAGCTGTCGTATCGGCGTCCGATTCTGCGGCAAAGAGCCCCGTGAAGCAAAGAAGGATTAGAAAAAGAATCTTGCGCATCATTTCTTTTCCTTCTCTTTTTTCTTTTCTTCCGCAGTTTTGTTAAATCCAAAGAAGTGCGGAGACCAGAATTTGTAACTGTAATTAAAGCCCACGTTTTTTTCTAGACGGTTTTCGTCTTCATCGGTTGTGGTGATGTAGTTTTTCGAAATCAAGGTTGCGCCGAAGTCGAGCTTAGGACTGTAATGTTCCGGATTCTTTGTCTTGTCTTCTTCCGAGAATGCGGGAATCGTATAGGTAATGCCGGCTTCAAGCGCACGGTCATAGGTCGGGGTTTCACTTTGGTCCTGCTTATAGCCGAAGACAAAATTCAAATCCTTAACCCAGCGATCAAGAGAAATCGGAATCATCAAGTAGCTGGAATCTTTTTCGGAAATCGTTTCTTCATCAAAAAGCTTCAGCTTCATATTGATATCGCCCACATATTCACCGCCGAGCGTTTTGTTGGCTGTGGTGGTGAGAACGCTACCGATGAGTTTTCCTGCAACTTTGTTACGGTCGATGCTTGAATTTTCTTCTTCGGATATGCAGCCGAGCAGCACACTGTAATAGAGAGAAGCCGGGGAATCATCAACGCCGCAGTTTGCGCTAGGCATAGGCTTTGGAGCGGTCAAAGATCCGAGAATGTCAAGGTGAATGGGGCACGTTTCGTCGTTGTCGCGATTCTCGCTGCTTTTGCAGTAGGGAAGTTCTTGAACACTCGAAACGTTGATCGTTCCACGGTCCCAAGGAACGTCTTGGAATGAAACGGCAAAAGATTCGAGGTTGAATTGGAATAAGTCTTTAAGACCGATGGTTCCGCTGCCCGAATTGTTGACGTCACCGCGGAACAGCGGATGGTCAGAAGTTCCCAAAATCCACAAGTCGACTGTTAAAGGGAAGCTTGCAAGGTTTGTGAGAATTGCCATCGTGTCACGCTGGGAATCGCTGACGTGAATCGAAAGGTTCAACGGTCTCGATTTCACCGCGGTCTTTTTTAACGGCGGGCGAGTCCGGCGGACTTTGGTGAAAAAGCCAGAAAGCGTTGCAGAAATTTTGCTCAGGCTTCCAAAACCGATGTCGACAGAAAAATCATTTTTGTAGACGGCTCTGTCGAGTAAGAAGTTTCCTTCCAGAGTTGGGTTTGCAAAGCTTCCATCAACTGCGTGCGGTAAATGCAATACGGCGGTTCCATGCGCGGAAGCGTCCGCTTTACCCCATTCCGGTTTGTTTAATTTATATGTAACCGTATCCAGGTTTAAGGATAGGGTGAATTCCTTTTCGGAATCGTCCAAGTGACCGCTGATCTTGCTCAAACGAACCTGGTGAATTTGATTCCAGACTAGAGAGAACTGGTCGGTAGCAATATCGACGCTGCCGAGAGTTCCGTTCCCTAAGTCATAGCTTGCACTTGCATGGACACTTTCCCCGTTGGAATTCGTGATTTGCATGTCGGGAATGTTGAAGATGCCTTTTTGGAACGTTCCGCTAAAGGATGCCGGGAGAATGGGGAATCCACGCTTAGTGTCAATGGCCGTAGAATCGGAATGGAAAGAAATGCTCAAACTGTCGAAAGGATGGTGCAAATCTCCGGTCGCATTTGCCTTGAAATCCGTATGAACGATTTCTCCCAAATTTTCAGGCAGGAACCAGGAACCGTTCAGCTGCGCCTTTCCGCGCCATTTAAATGTGGAATCGATATCTCCGTCGAGCCAGGCGGTTCCGCCGACAGGAGTCGTATAATAGGCAAAAATGTGACGGCTCGGTTCCAAAAGTCCATTCACGTCGATCTGTAAGTCTCCGTTCCAAGCACGTTCTCCTGCGCTGATATTTCCCGAAATCTGCATTTTTTCTTTTTCGGCAAAAATGTCTAGCTTGGGAATGGAGAAAAATTCTGGAGAAACATTTTTCAAAGTCAGATTGGAAAATTGGAGAACCCCTTGAATGCCGTTGCCTTTGCGGTACGAAACGTTTCCGCTAAAGAGGCCCGATGCTAATGGGGACTTTTCATAAGGAGCGAGCAAAAGCGGAATGTCGAATTTGTCTGTCGACGCCCAAATGTCTGTGAGGCGAGCGCTTGTAAAGAACGATTCGGCGGAATCGTAATGGAGCATTGCCGCCGCTTCGATTTCGATGGAGTTGGTGCCTGCCTTGAGCAAAGCGTTGTCGAGTGTAATGCTATCGATGGAATTGTGCAGCTTGAACTTTCCGCTCAAAGGAATCTGGTCGAGAACGGTTTCGACTTCCAGATCGACGTTGCCTTCCCAACGTTCAAAATTTTGAACGCAGGTACCGGTCACAATGCCGTCAAATCCATGCAAAAGGGAAGTGTCTGCAAATGGAATGGTTGCCAAACGGACTTTGTTCGCTTCGCTATCCATGTCCAGGTCAAAAGTGATAAAGGCTTTTCCGTAACCGCCGTCGGACTGGTTCACTTGCCAAGAAGTGTGCGGAATCGAGTCTTCCCATTTGACGTCGCCTGTAAAGGTGAAGTCCTCTTTGGAGGTTCGAATAAATCCCTTCGTAAAATCAATGCCGTTTTCATCGAGGACGAGCGACGTGAATAGGGAATCCGCGGTCATCGTGTATGCATATTCGATGGGAGCAATCGAAACGTCTGCATGCATTTTCCCTTGTCGGAAATTGCCTTTCACTTGAGGTCTAGAGTTTAGTCGTAAATGTTCTCCGCTCCAACGTCTTGCCCAGGCTTCGTTCGAAGCGATGTCGCCGGTAAAGTCGATGTTTAAAGGTCCTTTGGAAAGTCCTGAGATTTCGGCATCGACAATGGAACCGGATCGTGTGACCACATGGGCGGTGAGTAAATCGGCAGAAGATTTTTCGGCAGTCACAGAACAGTCCAGCGGTTGAAGCCGGGGCCCGAATTCCGACTCGATTCCTTTGACTTCGAATTTGACTTTTCCGTTGAGGTTCTTGTCGACGTTACCGCTGAATTTGATCAGCTGCTTTGAACTTTTTCCGGTGAATTTTCCCTTGACGATAAAGTTCATTTTTTCGTTGCTCTGCACCCGCAGGTCTGCGCTCAGTGCTGGCAGTGGCCAAAAGGCTCCGAGTTTTGTCTGCACCCTGGCGTCGTACGAAAACTTTGCTGTTTTCGGGTTGGCTTTGAAAGAAACGTTTGCTTGAATATGATGCAGGGAAACGCTTTTCGGAATTTTATCCTTGACCAGTTTCTTTGGATTTTGAATGTAAAGTTCGGTCGAACCCGAGAGCTCTTCTAGCGCATTGCGGGGAGCGGATACGGCTACCGAAACACTGTCTTTATCTTCCGTAATCGCTTTCACTTTTGCCGAAAGATCATCTCCCTGCCAAGAAAGGCTCACCTTGCCCGAAATTTTACGTTCCAGATAAGTCCCTGCCGCATTCTGGAAGGAAAGGACGGCAGCACGGTCTCCGCGGGGCTTGACTTCAAAAGAATCCAACGACCAGACCCCTAAGGAATCTACGTCGGCATGCACATGGGCAATCCGGACCTGGGCGTCCAGTGGAATTCGGAAGTCCGGAAAAGAAAAGTCCGTCGTTTCGTTTTTTGAAGCGGGAAACTGGGAAGGACGGATATTTGCCCTGACGGTGTCCATATCCACATGGATAAAGTCTTCGCTTGGCGATAACATCAGGTGCGCATTGAGGCGGGGGCTTTGGATCGAGACGTCAAATCCCGGCCCGCGGACACCGATCGAATCCCACCGGTGGGAGAGGAGCCCGCTCGAGGTATGCCCTTGGAAGCTGACTTCGACAGTCCCATAGGTATGGGTGGAATTCAGGTATTTGTCTATGTAAAGGGATAAAAACCAGGCAAAAGCCACGAGGCAGCCTACAAACACGGCGAATATGCCGATGGCGACAGCGGGCTTTAACCGTTTCACGTATTGCAATATAGCTAGAAAACTATATATATTGGGGAAGTATGGAAGGTATTCGAACAATTCGTATTGAAGTTTCTTCCGACGGGGATTTTTTTCCAGCTCTGAAAAAATCCGTTGTCGACTATGCTCTCGTCTTGGGCATTCCCAAGGCGGTGTGCACCTGTGTGGAAAAAGAAGCGGAAAGTTTGTTCGAAGAAGATCTGTCTAAGCTCTCAGGTCCGAACTTCTCTCTCGAAATCTCTGCGGATGAAGCCTGTGTGGCGCTTCTTGTCTGGGATAATCATCACGAACCCGTTGCTCAAAGAAAAATCCCTGTCGCATGAATCCGAATCCCGT
>OCVV011169325.1_pt1 | contig 13979 bp, 7 predicted proteins | sample 1539721 | NCBI WGS metagenome assembly OCVV01 (sample SAMN02144230, study PRJEB22623) | gut metagenome | biome: sheep rumen | host: Ovis aries | place: New Zealand
TAATGTATCTGTACTTACCTGCTTTGGTGTACAGCACCTTGCCGAAGCTTGCCTTGCCCTCGCCCTTGATAGTTACAATGGGCTTTTCGGGCATGGGTATGATGACACCAACGTAAGTGTTGAGTATACCGAAAGTGAACTCCTTCTCCTCAGGTCTTTCAGCACCCTTTATCTTCTTGATGACAGTGGGTATCTCGAACTCAGCGGGAGCGGGTTCGTAGTTGTTTTCAAACTCGATGCTCTTGACCTCGATGGGTGTTTCAAGGGCATTGCCCTCAGCATCGGCGGTCTTGTAGATGTGCATCTCGACATTCAGCAGGGTGTTGTCATCATACTGAACATCTTTTCTTTCATCGGTGACATCGTAGGTCACCAGATATTTTTCCTTGCTGTAGGTAACGCCGTCCTTTGCGCCTGCTTTCTCGGTTATCTCGTAGGACTGAGTGCAGGGTTCGGTGAACAGCAGACTGCCGTTTTCATCAGCGACAGCAGTTGCGTTTTCGGCATTGACCTTTACGTTGACTGCGCTTATCGCCTTGCCCCATACGCCGTTATTATAAGCGCGGGGTGCCTGTGAACCGTTCACGGGCTTGATGTTAAAGGTGCAGGTATCCTCAAAATCAGCGGGCAATTCCGCGCCTGTTACCTTCTTGGTCACAGCGGGGATATCTGCGGTGGCAGATTTAAGACCTATTGTTACCACATTTGCGATGGTGGTATCCTTCGACCAGTCGGTAAGACCCATCTTCTTTTCGCTGTAGTAAGCGGGTGCATTATATGCAAGCACCTGACTTGTGGGAGTCTGGTCGGGGTGGATAGTATCGGGTGCAGTCATTTTCAGGTAAACGCTGACCGACTTGGGCAGGTCATCTGCCTGACCGAAAGTTACATCTTCACCGATGCTGAATGCTATTGTCTTGACATCAGCCCAGCCATCGTAATTATCGGGGTCTATCAGCTGCCAGCCGTTGGCAGCAGTCAGGTCTGCGGGAGTAAGACCCTCATAGCCTGCATCGTAGTTTGTAGCTATCTCTCCATCTGAATAGAAGTGAGATGTGTTGACATATACCTTTATCTTATCAAAGCCTGCGTCCTTAGCTTCACTGAGGTCAACACCGTAAAGGGTGCCTTTCCAGTAAGGAAGACCCTGATACTTCGACTCGTTATACGCCTCTTCGATAGAGTCGTAGATAACGACATTCTTGGCAGTACCTACATTTGTGAAGAACTGTATCCTGTAGGTATAGTTATGACCTGCGTAGGTCTGGGTGAAGTCCTTGAAATAGGTATCAAAGTCATCAGCCTTTATCTTCTTTTCAAGCTGTGTGCCCGAATAGTACATAACTACTGTATCGGAGGCATCTGCGGCAACGATGGAAGTGGTAGTGGTATCGCCGTCTTCATCGACATCGTTGAGTGCGGCATTGCCATCCCTGTCTTTGATATCGGAGTAAACGCCGCCGTCATCGGGCTTTGCCATAACGCCGCCCAGTTTGACAGGCTTGCCCTCATCATCAAGGTACTGTGCTACCATGTAGTTATCCAGCTTTGAAGTTCTGAGGTCTGCATACTCGCCGCGTGTCTTTACCTTTATAACAGATGCCAGTACGTAACAGCTGTTGTTGTACTCGCCCAGTTTAGCTATAGGCAGTTCGGGGTAAGTCACGGTGATGGTCGCCATCTGGCGTAAAGTACCCTTGTAGTTATCTGTTACTTCATAGGATATCTTGGGTTCAAGTGCAGATACGGGGTGGATATGACCGCTGTACTGCGTCCACAGTTTAGCCCAGTTATACTGCTTGGGGTTGTCTTCAAAATTGGTTGACTCGCCAACAACAGGCTCGACCGATTCAAGACTCATGCCGACAGGCAGAAGTTCATGGAAGACCACTGTATTGCTTCCGCCGACAACGCCCAGTTCTATCAGCTGTGCAAGTTCTTCGGGGGTAGCTGCCTTACCTGACATTGCTGCCAGTGTATAGTTACAGTAGATGCGCTGGTCTTCCTGCTCAATGCCCTCGCTCATCTTTGCAGCGCCGCAGATAGCATCTGCGCCGATTATGTTGTTGCTGGCAGAAAGTCTGTTGGCTATCTTTATATTGCCGTCTTCGTTGACATGACCCTCATAATTCTGAGCATCAAATTCAAGAAGATCCTGTCTTACCCATTTATCGGAAGAGTAAACAGTAGCGCCGTCAGAGGGGTTCTCCCATCTGCCGTTTCCGTCATAGCCCATCTGACCGTCCCAGTTGAACAGCTGGAAGTTCTTGAGGTTTATCTTATCCATATTGGCGATGACCTGCTTAACGGTGCTGCCTGTGCCCTTGAGGACACCTGTAACATTGGAGTCAAGTTCGATATCGCCGTTTGCATCGGGATAGGTGAACTTTATCCTGTAGACCTTATCATGCTTGAACTTGAAGACCTCGCTGCCGTTCTCATCGGCATATTCAAAGTCGCTGGAACCCTTTGGCAGTGAAACTGTCTGGTCAAGCTGCCAAACATCGGGCTTGTCGGCGGTCATTACATAGACCTCGACAGGCTTTCTGTCTTTGATGGGGCGCATGGTATATGCGTTTACATCAAGGTTCAGTTTTACGGAAGTAACATCCTTATGGCTTACTGCCATAGTGAAGGTCTTGAAATGGAAATCATCGGGACCGAGTCTGGCGCTGGATTTGCCGTTTTCGCCAAGACCGTTGACATACAGTGCATCGTCCACAACTTCCATAGAATATGGACCGTTCTTGTAGGTGAAGCCGTCTGCCGCGCCGTACTTATAGGTCAGACCGATACCTGTTACGGTATAGCTGAAAGTAGCGTCCCTGCCTGCGCGGAGGAGGTCAAGTGCGCCCGATGGGTCGGGACCCGACTCTTTCCTTACGCTCCAGATATCGCCGTGATAGAGTGCGCCCATGCCCTGCCATATCGAACGGCAGGTGTCGCTGTTTGAGGTGATATCTTTGGTATCGCCGTCAACGCCCACATATGTGACGGTGACATTATTTTTGATGTAAGGGTTATTCTCGCCGTCTGCGCTTTCTGCCACAGACTTAGGATATCTTACAAGACAGAGGAACTCGGCATCATTGCCGTTGTAGAGCCACTCGCCTGCGTGCTCACCCTCTGTTACCTTATCGAGGGGGGTACAGTTCTTATAGTTGTACAGCTGTGACATTGCCACAGCTTCACCGCCCTCAGGGTCTTCCTTGAAGTACATCTGCACTGTCTGGTTGCAGTCAACACTGCACATGAAGCGGTAACCCACGTAGTCATATTCTTTGCAAAGCTCGTTGAATGCGGCTTCGTCGATGCCGTATTTGCTGGTGAGCTTATATCTTTCCTCCAGCATATCGTCCCAAGCGTAATAACAGCCCTCGTCAATGCCTTCGTTCTCGGTATACTTATAGATCTTCGCATTTCTGACATGTGTGCGGAAAGTCGCAGTCAGCTTTTCGGGCGAACGATCCTCACCTGTCTTGGTGTCGATGATCTTTATACCGTAGTCCTGCACGCTGTTATCCTCAACAGTGACAGCATTGACCAGATAGCTGATATCGAGTTCGATCTGAGGTGCGCTTGCAGTCTTGTTAGTAAGTTCGATGACCGAATCTTCACCGGGACGACCCGATCTGTCCTGAACGACTTTCAGCAGAGATGCCTCAGCGTTGATCTGGTTGAGGAAAGCGATCTTGTTCGTCATGTGGAAATCTTCGCCATTACGGTTCTTGAACGCATTGTAAGGTATGATGATACTCAGCTGACCTTCCTCATACTTCTTGTTAAGGCTTATGCGAAGCCTTATATCGACCTGCTGACCGGAATCGGGTATGTTGAAATCCGCGCTTCGCTCATCTTCCGAGATGATTATATTATCATTCGGCTTATTGAGAAACAGCAGTTCGATATTTTCGGGATACTCAGCCGATGCTGCAAAGGCAGCGGGCGCAGTTCCCATCAGCAGCGAAAACAGGCACACCAGCGAGAGCATTCCCGCCAGCACCCTGTAACACAGCCTGTGAGTGCTTTTTTGCATGTAAAGCATTCCCCCTTAAACTATTCTGTATAAACGCATCAGATCATCGGCTCAGCTGTGTCACAGCATACAGCAGATCTTCGTGCGCGGTACAAGATCGCGCAGAACTGCTGTTTCAAGCATTTTCTGTGACACAACTAAAGCTATCCCCTTATCACACCACGAAAGATCCACTTCTGACAAGGGCATGTGATGTTATCTTTTCCTCTCCTTAAGCGACATTTACCGCAGGTACATGATCTGAGGGCGTTTATTGTTCATACTCTTTCAAAACAGCCGACGCACTGCATCGAAAAAGTAAACACAATATGACCATACTTTAGCCATATATATTAATATAGTATCATCAAATCAGTCTGCTGTCAACAATTATTAACAGCCACAATACAATTTTGTCAATTAATTCAAAAGTAAGCGGTTAATATTAAAAACTTTATATCTTTATTAATAAAAGTAACTTTTGGCTAAATCTGCAAAAAATCCCCCGCTGTGAAATAACACAGTGGGGGAAAATAAATAATTACAGTAAACGAATATTCATACATACTGCGCCGAATGCGTGTATCTGTGAGGGAGCTTTATGCTATCTGCCATAGGTTCAAAGTTCCAGCGGGTCAAAATGCTCATTGAGGACATTGACGGAACTTTTGAACTTTTCCTTTTCCTCTTCGTTGAGGTCAAGTTCGATTATCTCTTTGACACCGTTTCTGCCGATTATCGAGGGCACGCCGATGAACACATCGCGGTAGCCATACTCGCCGCAGAGTTTCGCGGAAACTGTCAGCACGCTGTTCTCGTCGCCCAATATAGCCTTGACGATGCGGGTGAGCGCCATGCCGATGCCGTAGTAGGTGGCGCGTTTCGCCTCGATTATCTTATAGGCGGCGGTGCGCACCTGTTCTTCTATCGACTGCATATCATCGATGCAATAGCTGTTGCGTTCATCTTCGAGTATCTTCATGACGGGCTTGGTAGCCATCATCACCTGTGACAGCGGCACGAACTCGCTGTCGCCGTGTTCACCGATGACATATGCGTGGATATTCTTGGGGTCAACGGTGAAATAGTCGCCCAGCAGGTAGCGGAGTCTGGCGGTATCGAGGGAAGTACCTGTACCGATGACGCGCGAAGCGCCAAAACGCGAAAGTTCGTAAGTCACGCGGGTCATGATATCGACGGGGTTTGTAGCTACAAGGAAAATGCCATCAAAGCCCGAACGGACAACGGGTGTGACGATAGAGCGGAAGACTTCGACATTGCGTTTAAGGAGGTCAAGGCGGGTTTCGCCCTCTTTCTGGGCAACGCCTGCGGCAATGACCACGATATCAGCGTCCTTGCAGTCTTTATATTCGCCCGCATAGATCTTCATATTTGATTTAGCGAAAGCAAGACCGTGATTAAGATCCATAGCCTCGCCGTTTGCGCGGACGGTATTGACATCTATGAGCACCAGTTCGTTACAGATACCGCCCTGATTCACCAGTGAATAGGCAAAACTCATGCCCACCATACCTGTGCCTATAAGCACCACTTTGCGTCTGTCAGTCGTCATTTTTACATCTCTCCTTTTATGACTTATCGTTGTTGGTCTTATTATATACCATTATACTCCATTTTATGCCGCAAGTCAAGCACAAAAAAAGCGAACGCCCGAAAGCGTTCGCTTATAATGCTTATTAAGTAACAGTTACGTTAATTAGTTAGCCTTAACAGCCAGCTTCTTAACGTTCTTTACGTGTGCAGCCAGCAGAGAAACGTCAGTAACGTTTACCTTGCCATCGCCGTTAACGTCTGCTCTGTCCTGCTCGTCAGTTGTCAGAGCCTTTACGCTCTTAACGTGAGCAGCAACCTTAGAAACGTCAGTTACGTTGATCTTGCCATCGCCGTTTACATCACCTACACCGGTAGTTTCAGCATCGGTAGTATCCTGATCACCGGTAGTATCGGTCTCACCGTCAGTAGTTTCTGCATCGGTAGGAACAACATCAACAGGCTCATCTACAGGCTCGTCAACGGGCTCATCTACAGGCTCATCATCAGGTGTCTTGAATACTACAGAAGAAATAACGCAGCCATTGTAGCCTTCGATCTTACCGAAAGTTGCAGAAGAAGTATCTTCGATAGCAGCATTCTCGATTATGTCAGCAACGGTAAACTCAACAGTTGCATCTTCGCCGGCAGGATTAGTAGCTGCCCAGCTCTTCCAGCCGTTGTCAACGCTGAAGCCAACACCAATATCGCCCCAGTTGTCATTAGAGTCGGTATAAGTAACTACTACAACTGCCTCAGGATTCTCAAAGAATGTATCAAAGTCAGTGATGACCCACTCAGAACCATCGCCGTTTGCATCCTCGAACATATCCTCTACTTCTGCTGCGGAAGCCATCATAGACAGCATAGATACAGCCATAGATGCAGCTGCCATAGCTGCAACGATCTTTGAATTCTTCATCTCAAATTCCTCCAATTCGTTTCATCGTGATCTTGAATAGACCTTCCTTGTCTATTTCTTTAAATATTTTACAACAGAATGTCCGTTTTGTCAATACATTGCTAAGATTATTCATCGTTTTACCGTAAACTAACAATGCGTTCAGGAATATTTTCATCATTATTACCTAATAGTTGTTTAAAAAATCCCTGAATTTAGGCTTTGCAAACGTTATTGGAGTTTCAGTCGTCCTTTTTCTTTTTGGGTATCATACCCGAAAGCCTTGAAAGTGATGCCTGCGCCTGCATGAACAGGTCATGCGTTTCAAGTTCGATATCCTCACGGCTGACTATCTCATGGTGAGGTTCGGGCTTTGGTTCGGGCTTACTTTTGCCGATTATATCGCCCAGATCGATGGTCAGTATATCGCTGAGTTCGTCCTTATCCTCAGCGGGGCGGGGAGCAGACTGCTCCTCCAGCATCTCCATGACATTCACCGTTTCACTGACGGCATCGTGGCTGGTCAGCGCGGCAAGTTCTTCAAAATCGAGAAAAGGCTTGATACCGATTATTGACAGATTATCGGTACTGCCGTTGAGCAGAGCAAGTTTTGCCAGTGCAGCCAGTTTTTCGGAGATGGGCAGATCCATCGACAGACCGACCTCGAACTCGTTATCGCTGACATAGTCGGATATACCGTCACTGGTGATTATGACCATATCATCGGGCTCAGCGCCGAAATCACTGACAAGGGGCACCTGCTCGACATTCGGCTCACTGTGGGGGCTGCCTATAGCGGAAACTATGGCTGCGCGGTATTCGGGCACAAGTTCTTCGGCGGTATCTATCGCACCTTTATTATACATCAGCTGACCAAGACTCTGATCGGTGGATATCTGTCTGATAGTGCCGTTGACGAAGCGGTAGAGTCTGCTGTCACCCACATTGAGGCACAGCCCGCGCCCTTCTTCATCGACAGCCAGTGCGCAGAGTGTGGTCTGCATATTTTCGGCGCTGCGGCTGCGTGAGCCGACCTTTTTTATCTTGTTGTGGATATCCAGCACGACACTCTTAAGATCGGAAGATGCGGTATATTCTACCTCAGAGAGCATTTGCAGGCAGGTACGCGAAGCGACTTCGCCCGCTTTTTCACCGCCTACGCCGTCACAGATGCCTGTGATAAAGGGCGCATCAAGCACAGCCTCACGAAAACCATCGTTGACTACTTCATTACCGACCAGTACGGCATCTTCATTTTTATCTCTGTTACCTGTATTGGTATATCCATAAACGTAGTACTTCATAGATCAGACCCCAAAAAAATCACACGATTCGCGCATATGCGCCCACACTAAAATTATAACACGTTTTGGAATTCTTGTCAATCTCCGCAGTCCTCATGACTAAAATTTATTGCATTTTGCTCATTTTTACGCAACATTTTTATACCAAACGACATATAGCATTCAGGGCAAAAAAAGAAGACCACAGCTACCCCGGCTGCGGTCTTCGGGTACGCCTCTCCCCAAGACATATTTGCACCTTAAGATAATTATAATGCAGGAAGAGCCGAAAGTCAACAGAAATTGTTAAGAATTAACATTTCCATTTTGGAAACAAAACAAAAAAACTCTCCCGACACGCGGGAGAGTTTCATATAGCTTATTTGTCAGAGAATTAGTTGTTTACCAGCTTGTCCTCTTCGTTGTTCCAGCTGTACAGCTTTCTGATCTCCTTGCCGACCTTCTCGGAAGGATGCTCAGCGTGCAGCTTTCTCATAGCCTTGAAGTGTACCTGAGAACCTGCATCAGACATATCGAGCAGGAATTCCTTAGCGAAGGAACCGTCCTGAATGTCAGCCAGAACCTTCTTCATAGCCTTCTTGGTATCCTCAGTGATGATCTTAGGACCAGTGATGTAGTCGCCGTACTCAGCAGTGTTGGAGATGGAGTATCTCATGCCCTCGAAGCCCGACTGATAGATCAGGTCAACGATCAGCTTCATCTCGTGGATGCACTCGAAGTAAGCGTTTCTTGGGTCATAGCCAGCCTCTACCAGAGTTTCAAAACCGCACTGCATCAGAGCGCAAACGCCGCCGCACAGTACAGCCTGCTCACCGAACAGGTCGGTCTCGGTCTCAGTTCTGAAAGTAGTTTCCAGAACGCCTGCTCTTGCGCCGCCGATACCTGCTGCATATGCCAGACCGATATCCAGAGCGTTGCCTGTAGCGTCCTGCTCAACAGCGATCAGACAAGGAGTACCCTTGCCAGCCTGGTACTCACTTCTAACAGTGTGACCGGGAGCCTTAGGAGCGATCATGATAACGTTAACGTCTGCAGGGGGTACGATGCAGCCGAAGTGGATATTGAAGCCGTGTGCGAATGCCAGAGTCTTACCTGCGGTCAGGTTAGGCTCGATCTCGCTCTTATACAGAGCTGCCTGCTTCTCATCAGGAATGAGTATCATAATAACGTCTGCTCTCTTAACAGCATCAGCTACGCTTACGACCTCCAGACCCTGCTTCTTAGCCTTTTCTGCGGACTTGGAGCCTGCATACAGACCAACAACGACATCTACGCCGCTCTCCTTCAGGTTCAGTGCGTGTGCGTGACCCTGTGAGCCGTAACCGATAATAGCAACTGTCTTACCCTTCAGTACATTAAGGTCACAGTCCTGCTGATAATAGATCTTTGCATCTGCCATTTTAATTTCCTCCTAAATATTTTTGGATTGATTTATTTTACCCTGTGATGGGGCAAATTACTTACTTTTTTGCGCTGAAATACTCTGCGCCGCGTTCAACAGCGACAGTTCCCGTCCTTGCCATTTCGAGTATGCCGTAAGGCTCGATAACGTTCTCAAAGCGGCACAGCCTGTCATATCTGTCACATATCTCCAGCGTCATGGTGGTAAGGGTGATATCCATTACCTTAGCGCCCGTGATCTCGGCTATGGTCATTATCTCGCTTCTCTTGTCGGCGGGGGCATTCACCTTGACTATCATAAGTTCACGCGCTACAAATTCATCTCTGCCGAAGGTCTTGACTTTGATGACCTCGATCAGCTTGTTCAGCTGTTTCTCGATCTGCTCAACGGTATGTTCGTCACCGTCAGCAACGATGGTTATCCTTGATATGGACTCATCATTTGTGGGGCCTACAGCCAGACTTTCGATATTGAAGCCTCTTCTTGAGAACAGACCCGATATTCTTGACAGAACACCGCTATGGTTCTCTACGAGGACTGAGATGGTATGCTTCATATTAAAACCTCCGTTTTCGGGAAATAAATTCCACACCTATTTATTATACTATGATATTATGACCATTTCTTTAACATTTTAGCTCAATAAAGTTAACAACACGAGCATATCAGAATTATTTTCCTTTCGCTCAGATAGTGTCCTCTTCGGCAGTGCCCTCATTTTTTTCAATGAGCGGCAGCAGAGCATCGATACAATCCCTGATGCTGTATGCCGAGTAAGTCTGCCCCTGATATTCGAGGTCTGCTTCGCCGTTATTGACCAGTGTCAGCACCTCTTTCAGCGACTTATCGCACTCATTATCTGTGAGCACCAGCGTATGCTCCCCCGCCCTTGCCAGCCATTCAAGCACCGCGATATCTGCGGCGTATGGCTTAGTTATGACGGGCTTGCCGTTTTTGGCGGCATCTATGACCATCAGCCCGAAGCGCACTGCGTTGGACAGGCAGGTGATACAGCCCTTGCCTTTTGGTGTGATGACCGCGTACTCGCCTGTACGTTCGGCGCGGTCGATATCTTTCATCAGTGCCGCCGAAGCATCATCGGCAAAAGCATCATCGCGGGACATATCGCTGAGCCTTCTGACGAACTGGCGCTCTATCTCGCCCGCATCGCGAAGTGAGATGAGGTCTACCATATACTCCCAGTCATAGTCACTGCCATAGCTGAGTATCCTGTAATGCAGCATCTCGCACCTCTTACAATGTGGGGAAATCCTTATCGACAACCACTTCACAGAGCAGCATGCCTTTTTCCTCAGCCAGCATCTCTATGGCTTTATCGGCTGACTTGCTGTCCTTTACGCGGACAGCGGGTATACCGTAAGCCGCCGCCAGCTTCACAAAATCGGGCGAACCGTCGAGGAAGACGGCTATCTGTCTGTCGTTATAGCCTTTTGTCTGGAGTTCGCGCACCATGCCCAGACGGGTATTGGTGAAGACGATGACCTTGACATCGACACCGTACTGCACCGCAGTTGCCAGTTCCATCATATTCATCTGGAAGCCGCCGTCACCGCATATCGCGATAGTGGGACGGTTCTCGTCAGCCATTCTCGCGCCTATCGCACAGGGCAGTGAGTAGCCCATAGTGCCCATGCCGCCCGAAGTCAGGAAACGTCCGCCGCGTTTGAAGTAATATCTGCTCGTCCAGATCTGGTTCTGACCGACATCGGCGCAGATATTGACATTAGCGGGCATTCTTTCAGCAAGTTTCTGCAAAAACTCTTTTGGGTTTACAGTGCCTTTGACAGGCTTTTCAAACTTGACCGGTGTGCGTTTTTCCGCTATCTGACCGAGCCACGCGGTATGGTCGGCAGTGCCGTCGGGGTGCTTATCTATATAGGCGAGCATCTGCTGCAAAACCAGCTTCGCATCGCCGACAAGTGGGATATCCGCGCCGATATTTTTGCCTATCTCGGCGGGGTCGATATCTATATGGAGTATCTTGGTGGTCTTTTCAAGTGCCAGCGGAGTCTTGACTGCGCGGTCGCCCACCCTTGCGCCCACAAGGAACAATGTATCGCAGGCATTGACAGCGTAGTTAGCTATCTTAGTGCCGTGTGTGCCTATCATGCCCACGAAAAGCGGGTTATCATCCGATAAGACTGAAATGCCCATCATAGTAGTGATAACGGGGATATTCAGCTTTTCGGAAAGCGCAACGACCTCAGCCTGTGCATTTGATGCGAAAACGCCGCCGCCGATACAGATAAGGGGCTTTTCAGCCGAACGCAGTGCTTCGGTTACTCGCTTTACCTGCAAAGCGTTGCCCTTGCCTGTGGGTTTATAACTGCGTATCTCGCAGGTCTTGGGGTATTTGAAATCCACTGTCATCTTCTGGACATCCATCGGCACATCTATCAGCACAGGACCGGGTCTGCCCGAACCTGCGATATAGAAAGCCTCCTTAAAGACTCTGGCGACATCGGCAGGGTCTTTCAGCAGGTAGCTGTGTTTAACGAACGGTTCAGCCGCGCCTGTCACATCAGCCTCCTGAAAAACATCAGAACCTATCTGGTCGGTATTTACCTGACCTGTGATGCAGACTATAGGTATCGAGTCTGCATAAGCGGTCGCGATGGCTGTTATAAGGTTGACCGCACCGGGTCCTGAGGTCGCGATGCAGACTGCGGGCTTACCCGATATCCTTGCATAGCCGCTTGCCGCATGACCGCCGTTGGCTTCATGCCTTACCAGAACGTGCTTTATATCCTTTTCAGCGTCAAGCAGTGCATCATAAAAGGGGCAGATAGCCGCGCCCGGATAACCGTAGACGACCTTGATCTCCTCCGCTTTCAAGCATTCGACCATAGCCTGACTTACTGTCATTTTCATATTATGACCTCCTTGAAAATCGCAGACTGCCCTTTTCACAGAACCGTTGTCCGCAAGTAAAAATTTATATAATTATACCATATATCCCTTTATTAGTCAACCCTTGTTACGTGATAGTCACTGAAATCAAATTTTGAGGAAACGGCGGTAAGAAGAGAGCGCTATGGATATCCTGCCGCGTTTGCAGAGGTGGGAGAATGCGCAAAAAGGGAGCGCCTGCGCACTCCCTTAAAGGCTTTATTATGTTCCCCCCGAACTGTCCTCGTGTTTTGAGTCATCGGGCTTTGAACTTTCCGACTTTGAGTCGGCGGGCTGTTCGAGCCAGACAGTTTCGGACTTGCTGTCAGGGTCTGTTTCGACCACTGTTATGGTATCGGCGCTTGTGTCTTTCTTTTCTTTCAGTGACGCTGCGCCGCCTTTTTCGGTGTCGATGGTAAGGTCAACATAGTAAACAGGGTTGACTATATAGCCCTGATAGCGTATCTCAAAATGCAGGTGATCGCCCGTTGAGTAGCCTGTTGAGCCCATAAGACCGATTATATCGCCCTGCTTAACCTTATCGCCCACGTTGACAAGCACCTGTGTCATATGACCGTAGAGCGTGATGAACTCGTTGCCGTGATCTATTATGACATAGTTGCCGTAACCGCCGCCGCAGCCGCAGGACTCGTACTTGCCGTAGTCGTGAGTGCAGGTGGTATTTGTCATTATGACTGTGCCTGTTTCGCTGGCGTGTATGGGATAACCGTGATCGCCGCCGATGTCTATGCCCTTGTGGTAAGTGCCCCAGCGTGCGCCGACACCGGAATTTATCTGATAGCACTGAGGTACAGGCCATGCGAATGTATAGGTCGGTTCGTCCTCAGGTATCTCTTCATCATTCTTGATACGCTCGCGAATGGCATCATGCAGTTCTTCCAGCTTGGCATCTGCAAGCGCCATAGTAGCCGCAACTTCTTCATCAAAAGAGGTGGTGCCTGTGGACTGTTTCAGCACTGCACCGAGATCCTGCGCGGCTTTCATCTTTTCAAGATTGAACTGCGCTTCCTGCTCTTTCAGCTTTTTCTGCTTATCTTCAAGCAACAACCTTGCCTGTGCCGATGAATTATATATCTCATCGAGTTTCGACTTTTTTGAATCGAACAGAGCATACTGCTTATCCAGTTCAGCCTGCTGTGCATCGAGATTTGCCTGTTTTACCTCAGCTTTTTCCTGCAAGCCGTAAAGTTCATCGATGACATTGTCATCATGGGCAGCCACACGCTTGATAAGTTCCATACGCATCAGAATGTCATAGAAGCTGTCAGACTCCAGCAATACTGTGGTATACGAGTCAGACCCCGACAGGTACAGCGCACGCAGGCGTTTTTTCAGTCTTTCGGTGCCGTCCTCGATACGGTCGTTTATGCGTTCAAGTTCACGCTTGTTGCTGCCGACCTGAACTTCCAGCGAAGACATGGATCTGTTTAGGATATACAGTTCATTATCCAGTTCTTCGGTGCGCTTTTTGATGCTTTTGAGCATCTTTTCCTCTTCACGTATGGCGGTATCGGCATCGGATATCTCGACTTTAAGGTCCGACTGCTTGCCGATGATATCTCTCAGAGCCTCTGCGTAGCCCGAAATATCGGTGACAGTCAGAGGTTCGTAGACATCGCTTGGCGAAGTGGGATTCTCAGCCGATGACGAGTCATCAGCTGCGCTGTCGGTGGTAGTTGTGGTACTGCCCGCGTTGGGATCGGTCCAGCCGTTGTCGTAGCCTGTGCTTGGGTCTGTCCAGCCTGCATTGGGATCAGTCCAGCCGTAGTTATTATCATAGCCGTTATCGTAACTGCCATCATAACCATAGCCGCCATCATAGCCATAGCCGCCGTCATAGCCGTAGCCACCATCATAGCCGTAACCACCGTCGTA
>OCVV012844460.1_pt1 | contig 13979 bp, 20 predicted proteins | sample 1539721 | NCBI WGS metagenome assembly OCVV01 (sample SAMN02144230, study PRJEB22623) | gut metagenome | biome: sheep rumen | host: Ovis aries | place: New Zealand
CTAAATTTGTACAAAATGCCGTTCTTACCTTTGCACCGTTTTCGTATTCTAATTTCCCTCCGGCAAAAACCGCTGTGTCTTCAATCGCGGCGGAAAATATCGTTAGTGCTGGAGCGAAAATGAAATATTTTATTCCATTTTTCAGATAAAACCTTCTTATTTTCGCAAGAATTGAAAACGGCGGATTATCAACAACTATCTTCCCGGCATAATCCTCTTTTTCATAATCAGCGCCCGGCCAGAACGGGCGTATAAAGTTGTTCCGGTCAAGCCCGTAGTGATCTGCCACATATCCGGCTACTGCCTCATAGATCAAATCAGGCGTATAGCAGTCATCTGTTGTCTTTTTTGGCTTGAACTTTTCAACAAACGCTTTGTAACTCTCACCTTTTGCCATTATGCAATTTCCTCATTCAGTAGCGCGATTCCGCGCGTCCGCTGTTCCTGCGCTTTAATTCTCCGGATGTCTGCCTGATCAAACCCGAGCATTTCCAAAAAGACGTCTGTACTTGAAAATCCTTCCCGCACCGACGCGATTTTTATGGCGGCGTCTGCAGTCACAGCCACAGATGGCATTGAAGGATTCTTGAAGTGCGCAATTACGTTTTTGTTTTCTTCCGGCAAGGAATCCGGCGTAGTATTCAATTCGACGGCCTGCGCCATTCTAGCGATGCTGTTTAGCCTCTCGCCGTTTTCCTGGTTCAGCCGCTCCGCCATGGCCACAAGCGTCTTAGTTTGTGCCGTGATGGCGTCAGAGCTTGTCGGGTTCGCATCGTTGATAACGCCGGTATCCGTGACCGGAAGGCCGGTGGCCGCGGAAAACTGTGTAGCAAGAAGGCGCATCATCTGGATGTGTGGCTCAATGTTGCCCTGCTGCAGCTGCCCGAATGCTGGATTTTGTCCTGTCTCCGGATTCTGCGTAGCCGTCAAGATGCTCCCGACGTATTGTCTGAACTTATTGTCAATAACGGAATCGTACATGTCGTCCGTCACGCCAAGCAGATATTTCTGCGGGCTGGTAGCGAATTCAAGTCCTATGGTGGCATTGGCCACGGTCCGGATGTACCCTTGTATCAGTGATCGGATTGGCTTCTTAAGTCGCGACTGCCCGAAAGGTTTTGAGCTTGTGGCATTCCAGATTAGCGGCTCAATCATCGGCGCGCCAAACCTGTGCGGATAGCGCTGCGCAAACCACCTTCCGCCAATGCGGTGAAGCTCCCATGTGTCTGTATCTGTATACAAATTCACATATTCCGGGATCCAGTCTTTATTGCTTTCATCATCCCGCAAATCCTCGAACGCGAACGCATAGCCAATCCTTCCGTTCTTTTCATCCCAAGCCGCTGCAGCGCATTCCGGTGATATGAAGCGGATCCGCGCCGCGCCTGTGGTGCCGCTGACGGAAGCAAAGGAGCATCCGTACTTCAATTCGTCCTGGCAAGCTTTGAGATACTCCGGAATCAAATTATTCCGGTCAACGATCCGCGCCATGAGTTCCGACGCTCCGCCGTCGTCTGCGACGAATCCGTCAAACATTGATCTTCTGGCCAGAACGTCAACCGTATTTGTTCCCCACGCGCATCCGATTTTTAACTTCTTGAGATTTGCAGGAAGCGCGATGCCTAAATTCACCTCGCTCAGCCTTATGTCACCATCGTAATAATGGGCTTTCACCTTGTTCGGATACCGGTGATAATCGTAAATGTACTTTAACCGGTTGAGCTTCTCCTGCTCTTCTTCCGGCAGGCCGTCCACGCGGCCGAATGCAAAATTTCTCATTAGCCGATCCTCATTCTTTTCGTCGGGTCTCTTCTACTGTTTCTCGCGCCCCACAATGCAAGCGCGGCGGCTTCTATGGCTATGGAGTTTTCTCCGCCGAATCCCCAGCCGCCAGATATTTGCCGTTTGATTGACGTTGTTGCACTCTCTGACAATTCTTCCTGGAGCTTGTACCATGTGACCGTTTTTTCCGTCAGCTCATTCACCAGCTGGCTGGCGGCCGCAACTACGTGCTTCCCGGAAGGCGTTATAATTGAGTCTTTGAAATTCCATGTTTTTTCAATCTTTTCAATCAGGTAATCCACATGGTTCTTTCCATCAATGACGACGCATGAAGCCTTTTTGCTCCTCTGATTCAACCAGTCCGCAAGCCACTGCAGGCCCTGTCCTGTGTTCGCCTGTTTTATCAGTGATATTCTGGCCGGTTGATCCTTTGGGCAGACAGCCCCGCACAGCGCAACGGCTGACCCGTCAATCGAGAACTTGACGCCGTACGCTGTTTTACCTTCCGGCTTTTTATCTTTGGAAGCGCATGCCATCCACAAATCTTTAGGAATGGCGTATTCTTCTGACTGTCTGACCTCGCTCCACCAACCGAGGCGCTCCCGGGCAAAGGTGTCTGCGTCCATCTGCTCACATTCTGATTGAATGGTTGTCAGAAGGATCCGCCTGCCCAGCGCTGGATTTGTGGCCGCCCACCGCCTTTTATCTGTCACATCTCCAATTTCTTTGACTGAAAATTCTGTCCAAGAAGTGGCCTCCGACTTTCCGCCAAGCGCCTTGTCACGAATCCCACGAAAAACGCCACCATCGCAATTCTCGTCTGGTGGCGTCCCTAAATATATTGTTTGTGGATTCTGCGATGCTGATATTGCCGGAAGGAAAGACGCTTGCTGTTCGCTTGTCAGTTCCTGCGCCTCGTCAAAAATTAAGCAGTCACCGTGTAAGCCGCGACCGCCGTTCCTTGTCCTGGCAACGAATACGATTCTTCCGCCGTTAAAAAGAATGATTTTTTCTCGCCCTATCGCAGATTTTATGTCTTTGACGTACTTGCTTAGTGCTTTTGTCTCAAAAAGCCCTCTAAGCTCCTCGAACGTCTCTGTAGCCGTCTTCTGCAGGTGCGCCGTGTAAACCACGCGATCTCCCAACATAACCATTCCTGCGGCTGACCTGCCGGAAACATTCAACGTCTTTCCATTCTGTCTCGGAACGGCCAACCCGCAAGTTGGCGCCGCCCAGATCCCGGAAGGCGTGCGTCCCATCCAGTCACACATGACATTTTCCTGCCAAGGATCCACTATCAGCCCGGCGGCCGCTAGGATGTCTGCCGCGTCATGCCCGTCTGTATCGTCGTAATTAGGCGCGATTCTTGCGGACGGCGTTTGGCTTCCCGTTAGATTTTCTTCTTGTAAGGATGTCAGCAATCTGGTCAGCCTCCTGCTTTACATCTTCCTGCGTCAGTTCCTGCCATTTTTCAATGGCTGCCATGTCTCCTTGTGCCGCGTTCGAGAAAATAGAAGCGACAATGATGGCATTGTTTGTGATTTCATCCGGCTGGAATCCGAATTCTTCCAGCTTGTCAGAATACTCTTTGCTTTTTACTTTTGACCGGCCAAAATCTTTTGCAATTCCGGCAAGGTCTTTACTTTTATTTTCCATGCACCCGCCACACTATCCCTGCTTGTCAATCCCACGGTATTTCTTGACTTTTTGATGTCCCATTAAGAATTGACTCCATCTTTTTCCAGGCTTTATCTGACACCTTTGAGGATTTTTTTCGTTTTTTGTAATTTGAACGTCTCGATTTCGCGCCGCCGCCCTTGCTGTTTTTCCCGGATCCCGTTCCGCCATAACTAGCCTTCTTCGCCATCGCTCAGCATCTCCTTTATGTTCTTCCACAAGTTTTGCGATCTGTTATCCTTGTTGTTTGAAAAGATTGTTAAATTATTCTCTCCGTCAATGACGAGATATTTCTCCATGATTCCGGAATAGATTTTTTCAACATACTCATAAACATCCGGATCATGTGTAATAAAAAACGTCTCCAAATTCCTGCTGCTGGAAAGATTTGCCGAACCGTGTATAACAATCCGGTTTTCGCCGTAGTCAATCAGTGCGATTTTCGCATGGCTCCCAACAACGGCCACCTTGACCGGAAGGCCGGAAAATTCGCGAATCAGATACGGAATCAACCCTTTCCGCTCAACTCCTACAAAATAACTGGAAACGATCAAATTTAATTCTTCAACTCCGAGATATTCCACTAGATTAACCAGCGAATCTACATTCTCTTCGGACATGCCCAGCGTGCTAATGTACATCTTCTTGACGGGAATGCCTGTCTTATCTATCAGGGCTTCGAAAATGTCTCCAAAAATAAAAGATCCGGACACCATACAAAAATAATCCTGTGTAATGTCTAGATCTTCCACCATTTCCTGCGCGTTTTTGTAGCATACCGGTTTGTACGGGATCCGTGCCGCCCGGATATACTCTTTTTCGGTTGGCTCTGGCGGACCCGCAAACAGGTCTAAATTTAGGTCAAAATTAAGGTCTGGAAAGTCCATTAAAATCTCCTACCAGTTATCGAACATTTATTCGTGTGTAAATCGGCGCTGGGAAAGTTTGATCGCCGCCATACCCCTAGGGGGTACCCTCCCCACCCTCAAAGCAAGGAGCGTGTTCCACAGTCACCAGTCACCGTCTGAAATATTTACAAGTGCGCTTTTTTTCGCGCCTTTTCCTGGCAATACCGTCCGGGCGCCCTTCGCCGCGTTGCAACAATAATGCGCTGGCTGCAAGTTATTCCAGTCTTCTGCTGCTGCTCTGGCTGACGGATATCCGAACTCTCTCCATCGGCTGACAGGCTTGATCTCGTCAATCACAAAGGATAATGGATGCTTTGAGTCGCTCGGTTCATCGTAGTGAATCGGGCCTAGCCTTCCGCCACAGACCCCGCAAGGACCGCCGATTGCTTTCAACCTTGCCCGGTTCTTCCGCCTTAGATTCCCGTTCTGATACCGCGGGTTCGCTCCCATTCTGCCATCCTCCTACACCGCCCCGTCTTTCTGGATGCCAGGGCATAAAAATACCCCAGCATCTTGCAGTGATGCCAGGGTACATATAAGCTTAGGCCGGGACAATACCAGTCCTAAAGCAGCGAATGCATGGGCTTGCGCCCATAGTGTGCTATAGTATTTAGCCAGCTCTCCGCATGCTGGAACGAAACAACACATCATACAGAGTTGATGCCAGGCGCCAATAACAGCTTCCCTTTCGGGATTTGTTATTTTTTACCAATATCATAATAGCACAAACCATAGTGCCAAATGGTGCCAACTTTCACGGCAAGGAGTCCAGGCCATCTTTATACCGGCGGTACACCGTCCGCCTTGACATGCACATGATGCTGCCTATCTGGTCAAGACTGTACTTGTTTCCTGACAAGAAATACAAGTGCAGCACCTGCCTCTGCTCTGGATCCTTGACGCCTTCCACCAGATCATAGGCCGCTTCATACTTCTTGTATATGGCAGCAATTGAATCCTGTATCTTTTTTTCAATCGGCTCCATGCGCTCCACCATGGTAAGCAGTGGATCTGTCGGTGATGTCTGCACTGGATCCGTATCATAGCGAATCCCTTTTGGCAGCAGGCATAGTCTGATGTTGTCTAGCTCCGCTTGTTTGATTTTTATTTCGTGGAGTGAATTCCTCACGTCGAATAGTAAGCTTTTTGAATTCATTCTATACACCTTTTATGGCTTCATCAAACTCTTTGCGCTTTCTTTCGTACAGAGTTTTAATGCGGTCTGGCTTGCCGGTTATGATTTCAAAATTGTCTCCGGCAAACCCAGGAGGTACTTCTTCTGTATATTCGATGTAAACCTTCTCCGCATGACTGGGCGGGGCATAAGGGAATGTCACATTTTTGCGGAACTTTTTGCTGGAAAACCATGTGATACCACCGTTGTCTGAAACAGCTATTCCGTCAGTGTCTACACATCTAATTACATTCCCATGCGCATCCACATCTTTGAAAACGCTCGAACAGCGCACGTTCTGATAAATGCGAACGCCGTTTTCCGTAACGTGGATCTCGTTCCATTCGTCATCATTACCAGTAAGTGGAGTAACTGGCTTGAATCTAAGAAGCTGTTCTAGCATTGACAGCATATAACAAGCAGAAAATAGGCTATGCCCTTGTTTTTCAAACACCGTTAAAATTTCAAGGATATCGGCATTTAATAAATCTTGCATACCATCTTCATCTTTTTCGATCCGGGAAAGCTCACTTTTTGCATATTGAACTAAATCCATTGCAACACCTCCTTTTTGCACCTCTTTTTTGTTGACTCTAACACTGCGTCTGCGTCCAACTCTGTGAACTCTACCAGCGGATGATTTTTGAACCGCCGCGCCGCTGCCATCCTCTGCGCCCGGAAGCTCATCCTGCTGCTGATGTCTGTGGCTTTTAACTCTGCAATATACATACTCTTGAACTCTTGCAACAGGCTTTCGGCAACCCTTTCCGCCAGGCGCATAAGCCCTTCGCCGTCAACCGCTTTGGCTGTCAACGGCTTCTCTAACATGTTATGATCCGCCGTGTGCTTCCTGGTGTTCCAAAGTTCCACCGCATCTCCCGGCGTCCGCCCGTATGCCGTCCGCTCGCCGCAGCCTTCACAAATCATCCGATACTCTATGGCGGCTGCCGGGGTTGTTGGCTTGTATCCCAAAAGCCCCATGTCTTTGCATCCGCATAGCGGGCAAGGCTTTGCATCGGCAATATCTTTTATGTAAAAAGTGCCTTCCGCCTTCGGCAGCTCTGTGCGCCAGGCCTTCTTTACGCATTTACTCGCCATGCCCTACCTCCCGGAGCTTCCAAATCCATTTGCGCCCCTGTCTGTATCCGGGAACCCCGTGACTTCCACCAGTTCCGGAACCATACATGGAATGATTAAAAGCTGTACAATTTTATCGCCTGCATGGAAGTCATACGGCTTCAATCCGTCATTGTAAAGCTTCGCTTTGATGGAACCGGTGTAACCGGAATCAATTACGCCGCCCTTTGAAACAACTCCGTGTTTGGTGTTTAACCCTGACTTGCTTTCCAGCTTGCCATAGTACCCGGCGGGAATCTGTATGTGAACTCCGGTATCAATCACGGCTGACCTGCCCGGCCGGATCGCCACATCTTCTGGCGTCCGGAGATCCAGCCCGGCATCTGTCTCATGCGCCCGGACTGGCATGTACGCGAATTCATCCAACATAATATTTACCTTTGGTTTGAACATTTTTTATTCCTCCGTGTTCTTGCGATCCGCTTTCGGCTCCTCGTATTCGTCGCTCCACCATTTTCTGCATTCATCGCAACTCTTGGCGCATCTTCCTTCGCCAGGCGGACAAAATTCTGGTTTAATTTTTACACCGAAAACTTGTTCCATCTTGTCTTTGTTTGTTATTGGCGGATGTTCTTTCGCCCACCTTTCGAGTAATTCAATTACTTCAAAAGAATTTTTGAACATATGATGCGGCTGCATGCCGGGCTTGTCAAAATCACGGCACAACTCGCGGAACATGCATTCTGAACAAATTATGTCATCGCAAAATGTCATTACGCTTTTCCTGTGATTTTTCTCTCTTAAGGAATTAAAATACCTAACAAGATTTTTCTTGCATTCTTCTTTAGTCATAATTTTCTCCTAATATTCAATATGAAAGCCATGTTCATTTATCCAATCAATTTTCCACTTGTATCCTAACCCACCTTCTGATTCAGGTTTCATAATGTAATCATAAATTTTAGGATGGGTTTCTTTTAATTTCAGAAACCTTCCTTCGCCTTTCTTCTCTAAATGGCATCCGAACCCGCAAAACATACATCCTGTTCTATTCAATCCAGTTGTTGAAAATACTGGACGATTATCTAACAATCCTAAATCCATAATATTTTCTGGAACTTCTCTGTCTGTAACTATATCTCCATACACAGGACAAATAGGAATTTTATTGACATAGACATAAGTTAAAATATCTTGCTCTGTCCAAAACGACATAGGATTACTTGTTGGAATTTTCAAGTCAAATCCATTACAGCCATTCTGCAACCACTTTTGAGTTCTAATCATACTTTCAGATGCAGTTTGTGCTGTGATTGGATTGCGCCCTTCTTTTCTATGATAAGTATGAGCGGGTGACTTTTTCATAAAATAACAACATTTATTTGCAATAGGAAACGGAGCATCTAATAAAAACTGATATTTTACCATATTGTAACTAGATCTATCTTGTTTACTAGGGATAGTCTCCAACGTTGCTTTTCCGTTTTTCCTTAGAATCCCTAACATTTTCTGAACCCGATGATTGTCTATCAATTCTTCTAGCATAAGCCCCTGTTCCAGTAATTCTTTCATACCAATAGTAATATGGAAGTTTTTGGGGATATTCAGACGGCTTGTCTGAACTCTCTCTCTCTCTCTCAGTTTATCTAAATATCTTCTGGCTCCGTACACAACTTCCGACACTTCTTTTGAAAAAAATGGATACCCATATTCACTAATAATTTGTTTGAAATTCTTTTTCGGTTTTAAAATTTCAACGTTATCGAATGTCTTGACAAATTTTACAATTTCTGGATACTCCAATCCGGTATTAACAAACGCGGCTGGAATGCTAGGATACATTTTTCTAGCAATATCTAATAACACAGTGCTATCTTTACCACCAGAAAAGCTTACATAAACACCGTCTTCGCCATATGTGTTTACCCATTCTCTTATTCTCGATTCTGTCATTTTGATCTTCATGGAAAGTGGCAAGCCCTGTTTTTCATGAAGTTCTTGTATTGTATGTTTCATTTCCTTTCCTCCATTCCGCAGCGCAGGCCGCATAACCGATCAGATCCACCAGTGAATCCCTCTTGTACGGCCCTGTCATCATCCGGGCAGTCTTGAACAGCACCATCAACATGCCGACATCATAGCTGTCCAGCTCAACCCCGAGATAGATGGACCACAGCGCCGCGATGTTGGCAAAGTTATCTTCCGGCTCGCCATACTGGTTATTCCGGTCTTCACAAATGATCTGTTTCGCCTCTTCCAGAATTTTTTCTCTTTCAGTCATCAGAAAAACCTCCTTGCGCCCCACGTTACATAATCCGCCATAAGCTTCAAAATGTTTGTATCTTCGCTAAGTTCCATCCCTTCGGAGGTCCGTTCGTTAAACCATGCGTATTCCGCCGAACCCTTGTTAAACATACAGTTGTACATAAATGTGTACACCGTCTGCGCGGCATCGTAATTATCATAATTATTCGTCATCTTTTTCCTCCTTTTTGTCCACACGCTTTTAGTGATCCATTCATCAAATGATTCTGCGCTTATACTCCTATCGCAGTATTCATAATATTTTCCGCACCTGTCACATTTCATAGCAAACGCCATTACTGCACCTCCTGCCTTTCTTTCAATTCTCTTTCGATCTCTTTTTCTGCTGCCAGAAGCATCCGCCCGATAAAATCGGCGTACTGCTTTCCGCACTCTTTCACCAATGCCCGGAAGGTCAAATCCTTGTCTTTGACAAGATCATCAAACCACTGGTCAGAATCTGCCGCCCGCATATGCGTTGCGTGGAATTTCCAAACTGCGGAATAAATTTTGTAATATGTTTTCTTTTCATCCATTTTTCACCTCCTGCCTTCTGGTAACATGCGGTAACCAAAAGGTATCAAAAATATCATGCTCCGCCGAAACGCTGAAACCGTTGAAAATACTGGAGTTGAGCCATGCTGGTAACAAAGTAACAAAGTAACAACAGGTTTTCCTATATAGCAAAAATAAAAATGTTGTGTGTTATCACTCTTGCTACCTGGCATACCCCCCCCCATATTTTTTTATGTATATAGCATGGTTTTCGACTGTTACCGCTGTTACTTTGTTACCTTTTGGATTTTTTGCGGAAGATAGTGGAATATTGCGGAATATTTTCAGTAAAACGGTAACACGTCAAAATCATCTGTAACACTCCATTCATCTTCTTGCGGCAAAACCAGCCATACGCAGCGGCAATTTTTCCCGGCAATCTTTTTCTGTTTAGTCTGATTTTTCCCATCTGTCACTATCAACCCCTTTCGATCGGCCCAATTTAGGAAGGATTTTCTTGAGTAATTCCCTTCACCGCAAACGGACGTGAACGCCTGGTTGAAAAATATCGCGTAGTCCCCGTGTTCAGAAACAACGCCCCAGTGTTCGATGTTCGTGGAAAGGTCAAAGCGCGCCGGATTCATGGCCACTTTATCAACCAGATATTCGTAACAGCGCTGGTTGTCAGACAGCTCAGAATGCGCAATAAGGCACTTTCTAGCATCATCCAAGGAAATGTATATCCCATCCTTAAAAATCGCGTCTGTGGCTATCCTGTCAGCCGTAAGCACCGCCGCAAGGCTGTCAATTTGCTTCTGCATCGCGCCGGCATCGGCCAGCTCTGCCCGGAAGCCATTGAAAAGATCCATGATGGAATCACGTGGCATTGTCTTGATATGTTCGACAAATAATTTCCCGGCAAAACCGAAGTTTTTCTTCACCGTTTCGGCTGTGTTTGCCGGATTTTCAAAGACTTCCGGCATGCACTCGACTTCTAAAATTCTGTTGATCGCGCCGCCCTGGTTGACGTAGTAACTCAGCGGTCGCTCTCCATTTGTTATAAAGCAGCATGACCAGTGATTTTCGCGGTTGATTCCCAACTCCTTGTTGGAGCGGGTTTTCCCTTTACCGGAGCAAAGATCGTATACAATTCCTTCAAAATTATTCCGCACGCGGTCTGATGTTTTTGACGTATCGTCCAAAATCATCGGCAAGTTATTGAGCATGTCCGCCCGTGCTTCCAGGGCTGTGTCTGTGGTTTTCAGATCGCCGATATAAGCGGCGTCTTTCGGATCTGCCCAGATGGATGCAGCCACCATTTCCGCCACGGTCTTTCCGCCTTCTGTTTCGCCAAACAGGTCTACAAAAAACGGCAAATTTCCGATGATCGGAATTAGCACACTGCTGAAGCTGGCAGCCATAAGCATTGACACTTCTATCCGGCCGCGCTGGCGGATCTTTTTTACATGATCCAGCCACGTCTGCCATGACCCTTCTGACCGAATCGCCGCGAAAAGCGACTTAAAGCGGGAATTTCCATCAAAAAGGATTTCTGTATCATACGGTATAAAATCAGCTCCATGCCAGCCCAGCTTACTGGTTGAAAGCGTTTCGCCGATTTCAAAATCGTTGTATGCCTCCACATCAGACAAGTATCTGACAAGGAACTTTGCGTTTTCGGAAGTCACTGCGATGCCGTAATCCGACAATGCCACGATCTTGTTGGCAGATGATACAACTGATTTTTTTATGGTCAGCTCCTGCCACTTGCCCCGGCGCTTGAAGGCCAGCACCACATGCTCTTCGCCGGTCTCGAGATTTTTCAGCCGCGCCTTTGGGTAAATCGGATGCGGGCAGGCGACAAATGTGCCGCGCTCCGTGTCTATCTCAATCCCGGATTCCGTCGCAATCCATACGCCGCAAGGCCAATGCATATCGCTGCCTTCGGCGTCTTTGAAATTCGTGTGATTATTTACCACAACTGACGTGTTGTTGTTGCGCTGCCGCTCGCGCTCCTCACGCTGCGCTTGTTTGAAAAGCCTGTTGAATGTTCGAACAAAATTATCAAAAGTTGTCGCGCATTTTAGTTCCACCGCCCGCCTGCGCATCTTTGCAAGGATCTCCGCCCGCATCAGTTCATCCGGAAGATCGTAAACGGCCACGTATGTATCCGAGACTTCAAAATCATCCACTTCCATGCTGTCTATTTCTTGCTGTGTCAAAAATTATCACCTCGCTTTCATATGGGATTTTTTCGCGGACGCTGTGCAAATAAATTTGATACTGTAGGGCGTTGTAGGAGTCTACCCACGCATCCGAGTACACCGGCGCCCGCCGGACGGCATCGGAATAAATGTCAATTAGCATCTTGTTCAGTTCGCGCGCCGACTGCTGACGCGCCGCCTCTGCCTCTTTGCGCTCGCACTCTTTCTGGCGCTTGTATCGCGCCATTTTCGCGCGGAATCCGTTGCTACTGGAATCATGCGGGTAATCTCCACCAAGGCTTAAAAACGCCGTTTTGAAGTCACATTTATCCATCAGCATAACGAACTGGAAGATATCGCCGTTTTCGCCGCAGCCGAAGCAGTGAAACGAATCCTTGTAGACTTTGAGCGACGCTCCTTTGTCGCCCTGGTGGAAAGGGCAGTGGATAAACCCGGCCCGGTTTGGCCGGAATCCATACCGCTCTACCACCTCTAGCATGGATACGCTTTTTTTGATCTCTTCCGACGTCATGACAATATCTCCAAAATCCGCGCCCCTGTGTCAGCCTTTTCGCAAAACTCAAAGCGTACACCGTACTTTCTTGCCAGCGTGGCCAGAATTTTGTATAGTGTCTCTCCGGTCGTGGCTTTCGTCTCTACCGTACGCCACTTGCCGCCAAACTTCTGACGCTTGTGCCGCCGCGGATTATCCCAGAAAATCACATCTTCCAGCGATTCAATGCCTTTGCCATGCTCCACCAGAATCACAAGCTGAATCCCGGCTTCCTGCGCTCGGACAAGCTCCGCCCGGAATCGTTCGTGATCCTGGCAAACGTTTGAGCAAAGTTCTGAAAGATTTTGTTTCCGGTCAACGATCAGCCGCGGATTGTCAAGATTTTGATAATCCCCGACCCACAATTTGGTTGATTTGTGGTTGACGCCGCGGCGGTCAAATTCTTCAATTATTTTTTTGATTGCCCGCGCTTTTTCGCGGGAGTCTATAAAAATTGTCATAGCTCATTGCCCTAGTTGAACGGGAGTTCCTCGTCGATCCCTTCCGGAATCTGCATAAAGCCATCTCCGACAGGCTCACCGGTCTGGCCAGAAGGCTCTGCACTGGTGGAATTTTTGGACTCGACAAATTCCACACTTTCCGCAATTACATCCGTTGTATACACCTTTGTCCCGTCCTCTTTTGTATAACTTCCGGTCTGGATCCTCCCGCAAAGGCCGATCCTGCTGCCTTTTTGGAAATACTTTTCGATAAATTCCGCGGTCTTCCCGAAGGCAATAACTCCGGGAAAGTCCGCGTCCGGCTGGCCTTCTTTCTTCCAGCGCCGATCTACAGCGATGGAGAACCTTGCGATACTTGTGCCGCCGTTGCTGTACCGAATATCCGGATCACGCGTCAGACGACCGACTAACTGTACTGAATTCATTTTTTCTCCTCCTCTGCAGCTTTTACCTTGTCTTTGTTCTTTCTGTTCCACTCTCTTTTATAGGCTCTGCGCGCTTCCTTTGCTTTTTCATCCATCATGGTTTATTCCTCCTCTTCCTGCTTCTTTTTGATCCTGCCGATGTTCTTTTTAATATTTAGATATTTGGCGTATGTCGCGTCTGTGAGCTTATCCATGCTGTACAAGGCATTGACGTATTCAACGCGGATCTTTTCTGCCGTGAAAAGCCCCATGAGCTCGTCGCGCTCTTCGTCGGTGATCTTTGACAGCATGTCGCGCTCAGGGTTCACACCGCCTGCTGCCGGTGCGCTTCCTTTTTTGACGGAAGTATCAGCTTTTTTTGCGGATGATCCGCCAAACATGTAAACCACTTGTCCGGAATCGTTGGTAATGGTCAACTTTTTGATTCTGTATCTTTCGTCGTACTCAATATTTTTGACGTGGAATTTTTCATAGCACGCCAGCTTTCCATTCCTGCCGGATGTAATTTTCACTTTGTTGGAGTTGACCCAGATAAACGGCGCTGTGTACAGCTCCCGCCCGATGCCCCAGCAAAAACAAGCTCTTTTGAAGGAATCGGAGGCAAGCCCTTTTTCTTTCTCAGTGTTTGATTCTGTACCTGTGTCCTCTTTTGGGATCCAGTCGCCTTTGCTTGGGTCAAACAAGGAAACGGTGCAATTGGCATTTTCACGGCTATACTTTTTCATCCAGTTATAAGGGCCAACAGCCTCGTCCAAGATGTTCATGTCACACCGTGCGTCCTTGTACAGAAGCAAGGACAGGCCGCTTTCCTTGATGGTCTGCACCCGACACTCTATCTCGTCCGCCCGTAGCAGGCGGAATAATCTTTTTTCTTCCATGCTTTTTACCTCCTATCGAATCCGCAGGCTTTCTGTCTGCG
>OCVV011271909.1_pt1 | contig 13977 bp, 10 predicted proteins | sample 1539721 | NCBI WGS metagenome assembly OCVV01 (sample SAMN02144230, study PRJEB22623) | gut metagenome | biome: sheep rumen | host: Ovis aries | place: New Zealand
ATTATTCCGTCCGGGTCTGCTCGTCCAGCGGCATGAAGCCGAACAAGTGGTGCCCGAAGACATACTACAAGACCTGCATCAGGCTTCCGGAGGAGACGACGGGAAGCACGGATGATTCCGGCCATACCGCAGGCAGGGCCTACAAGACCTGTACGGTCCATAAAGCGCCGGAGCCCGTTGTGCCGCCGCTGGAAGTCGAGACCGGCGCCGCGGACAAAAAAGAAAAGAAAAAGACTGCAGAAGCGGAACCGGTCGGGTGACCGTTTTCGCGATAAGGAGAGAATATGATCACTGTCAGCAATGTTACACTGCGTTTCGGCAAGAGCGCGCTGTTTGAAGATGTCAACGTAAAATTCGTTCCGGGGCACTGCTACGGACTGATCGGCGCGAACGGTGCCGGAAAATCGACGTTCCTGCGGATCCTCACGGGAGAGCTGGAGCCGACCAAAGGAGAAGTGATCATTACGCCCGGCGAGAGACTCTCCTTTCTGAAGCAGGATCATTTCCAGTACGAGGATGAGCTCGTACTGGATGTCGTCATGCTCGGAAATCCCCGGCTCATCGAGATCATGAAGGAGAAGGACGAGCTGTATGCGAAGGAGGATTTCTCTGATGAAGACGGTATCCGCGCCAGCGAACTGGAGGCGGAATTCGCGAACATGAACGGTTGGGAGGCGGAGTCGGATGCGGCTGCGCTCTTAAACGGACTCGGGATCGAAACAGAGCTTCATGATAAATATATGCGGGAGCTTTCCGGCAGTGAGAAGGTGAAGGTCCTGCTTGCACAGGCCCTCTTCGGCAACCCCGATATCCTGCTGCTCGACGAGCCGACCAACCATCTGGATCTGGCGGCGATCGCCTGGCTGGAAGAGTTCCTGATCAATTTCGAGAATACCGTCATTGTCGTTTCCCATGACCGTTATTTCCTGAATAAGGTATGCACCCAGATCGCGGATATCGATTACGGCAAGATCCAGCTCTACGCCGGCAACTATGACTTCTGGTATGAATCCAGCCAGCTGATGATCCGCCAGATGAAGGAAGCGAACAAGAAGAAGGAAGAGAAGATCAAGGAACTGCAGGAGTTCATCCGCAGATTCTCCGCGAATGCTTCGAAATCCAAGCAGGCCACTTCCAGAAAGCGTGCACTCGAAAAGATCCAGCTGGATGAAATGAGACCCTCCAGCAGAAAATATCCCTACATCGATTTCCGTCCCGAAAGAAGCATCGGCAACGATGTTCTGGAGGTACATAACCTCACCAAGACCATCGACGGTGTAAAGGTGCTGGACGATATCTCCTTTACGCTCAACCACGATGACAAAGTCGCCTTCGTCGGCTCCGACGAACTGGCCAAGACCACGCTCTTCCGGATCCTGATGGGCGAGATCGAGCCGGATTCCGGAAGCTACAAGTGGGGCGTGACCACGTCCCAGGCGTATTTCCCGAAGGACAGCTCGGAAGAGTTCCAGTCGGATTATACGATCACCGAATGGCTGACCGGCTATTCCGAGATCAAGGATGTCACCTATGTCAGAGGCTTCCTCGGCAGAATGCTTTTCGCCGGCGATGACGGCATGAAGCGGCTGAATGTCCTCTCCGGAGGCGAGCGCGTGCGCTGCATGTTCTCGAAGATGATGATCTCCGGCGCGAACGTACTCATTTTTGATGAGCCTACGAACCATCTGGATATGGAATCCATCACGGCCCTCAACAACGGAATGATCAAATTCCCGGGCGTCATGCTTTTTGCGAGCCGCGACCATCAGATCGTGCAGACCACCGCGAACAGGATCATGGAGCTGATCGGCGGAAAACTGATCGACAAGATGACGACGTATGATGAATATCTGGCAAGTGACGCCATGGCGATGAAGAGACAGGTCTATACGGCCGAGAACAAGCCCGAGGATAACTAAGAGATCGATTCCGGAGACAAGTGGATGAATCAGGTGAATGAAAAATCGAACAGGTCCAGCCTTCCCATGGTCCTGGCATTTCTTCTGCCGATGGTGGTCATGGTCGGCATCTTCGCGGGAAAGCAGATCTATCCGTTCGGAGACAACAGCTTCCTGCGCACGGACATGTACCATCAGTACGCGCCGTTTTTCAAGGAATTTTCCAGACTTCTGAAATCCGGCGGAAGCCTGACGTATGATACCAGGATCGGACTGGGGAGCAATTTCGTTGCGCTGTACGCATATTACCTCTCCAGCCCGTTCAACTGGCTGCTCGTGCTGGTGCCGGAGGGCCTGGTCATTGAATTCATGACATACCTCATCGTCGTAAAGACCGGTCTTTCCGGCTTTACAATGGCGTGGTATTTAAAAAAGCATTTCCGCGAGTGCAATCTTGCTGTGACCGGAATCTCCATGCTGTATGCGCTGAGCGGCTACATGGCTGCCTACAGCTGGAATATCATGTGGCTCGACTGTATCTGGACTGCGCCGCTGATCCTCCTCGGGATCGAGCGTCTGGTCAGAAAGAACCGGCCTTTCCTGTATGTTCTTTCGCTCGCCTTCGGCATTGTGGCGAATTACTACATTGCCATCATGCTCTGCATTTTCGCGGTCATCTATTTTCTGGCGGAGCTCGTACTGCTTCCGAAGCAGAAACTGCAGGTCTATGTGCAGAAGGCGGCAGTGTTCGGCCTCTTTTCTCTGCTGGCAGGCGGTCTGGCGGCGTTTCTTCTGCTGCCGGCGTATAAATGCCTGATGACGACCGCATCTGCGGATACCACCTTCCCCACCTCCCTCGTCTCCTATTTTTCTGCACTGGAAATGCTGGCGCGTCACATGATGAACGTGGATGTGGAGATCGGACTGGATCACTGGCCGAATCTGTATTCCGGCGTGATCGTACTGCTTCTGTATCCGCTGTATATCCTCAATCCCAACATTTCGGCAAAACGCAAGATCGTCAAGAGCACCGTGCTGGGGATCATGCTTATCAGCTTCGCCCTGAATATCCCGAACTATATCTGGCACGGCATGCATTATCCCAACTCGCTTCCCTGCAGACAGTCGTTCCTGTATACGATCCTTCTGCTTTCGGTCTGCTATGACGGCGTGCGCCGCGTGCGGGAGCTGCCCGTGAAGACGATCGCGGGTTCGTTCTGGGGGACGATCGCATTTATCATGATCTGCCGTGTCGTCATCGACGTGGATGATTTTGACTATCATGTATATCTGCTTTCGGCGCTGTTCATCACGCTGTATGCACTGGTCCTGTATCTTGTCAATACCGGCACGCTGAAGGCCGTAACGGCCTGCATTCTCGCGCTGGGCCTGATCGTGATGGAGACCGGCATCAATATGGCCGTCACCAGTGTTACGACCACGAGCCGCAGTGAATATCTCAAGTATACGAACAGCTATCAGATCCTGGTGCAGCAGGCGGAGAGCCGGTTCGGGAACGGATTCTTCCGGGTCGAGAAGGCATCGCGGAAAACAAAGAACGACGGTGCGTGGACAGGCTACCGTTCGGCTTCGATCTTTTCCTCCACCACCCAGGCGGGCGTCAGCGATTTCTACAAGGAATTCGGGCTGGAAGGAAACACGAATGCCTACAGCTTCACCGGCGCCACGCCGCTCATGAGCTCACTGCTTTCCGTAAAATATCTGATCTCGTCGACGGAGCTTTCCGACAGCCCTTATTACGAGTATATCAGCTGGCACGGCGACACGTTCCTGTACGAGAACCTGTACACCATGCCGCTCGGATTCATGGTGCCGGCCGGGGCCAATGACGACATCACCGCAAATGAACCGAATGATCCCGCGGAAGCCCAGAACTTCCTGGTGGAACGCACGGCGGGAACCGGAAATGTGCTTAACGTGATCGCAGAGAATTACGAACATGATTCGTTTGACTTTACGGTACCGGAGCCAGGCCATGTCTTTGTCTATGTCGACAACAGCAATGTTTCGGAAGTGACGGCCTACAAGGATGATGACACCCTGAATTTCAGCAATGTCGACAGAGGCTATCTCGTTGATCTCGGCATCTGTGAAGCGGATACCGATATCTCGCTGCTCTGCGGCGGTGAAGAGGACTACAGTGTGACCGGCACGGCGTATCTGTTTAATGAAAATGCATTCCGCGACTGGTACAATGTGCTCTCGATGCAGGGCATGACGGTCGATGAATACAGCAGCACGCTCTGGGATACCAGCCTGACCGGCAGCGTGGAGGCGAAGGAAGCGGGCACGCTCTTTACCTCGATCCCCTATGACGAAGGCTGGACCGTGACCGTGGACGGCGAGGCTGCGGAAACGGAATCTTTTGACAATACATTCCTGTGCCTGGATCTGCCGGCCGGCAGCCATGTGATCATGTTCCGCTATCATGTGCCGGGACTCACGGAAGGCATCATGATCTCCGTGTCCTCCCTGCTGCTTCTGGCAGCCCTGTTCATCCTGGTCATGTCGCACAACCATCACCGGCATGCCGTTCTTCCGGTCATCCGGGGCGGGACGCGGGCAGGAAAGAAGATCCACAGACGCAGAAAACAGTATCACAGCATGCCGGCGGACGCGGCACCGTATCCGAGATCCGAAGAAGATTCGGAGGATGATATGTCGGATGAGGCTGTCACGAATATGGTGTTAAAGGAAATCGAGGAGGACGTGAAATGAAGCTTTGGGGCGGAAGATTTAAAGGAAATACGGATGCGCTTGCGTTCTCATTCAATGAATCTCTCTCCTTTGACAGGAGACTCTACAGACAGGATATCGAAGGCAGTCTGGCCCATGTGAAAATGCTGGCAAAACAGGGGATCCTGACGGAAGACGAACGGGACCGGATCGCGGACGGCCTTATTTCGATCCGGGAAAGACTGGACTCCGGAGAGCTTTCGTTTGATGAATCTCAGGAGGATATCCACAGCTTTATTGAAGGAACGCTGACCGCGGAGATCGGCGAGGCGGGCAAGAAGCTGCACACGGGACGCAGCAGGAATGACCAGGTCGCCGTGGACATGAAGCTGTATACCCGCGGCGAGACCGACGAGATCATAGAGCTGACCGAAAATCTGATCGGGGTGATTCGGGAACTTATGCACGAGCATAAGGAGACGTATATGCCCGGCTTCACCCATCTGCAGAAGGCCCAGCCGGTCACGCTGGCCCACCATCTCGGCGCGTATGAAGCCATGCTGCTGCGGGATGTCAGCCGCCTGACTGACACCAGAAAGCGCATGAACGAATGCCCGCTCGGCGCCGGTGCACTGGCAGGCACCACCTATGATCTGGACAGAGAGTATACGGCATCCCTGCTCGGATTTGATAAGGCGACGGAAAACAGCATGGATTCCGTATCGGACAGAGACTATATCATCGAGCTGCTGTCCGATTTGTCTATCCTGATGATGCATCTTTCCAGATTTTCGGAGGAGATCATTCTCTGGAATTCGAATGAATACGGCTTCATCGAGCTGGACGATGCCTATTCCACGGGCAGCTCCATCATGCCGCAGAAGAAAAACCCGGATATTGCAGAGCTCGTTCGCGGCAAGACCGGCAGGATCTACGGCCATCTGATGCAGATCCTGACGACGATGAAGGGACTTCCGCTCGCTTACAACAAGGATATGCAGGAGGATAAGGAAGGCGCCTTTGACGCGATCGACAATGTGAAGCCCGCGCTGATCCTGTTCGCCGGCATGCTTTCGACCATGCGGGTCAATAAGGATGCGATGGCAAAGAGCGCCATGAACGGCTTCACCAATGCCACCGATGCCGCCGACTATCTTGTGAACCACGGCATCCCGTTCCGTGATGCGCACGGCATCATCGGCGGGCTGGTGCTGACCTGCATTGAAAGAGGATGCTCGCTTCTGGATCTGTCCATGGAGGATTACAAGGCCGCTTGCGAGGCATTTGAAGAGGATATCTATGATGCCATTTCGTTAAAGACCTGCGTGAGCAAACGGCTGACGAAGGGCGCACCGGGAGATCTGATCGGAAAACTGAGGTAAAAGCGGGGAGATATCATGAAAAAAGCGGGAAAACATCTGTTATACAGTATGTATACTGCGATTCTGCTGACGGCGGTTCTGCTGTCTGCGGGAACTGTATTTGCTGCACCTGCGATCAGCAGGACAAAGTTGGTCATGGCAGCCGGAAAAACGTTTGATCTTGATGTGACCGGAGCAGCGGGGGCGGTCTCCTGGTCCTCATCCAAGACCGGGACGGCGGAAGTATCTGCGGACGGAACGATTACGGCGCATGCCGCCGGAAAGACGACCATTTCCGCCAGGACCGGAGGCGTGACCTTAAAGTGCAGAGTCATCGTCCGGAAACCGGTCAGTTCCGATGCAGTGATCAAAAAGTCTTCCGGGAAATGGAAAAAACAGTACGGCGCAACTTATTATGTGCTGGAAGACGGCTCCATGGCGGTCGGCGCCCGTAAGATCGGCAGCACGTATTATGTGTTTGATGAACACGGCGCGCTGTTTACGCCGGAGAAAAAGGCGATCGTGAAATCCGGGAAAAGCAGATATTACGTGACGCCCGAGGGAAAAGCGATAGCCGGATGGAACATCATTAAAAAGAAGCTGTATAAAACGAACAAAAGAGGAAAGATCCTTACGGATCAGAAGGCAGACGGGATCACGCTCTCAAAGAACGGCAGTGCAAAAAACAGCGACAGCACCACATGGAAGAAGCAGTTCGTAAAGACCGTCAGTGCAGTCACGAATGATCAGATGACCAAAAAAGAGAAGCTCCGCGCCTGCTGGAATTATCTTGTGAGCCGGAAGAATTTCCGGTACGCGATCAAATATCCGAAGCTTTCGGAAAAGAACTGGCAGAAAAAGACGGCCTATAACATGCTGGTCACGAGATCCGGCAACTGCTACAGCTTCGCCTGTGCATTCGCCGCTATGGCCGACACGATCGGCTATAAATCCTATGTCGTCTGCGGCAGGGTCTCCGGATCGAGGGATCATGCAAGAGACGGATTGACCAGGCATGCATGGGTTAAAATCGGCGGTCTGCACTATGATCCCGAGGGACAGTTCGCGTCCTGGTACAAGGGCTGCTACGGTTCTTCCGGCTACAGGATCCGGCACACGGTCCAGAAAACGGTCCGGTTCTGGGAATAAGGAAGAGGATGCCGCCCGGCCGTGCATCCTTGCATAACTGCCTTTTCTGTGGTATGTTTTTGGTAAAATCGGTGTCTCATAAAGACATTATGATATAAAGAGGAGAGATCATGTTAGACATTAAGTTTGTCCGGGAAAATCCCGAACTGGTCAAAGAGAACATCAGAAAGAAATTCCAGGATGCCAAGCTTCCGCTGGTCGATGAAGTCATCGCACTCGACCGCGAGAACCGCGAGATCAAGGGTGAAGTGGAAGCGCTGCGTGCAAACCGCAACAAGCTCAGCAAGCAGATCGGCGGCCTCATGAAGCAGGGGAAGAAGGAAGAAGCCGAGGCTGTCAAGGCACAGATCGCGCAGGATGCCGACAGGGTCGATGAACTGTCCGCCAGAGAGAAGGAAGTCGAAGAAGAGATCAAAACAAAGATGATGATCATCCCCCAGATGATCGATCCTTCCGTCCCGATCGGGAAAGACGATTCCGAGAACGTGGAAGTAAAACGTTACGGCGAGCCCGTTGTACCGGATTATCCGATCCCCTACCACACCGAGATCATGGAAAGCTTTTCCGGCATTGATCTGGATGCCGCCAGAAGCGTCGCCGGAAACGGCTTCTATTATCTGATGGGCGATATCGCGAGACTGCATTCGGCTGTTCTTGCCTATGCGAGAGATTTCATGATCGACCGCGGCTTCACTTACTGCGTGCCGCCGTTCATGATCCGTTCGGATGTTGTGACGGGCGTCATGAGCTTTGCCGAGATGGATGCCATGATGTACAAGATCGAAGGCGAAGATCTGTACCTGATCGGCACCAGCGAGCATTCCATGATCGGTAAGTTCATCGATACGATGCACAAGGAAGAGGATCTTCCCTATACACTGACCAGCTATTCTCCCTGCTTCCGCAAGGAGAAAGGTGCGCACGGCATCGAGGAGAGAGGCGTTTACCGTATCCATCAGTTCGAGAAGCAGGAGATGATCGTTGTCTGCAAGCCCGAGGATTCTCCTTACTGGTTCGACCAGCTCTGGCAGAATACGGTCGATCTGTTCCGCTCCATGGATATCCCGGTCCGTACGCTGGAGTGCTGCTCCGGAGACCTTGCGGATCTGAAGGTGAAATCCGTGGACGTGGAGGCATGGTCTCCCCGCCAGCAGAAATACTTCGAGGTCGGCAGCTGCTCGAATCTGGGCGATGCCCAGGCACGGAGACTGCGCATCCGCGTGACCTCTCCGGAAGGAAAGAAGTATTTCGCACATACGCTCAACAATACCGTGGTCGCGCCGCCCAGAATGCTGATCGCCTTCCTGGAGAATCATCTGCAGGCGGACGGTTCCGTGACGATCCCCGAAGTCCTTCGTCCTTACATGGGCGGAAAGAGCGAGCTCAGGCCCGGAAAATAAAAATTTCAGACCGCTATTTGAGGGCAGCCGTCCGGCTGCCCTTTTTGTCTTCTGCAGCGGGACGAATCGTGTCAAATCTCCGGACGCCGCGTCCCGTATTTCTTGACACTTTAGATAACGGATTGTAAAATGAAGAATACGGATTTTGAAGGATAGATCTGATCTGAGCCTGGAAAAGGAGTATGTTCAGATGAAAAAAATGATCAGGATGACGGCTGCGCTGCTGCTTCTGTCGGGTATTCTTTCCGTGCAGACCGGCCCGGTCTATGCAGCGGAAGGCGCTGATCCGCAGACAACTGCTGCGGAAACCGAAACTGCGGTGGAGAAAAAGACCGGCTGGGTAAAAGAAGACGGGAAGCTTTTCTATTATGACAGCGACGGAAAGCGCTTTGAAAAGAAAGGATTTCAGACGATCGGCGGGAAGAAGTATTATTTCCGAAAAGATCATTCCGCGGCTGCAGGTTTCACGAAGATCAAAAAGAAATATTATCTTTTCAGCAAAAAAGGCGTGCTCGTCACCAAAGACAAAAAGGTTGACAAAGTAAAATATTTCATCACGGAAAAGAATACCGTCGAGGCTTATCAGAAAGGCAGCAAATACTACTATCCTTCGGGAAAAAAGATGTCGAAGCTCGATGCCTATGACTATGATACCTATCAGACGGCCAGAAAGATCGCTGCGGATATTACCACACCGAAGATGAGCAAGGCAGCCAAGCTGAAGACAGTCTTCAAATGGGTGATGAAGAAGTCCTATATTACCAAGAGAAAGTTCACCACCAGGCCCGGCTGGATCCCGCTTTATGCGAACGATCATTTCCACGGCAGAGGGAGCACCTGTCAGGGAGACGCAGCAGCATTTGCCTATCTGGCAAAGGCGGTCGGCTATAAGAAAGTCTATGTCTGCATGGATTCGCCCAGACCCGGCGGACATGCCTGGACGGAGATCAACGGGAAGGCTTATGATCCGCTGTTCGCGCAGAACAGAGGTTTTTACAAGCATTATGCCGTTTCCTACGGCAAGGTATTCAGACTGAGACCTAAAGTACATATCAAAATGTCATGACGGGAAATCCATGATAACAAGATCCTTATGAGCGGGAGGGAGCCTGTAATGAAAAAAGCCGGAAGAATACTGATCACTTTTGCTGCCGTAGTGCTGATGGCTGTATCTGTAAAGACAGTCCGTGCAGCCGAAACCGAAACGACAGCCGAGACCGCGGCGGAAACCCGGCCGGTCTATCGGAACGAGTTCGTGAAGCAGGACGGTGCGTATTATTACTATCAGGGAAACGGTAAGAAATACACCAGGGCCGGTTTCAAAAAGATTGACGGAAAGTACTATTATTTCCAGAAGAGCGGAAAGCTCTGGGCACAGACGGGACTGAAAAAGATCAAAGGCGCGACGTACTGCTTTACGAAGAAGCATTATATCGTGACGAATGCCGCAGCGAAGACAAAAGGTGTTCTGCATGTCTACGGGAAGACCGGAAAGATGCTGAAGAACAAGCTTCCCTTTAAGCTTGACGGAAAATATTACCGGATCGACAAGAAGGGTGTGGCGGAAAAGATCTCTGCCACGCAGGCGGAGGCCAGCAGGCTCACCTGGATCTTTATCAACAAGTATACGAACAAAAAGGACAGCAATGCAGTCAAATTCCGCAAGTGCTTCAACAGGATGGAATCGGCCGATTACCGGCCCGGCTACATTAAGCGCAGCGCGCTGAGCGGAAAGGACTGGCCGTATAAGATCGTGATCAAGGTGCTGCGCAACAGGAACCGCTGGACGCACAACTGTTACGGCTTCGCCTGCACGATCGCATCGCTGGCAAAGGAACTGGGCTATGCGCCTTATGTATGCGTGCTGAAGCAGGATCATGCCGTTGTGCAGATCAAGGGCAAATATTACGACAACATGGGTGCGCGATTCGGCGCTTCCAGTCCGGCCATCAAAGGGTTCAAGATCTATAAAAAATATAAATTCTAAGGGGAGATGACGATGAAAAACAAACTGGTGATGCTGCTCCTTCTCGCTGCGCTTACTGTATGTGCCGTGCCGGTCATGGCGGAAACAGGCGCTGCGGACGAGACGGCATCCGGGACAGAAGTGAAGGAAGGCTGGGACGGATCGTGCTATTATGTGAACGGCACGATGCTGACATCCGTTCTGCAGAAGATCGACGGCGCTACTTATTATTTCGGCAAGGACGGCAAAGCGGTCGTCAATACGCTGCAGACAGTCAGGAAGAAAAAGTATTATTTCGGAAAAGACGGTAAGGCGCTGACAAGCAAGTTCAAGAAGGTGAGGGACGGAAAGAAGAAATATACCTTCTATTTCGGAAAAGACGGCGCGGCCTATACTGCAAAGAAGGATAAATATGCCGTGACGATGAAGGCCTTTAAGATCGGCAAAAAATATTACGGGTTTGATGAGAGTGCGCATATGGTCACCGGCCTCTGGGTCGTGAACGGAACCTCCAAAGACAAGGTGTATTTATTTGGGAAAAACGGCGTCTGCAATACAAAGATCTCTAAGAAACTCACGAAGCTTGCGAAGATGGGCAAAAAATCCAAGACCATGTACAAGGACGTGCTGAAGAATTTCGGAAAGCCGAAGAAGATCCGCAAGTCGGACGGCTGCAATGCATTCGCCGGCGGAAAAGAGAAGGATTACAAGGATTTCAACTTCCTGTATCCGCATATGGAAGTCAGCATTTCCCTGTATCAGAAGACCGGCGTTTACAGAATGAACGGTGTCTATACCTACGACGAGTAACGGTAAAGGAGAGATTATGAAAAAGAGACTGACAGCGCTTCTGCTTGCGTGCATCATGGCATTTTCCGCTGTTCCCGCAGCCTATGCTGCCGAAAACGGTGCCGCGGCGGAGGAGCAGAAAGAAGGCTGGGACGGAGACGCCTATTATAAGGATGGAACAGCGGCAGACGGTCTGCAGGAGATCGACGGCGCAGAATATTATTTTAAAGACGGCAAGGTCGTTAAAAACCAGATCGTTTACCAGATCGGAAAGAACTACTATTCCGTAAACAAAAAAGGCGTACTGAAGCAGTATGAGGATGTGGAAGAACAGGCGGCTGCGCGTCTCAGATCGCTTTATAAGAAGAACATCCCCACACTTAGCGCGAAGAAAACGGAAAAGCTGTTTAAAAAAGCATTCCTGTGGTGCGCGAATTCCTGCGTCGGAAAGAACTATAAGGGCGTCGCGAAGGTAAAGAACTATAAGAAGTATGCCGTCACCGGCTTTGCCACCAGAAAGGGAGACTGCAAGACCCAGGCTTCCATGCTCGCGGTCATGGCGGGGATCCTCGGTTATAAGAAAGTGAAGTTCGTACACGGCTATGTTCCTACAGCTGTGAACAGCAAGGGAAAATATACCGCTTTCCGCACCCATGCGTGGATCACGCTGAAGATGGGAAAGAAGACTTATGTCTGCGATCCGAGCTTCAATACCTCCACGGATGCGAAGAAATTAAAGAAGAAAAACAAATACGTAGGATACAAGTTCCGCTACGGCGCGAAGAATACCTATGCCTATCACAGTGCGAAAAAGAAACTGATCAGGAAATAAAGGAAACCGGAAATGAAGAAGATAAGAAACACGATCATTACAGTGCTGGCTCTTTCCCTGGTTCTGGGAGGGTGCAGCGGAACAGGCAGCGGCGCGGCTGAGACGACGGCGGCACAGACGACGGCAGCAGTGACCGAGGCACAGACCGAGGCAGCTGAGACGGAAGCGCCTGCTGAGACGGAAGCAGCGGAAACGACAGCCGCAGCGGAGGAGACTGCAGCTGCAGCGGAAGAGACCACTGTGGCGGAGGAAACAACAGTCGCAGTGGAGGAATCAACAGCTGCCGCAGCGGAAGAGACCACAGCAGCAGCTGCGGAAACACAGGCGGCCGAGGGCAAGACCATGTATTCCACCTGGGGCCTTGCGATGCGGAAAGAAGCGAGCAAGGATTCCGAGAAAGTCGGCTCCATTCCCGTCAATTCGGAGCTTACCGTCTTCAATACAGACGGCGAATATTACGAAGTCGAATTTGATGGCGTGCGCGGATATGCGCTCGGCAAATACCTGACGGAGGATGCCGAAGAGGCCAAAGCGGCTTACGAGGAATCCGTTGCGCAGGAGAAGGCGGAGAAGAAGAGCTCCTCGGGAAGCAGCAGCAAATCCTCCGGCAAATCGACGAAGAAGAAATCTGCGGATAAAAAGAAGAAGAACGACAAGGAATGCCTGAACGGAGGCATCCTGAACTGATCATACTGATCATGATACAGTAAGAAGGCTGTCACACATCAGGCGACGGCCTTTTTACTGTATACTGCGCTTTTGACATAACGTACCGAACGAACCCGGAGGGATCCCGATGTCGCTTGTTTCCAATACATTTCTGCTGTTCGTGCTGCTGGCACTGATCGTTTACTATATCGTGCCGAAGCGTTTTCAATGGATCGTACTGCTGCTGTTCAGCTACGTATATTATATGTGGGGCGGGCCGAAGTATGTATTCTATATCCTGTTCTCGACGGTCGCCGTGTATTGCTTCGGAAGGCTGATCGCACATCTTGAAGAGACGGGGGCATCGAAGAAAACGCTGAAGCTTACGGTGGCGGCCGGCCTGATCGTCAATCTCGGCATGCTCGGGATCGTCAAGTATTCCGCACCGTTTACAGCGCTCGTGAATTCCGTTACGGGAACGCAGCATGCGGGCCTGAACCTGGTCTTTCCGCTCGGCATCTCGTTCTACACGTTTCAGTCCTCCGGCTATCTGCTGGATGTGTACTGGGACCGTGTAAAGGCCGAGAAGAACATCTTTAAATTCGCGCTGTTCGTTTCCTTCTTCCCGCAGCTTCTGCAGGGACCGATCGGAAAATTCGGAAAGCTGCATCACCAGTTCTTCGAAGAGCATGAGATTGTTACAGAGAATTTCAAATACGGAATGTACCGGATCCTGACCGGTTTCGCGAAGAAGATGATCATCGCCGACTGGGCCGGCGTGTTCGCGGACGCGATCTGGGCGGATATGGACCTGTACAACGGCATCGCGCTGTTCGGCCTGCTGTTCTACGGCATCCAGCTGTATGCGGATTTCTCGGGTGCGATGGATGTGGTCATCGGCACGGCGAGACTGTTCGGGATCGAGCTGGATGAGAACTTCCGGCGGCCGTATCTGGCGACATCCATGGCGGATTTCTGGAAACGGTGGCATATCACGCTGGGCGACTGGATGATGAACTATGTGTTCTATCCGATCTCGCTTTCCAAATGGATGATGGGCTTTGCAAAGCATACGAAGAAGATCTTCGGGCGGCGGATGGGCCGCGTGATCCCGATCGCGCTGGCGGATATCATCGTATTCTTCTTCGTGGGTATCTGGCACGGCGCGAGCTGGAAGTATGTCGTGTACGGATTCCTGAACGGCGGCATCATCGCGTTTTCCGAGCTCCTGACCTAC
>OCVV011105764.1_pt1 | contig 13976 bp, 14 predicted proteins | sample 1539721 | NCBI WGS metagenome assembly OCVV01 (sample SAMN02144230, study PRJEB22623) | gut metagenome | biome: sheep rumen | host: Ovis aries | place: New Zealand
CGGATAGAACAGCTTGTATCCGATGGCGTAATAGACAGAGTTAAGACAAAAAGCGGCGAGGTTCGCTTTGAAACAGCCTCCACGATTCAGAAATACATTAAGTATCTTTCAGATAAGGCATACGGGCGGGAGCGTTCGGATAAAGAAGCAGAGCTAAAGGAACAGAAGCTCCGGGCAGATGTAGCCCTGAAAGAATCACAGGGAGAGTTGCATCGTCTGCGCACAGAGATAGCGCAGGGCAACTATATTTCGGTTGAGGAGGTCAAGGCAGATTATAGCCGCTTTTTTATTGTCTTCAAGAACTTCGCTCTTTCCATTCCCGGCAAAATGGCAGGGCGCTTGTCGGGATTCGTTGACCCGGTAGAAGTCCGGGAGATTGAAAACGAGCTGCAGAAAGAAGTTAAGAAACTCCTTTCCGATTTCGTTTCAAGGGCAGTTGTGGAAAAAGCGGAGCCTGAGGATGTAACAAAACCAAAAAAGAGAGGCAGACCGCCGAAGAATGCCCAGAAATAAGTACACGGTCAAGGAGTATCAGAGGGAAGCCCTGCAGCTCTTATGTCCACCGGAGCAGTTATCCGTTTCAGAGTGGGCAGAGGAATACAGAATCCTTGATGCTAAATCGGCAGCAATGCCGGGAGCTTGGCGAAACAGCGTAACCCCGTACCTTGTAGGGGTTATGGATGAATTTAATAATTACGAGACAGAGGAAATAATATTCTGCAAGCCGACGCAGATCGGCGGCACGGAAGCATTGCAGAATATGATCGGCTACATCGTTATGCAGGATCCAGCGCCTACGATGATAGTTTACCCGACGGACTCTTTGGCGAAGTCCATTTCCGAGAACCGCTTACAGCCCATGCTTAAGGCTACCCCGGAAATAAAAAAGAAGTTCGATGAGAACTCTTCCCTTTTGGAGCTTCAATTCGAGGGAATGTACCTTTCACTTGTCGGAAGTAACTCCCCGTCAGGGCTTGCAAGTAAGCCGATTCGCTTTCTGATGATGGACGAGGTAGATAAGTACCCGGGAGCCAGCAACAAGGAAGCGGATCCGATCAAGCTCGCAAGAGAAAGAACAAAGACCTTCCATAACCGGAAGATCTACATTACTTCAACGCCGACCATTAAGACAGGCCATATATGGCAGGCAAAGGAAGGCGCGGACATTGAAAAGCATTACTTTGTGCCTTGCCCGCATTGCGGCGAGTACATAGAGTTCGTGTTCTCGAATATTCGGTTTCCGAAAGAGGACGGCATGAGCTACGCCGACAGAGCGGAGCTTGCAGCTTATGTGTGTCAGAAATGCGGCGGCATCATAACCGATAACGACAAGCATAATATGCTACGGCTCGGAGAATGGCGCACGGTAAGGCATAACACAAAGTACGCAAGGAAAGTAGCCTTTTGGATCAACACGCTTTACTCGCCCTTTGTTCGGTGGTCGCAGATCGCAAAGGAGTTTCTTTCTTCCAAAGATGATCCTGAAGAATTTCAGAACTTCGTCAATTCTTGGCTTGCGGAGCCTTGGGAAGATACGAAGCTAAAGACGAACGCAGAGCTTGTTATGCAGCGACAGACGGATGTGCCTGCACTTACCGTTCCTTCGTGGGCGAAGATGATCACAGCGGGCGTTGATGTTCAGGAAACTTCATTGTACTGGACCATAAGGGCGTGGGGAGATTTCCTTACCAGCCAGAACATAGCACACGGGCAGGCTCTTTCATTTGAGGAAATAGACAGGGTTATGAACCTTGAATATTTCACCGAGGATGGTGTGCCTTTCTTGGTTCGGCTGTGTCTTGTCGACTCCGGCGATCAGACGGATATGGTTTACGACTTTTGCGTACTTCATTCAGACTGGGCATTGCCGGTTAAAGGTTCCAGCCATGCGCAACTGTCTCACTACAAGCTATCGAAGATAAACCGAGAAGGCAGCAGCGCAAACGGTATGACGCTTGTGCTTGTAGACGGCGGCAAATATAAGGACATGATAGCCGGGCGTATGCAGAAACCGAACGGCAAAGGAAGCTGGATGGTTTACGAGGATTGCGACGAGGAATACGCGGCGCAGGTTACAGCAGAGCATAAAGTAAACGTCAAGAAAAACGGCGTTGTAAAGCAGGAGTGGCAAGTAAAGCACAGCCACGCTGACAACCACTACCTCGACACAGAGGTTTACGCCCTTGCGGCGGCCGACATTTTAGGCGTAAGAACATTGCACCTTCAGACAGAGGATGTGCCGGACAGACAGAATCCGGTTCAGGAACCTGAGACGCAGGAGGAGCAATGGATAAAGGTAAATGATAATTGGATAGGACAGAAAGGAGGCGGCTATGGCGGAGGAAACTAATACCATTCCTACAACTACACAGGGAATGCTTGACGCAGTAAACGCAGCGATCTACGCCGTTACCGTAGGCGGCCAGTCCTACAAAATAGGATCCAGATCGCTCACGAGAGCCGACCTGAAACAGTTATATGCAATGAGAAACGACTTGATGGCGCAGGTAGCATCGGAGAATGCAACAGGGCTTCTCGACGATTGTTATGTTGCCGTTTTCGATGGGAGGTAAAGGATGGGATTTATAGATAGCATAGTCGCAGCCTTTAGCCCGGAAGCGGCATATAGGCGCGAGGCGTACCGAAGGGCATACGAAGAATTGAAGAACTACGATGCCGGGAACTACGACAGACCGAACCAGAGCTGGAGAGTCGGGAACCAAAGCGCAGAGCTTACGGACCGATACAGCAGGGATGAGGTAAAGGCGAGAGCAAGAGACCTTGAAAGAAATTCCGACATTATGAACTCCGTAGTCGGAGCTTTCAAAAGGAATGTAGTGGGATCCGGTTTTTCCATTCAGGCAAAAACCGAGGAACCGGATTTGAACAAGGAAATCGAAAGAGCTTGGAAGCGGTGGTGTAAAAAGCAGAATTGCGATGTAACCGGAACGCAGAGCCTTAACCAGATTATCCGGATGGCGGTTGAGCGGAAAAAGATAGACGGCGGAATCCTTTTCGTTAAGAGATATACGAAAGAAGGCTTTGTTCCATTTAAGCTGCAGATGATCGAGGTTGACGAGCTGGACATCGGAACAATGAATCCGAAAACGGCAGGCAATAAGGTTGTAGGCGGCATTGAATACAATTCCTTTAACCGTCCGGTCGGCTACTTCATACACCAGTATGATATAGACGGCTACGGTATGAGAGAGCCGATCTACATCGAGGCGAAGGATGTTATTTTCTACTTCACGAAGAAAAGACCGACGCAGCTCCGGGAGATGAGCGACATGGCGGCGACCATCCCGAGGATAAGAGATGTAAACGAGTTCATGATGGCTGTTTCCGTAAAGGAGAGAATAGAGGCTTGCCTTTCAGTGTTTATAAAGCGCGGTGTGCCTACTACGGGAATCGGCAGACCGAACGGATCCTCGACAGACCGGACATCATACGAGGGCAAGCTACTTTCCCCCGGTATGATAAAGGAATTGAACGCCGGAGACGAGATTCAGGTGGTAAACCCCGCAGGACAGGGAGCCGATGCAACGAGCTTTACGAAGCTGCAGCAAAGGCTTATCGGAGCCGGACAGGGAATCAGCTACGAAGCTACCAGCCGGGACATGAGTGAGGCGAATTATTCCTCCGCAAGGCAGGGCATGATCGAGGATGATCAGACTTATGGAGAGGAAAAGGAGCTGCTTATTGAGGTTTTGGACGAGATATATGAAACCTTCGTTATTTCAGCGGTGCTTTGCGGGGCGATTTCCATTCCCAGATTCTGGGAAGAAAAGGAGCGCTACCTTGCGCACGACTGGACGCAGGAACCGAGACCTTGGATTGATCCACAGAAAGAATCCAACGCCAACAAGACAGCCCTTCAGACCGGACAGAAAACCTTTAAGCAGATTGCAGCCGAAAGCGGCAGAGACTGGCGAGATCAGGTTGACGATATGGCGGAGGTTATCGAATACGCCAAAGAAAAAGGTTTAGACATTGAGTCTTATATATTCGGCGTTAAGGATAAGGAGGAGACGGATGGACGAGAAGATGAAGAATAGAGATAAGGAGCGGAGCGGGACCCTCCAGCGCTGCCTTACCGATTGCTCCATAAGAGCAGTTGAGGGGAATACGCGGAAGTTTACGCTTTCATTCAGCTCCGAAGAACCATACGACCGATGGTGGGGAACAGAGATTCTTTCCCATTCAGAAGGAGCGGTTGACTTGACCCGCCTTAATTCCATCGGCTGTGTTCTTTACAACCATAACCGGGACAAGGTTATCGGCAAGATCCTTTCAGCGAAGATTGAGGGGAACAGAGGAACAGCAGAGATTGAGTTCGACGAGGACGCAGAATCAGATGTTGTATTTCAGAAAGTAGCCAGCGGAACACTAAAAGGTGTGTCCGTAGGCTATATGGTTGAGGTTTGGGAGGATGTTGCAGCAAACAAGAAATCAAGCGATGGACGATTTACCGGACCCTGCAGCATAGCAACCAGATGGACACCCTACGAGGTTTCCATTGTAAGCGTACCGGCAGACCCTACGGTCGGCGTAGGAAGATCTCACCAGCCGGAAGCAAGTGAGGGAGTAAGCGGCTTTTACTACAACGAAAAGCAGCTCCAAATAAACACTAATTTACTCAAGGAGGTAAAAAAGCAATGAGAAAAAAGTGGATTCAGAGACAGCAGGAGCTTCTGAACACGGCAAAAGCCGCTGGCAGAGAGCTTACTGCAGACGAGCAGACCGAATTTGACGACTTGCAGCGCAAGATCGACGAGTTCGACGCACAGGAAGCAGAGCGTCAGGCAGCAGCCCCCGCGCCCGCACCGGCACAGACCGAGCAGGCAGAGGACATGAACGCTGTACGCGAAGCAGAGCGCAAGGCAGAGCGCAACCGCATCCGCGAGATCGAGAATATGTGTTCTCACTTCGGAATCGAAGCCAGAGAATACATCGAGAGCGGTGTGTCCGTTGACGGTGCAAGAAAAGCCGTTATGGAGAAGCTCATGCAGGATGGCGCACCTGTAGCACAGGGCGGCAGAGCAGAGGTTACAGCCGATGCAGCCGACAAGTTCAGAGCGGCAGCAGCCGACGCTTTAATCATGCGTTCCGGCATTGCGCTGGAGAACCCCGCAGAGGGCGCAAGAGACTTGATGGGGCTTTCCTTAAGGGATATGTTCATTGAGTGTGCGTCCAACGAAGGACAGAGCGGTCTTAACCGTAGAGACAGCAACGAGCTGTTCAATATGGCGCAGAGACAGTTCTTTAACCCTACCGCAGCTTTCCCCGCTATTCTGGACAATGCGATCAACAAGGCATACGTTGAGGGTCACAAGACCGTTGCTGTAACCTTTGATCGTATTACCAAAAAGGGAACGCTGAAGGACTTCAAGATTGCGGATAACAAGTATCTTGCAGGACCCGTTGGTGAGTTCTTGGAAGTACCTGAAGGAAGCGAACTGAAGCACGATGTATGGGGCGATGAGAAGCTGCCTACCAGACAGCTTAAGACCTACGGCCGCCAGTTCACGCTGACCCGTCAGGCTTTCATTAACGACGATATCGACGTTGTTACCAGAATCCCTGCAAAGTACGCAGCAAGCGCAAGAAAGACCATCAACAAGCAGGTTTACAGCATCCTGATCAACAACCCCGCTATTTACGACGGAGTAGCCCTTTTCCACAACAACCACAAGAACGTGCTTGCTGCCGGAACCGGCGTTACACAGGCTGCTATGCAGGCTATGATCATGGCATTGCAGACCCAGAACGATCAGTTTGGCGAAGCTATTATCGTTCGCCCTGCAAAGCTGGTTGTTCCCGTGGGACTCGCTTTTGATTTCTACACCCTGTTTAACAGCCCTACCATCAATACCAGCGGAAACACTCAGGCAGTCAACCCGCTTTACCGTTACGCAAACCAGATCGAGATCGTAGAGGAACCTACAATCAATGTTCTTTGCGGCGGCTTCGGAAATACTATGCCTTGGTTCCTGCTTGGTGCAAGCGAAGATACAGACTTCATCGAGGTCGATTATCTCAATGGTCAGGAGATCCCGACTATCCGCAGAATGGAAGTTGCCGGACAGCTTGGCTTCGTATGGGATATTTACCTTGACTGGGGCATCAGTGTTATGGACTTCCGCGGCGCTATTAAGAACCCCGGTGTTCAGATCAACAGCCCGTTATCATAAAAAGGAGGTAGCGAAAAATGGCTAAAGCGACATATTGGCAGAGAGGCGAGACCCTCGATTTCACGAATAACGCGGTAGGAGCAACGAAGATTGAAGCAAATACTATCGTTGCCCTTGCCGGAATGATCGGCGTTGCCGGAACGGATATCGCAGTAGGCGAGACCGGCAGCCTTCATGTAAGCGGCGTTTATGAGATGCCTAAAACCAGCACAAACGCAGTAGCGCAGGGCGAAGCGGTTTTCTGGGACGGATCCGGCATTACCGAAGATTCAGACAGCGGTAGCAATACTCCCGCTGGTTACGCTGCAGCGGCAGCAGGAGCGAGCGCGGATGTTATCCTTGTAAAGCTGCTCGGATAAGGAGGCGCTTATGAGTAACGCAAATAGCGGCGAGGGAACCACCCTCGTCGCACTTTATCCCATACTTTACCATTCCCATCAGTATAAGATCGGAGACGAACTTCCGGCGAACGATGCGGATATGGTAGCCGCATGGCTTGAAGCCGGTACGGCGAAGTGGACGGACGGAGAGGATCCGGAGCCGGAAAAAGCGGTCAAGGCTGTGCCTAAAACCGCAGAACCCGGAAGAACCGGACAGGCATCCACCGGAACGGAGACGGATGGCGACGACCTTGTGGGCAAGGTTCCAAAGACTAAACAAAGAAAGAAGTAGGTGCCTATGTCAGCATTTAAGGATCAGATTGCAAAAGACAACCGGACGGTGTTTATGAACCTTGATGAGTTCCCGGACGAGCACACCGTAAACGGCAAGAAAATGACGGTCATGTTCGATAACAACGAGATGATCGACAGAGAGAAACGATATCAGTATAAGCGTTCCTTGTACGCAGATGGCGTTTATTTGAAAGAGCTCTTAATCTATGTACTTACGGATGAGTTCGGACCGTTACCGGCAGTTGGGCGCACGCTGATTCTTGATGGCAAGACCTATCTTATTTCGGATGCTATTGACGAGGACGGAATCTATTCACTTTCATTGGAGGCTAACAAGACTACGGTATGATTCATTACCTGATAAATATGGACGGCCTCGAGGAAATAGAGGCCGCACTTGGAAAAGCAAAAGACAAGTCAAAATATGTATTGCGAGCAGCAATAAACAATTCCGCAAAGGAAGTAGAAAAGCGGATGGCCATGGGAGCCGGGAAACGATACGCCAGACAGCAAGGTGGTATGCGTCCTTATAGGGCGGTGAACACCATTAAAAAGGCGAAGATCGGGAACCTTGCAGCAATCATCGAGGTAAGAGATAAGCCTTCAGAGCTTTACGATTACAAGATGAATGACCGCACCTACTACCCCGGAAGCAAGGGAGCGCCGAGCTGGATCAAGGCAAAGCAGTTAAAGAGCAGTAGGCTTAAAAAACTTTCCGCACAGACGAGCGGGAGCGACAAGCACAAAGCCTTCGTAGTTCGATATCACAGCGGACACCTTGCAATAGCAGAGCGTGTGCCCGGAACCCACATGAAAGGCAAGCCTGAAAAGGAAGCCATTCGGTCGTTATACGCTACATCGAAGCCGAAAGCGGAAGAAATAGTGTTCAAGAAAACCATTGACCCGGATATGTACGATCTTCTGATACGCAACATTCAGGTACAGATCGACAGATTCTTATAGCAAGGAGGGAAGCATGACACCGCTTGAATTGCAGGATTTACTTGTGGAGGAGTTCAAGGAGTTATTCAAGGACTACACCTACAAGACACCGGCGGGTGGCCGCATCCCGCTCAATGTTTTTCCGCAGCATATACCGATCAATGAAACGGACGAGGAGGAAGATCCCGTCCCTTATTTGATTGTCCGGTTAAGCACGGGAGACGACGACGGAAAACGGGACAGCAACAACATAGTGAACCTCGTAATAATTGCCGGAATCTTCGATGATGATCTGCAGGCGCAGGGACATAGGGATATATTGAACATTATCCAGAAGATTTACGAGAGGTTTCACGAGAACCCGAACTTAAAAAATAAAGCCGCATACACCGGAGAATTTCACTGGGCAGCGCAGGAGGATAACTATTATCCGTTCTATTTCGGAGCCTGCAGTATCAGTTTCTACATTGCGGCGATAAGAAGGGAGGACGAATACGCATGAGTTCAAAGAACAAAGCAGAGGTTAAAACCGAGACCGTAGAGGCGGCAGAAGTTAAGACCGAAGCTCCTGCAGAAAAGAAGCAGGAGAAAAAAGGAAACCTTGTGTATCTCGGACCCACTATCACCGGAGTTGTAAGGCACTCGGCTGTGTTTGAGGATGGCGTTCTGCCGGAAAGGACACAGAAATGCGTTGCCGAATTTCCGATGATGGAAAGGCTTTTCGTTCAGATTGACGAGATGCCCGAGGCGGTCAAAGAGTTACGCAAAGAGCAGAGCGTACTGAGTACGATCTACAAGCAGACAGCTAACAAATACCAAACAAGGAGGTAAAAAAGAATGCCATACTTACATGGAATCAGGATTCAGGAAAATCCTACAAGCGTTCCTACCCCGGTCGCTAACGAGGCAGGTGTGCCCGTCGTATTCGGTACTGCACCTATCAACCTTGCAGCAGACCCCGCGAACGCATCAAACAAGTTATTCCTCTGCCACACCTACGCAGAGGCGGTAGAGGCGCTCGGTTATTCCGAGGACTACGACAGCTATACGCTGTGTCAGGCTATGGACGCTTTCTTTAAGGCGTTCGGAGTTGGACCCGTAGTATTCTGCAATGTGCTTGATCCTACAAAAGCAGCACACAAGGAAGCCCTGACAACTACCAGCCTTACCGTAACAAACGGACAGGCGAAGATCAACGAGGTCGGCGTTATCGCAAGCAGCCTCGTTCTGAAGAACGGTAGCACCGCTCTTGTAAAGGACACCGATTATACGCTTGAATATGACGAGGAAGGCAAGTGCCTTATTACCGTCATTGCTTCCGGCGTTACCACTATTACCGTTGACAGCGGCGATAAGTTAAAGCCTTCAGGCGTTACCGCTTCGGATATCGTAGGCGCGATCAATTCCCAGACCGGTGCATATACCGGTATTCAGCTCGTGGATAAGGTTTATCCCCAGTTTTCGCTTACCCCTTCGCTTTTGCTTGCGCCCGGCTGGTCCCAGATTCCCGCCGTTGGCCTTGCACTTGCGGAGAAATGCGACGGTATCAGCGGTCTTTTCAAGGCAGAGTGTGTCGTAGATATCGACTGCACCGCAAGCGGAGCTACGAAGTACACCGATGTAGCCCAGAAAAAGCTCGACAGCGGTTTCGCACAGGAGCACATGATCTGCCTGTGGCCTCAGGTTAAGTACGCAGGTAAGAAGATGGCGTTTTCCGCTATCTACGCAGCTATGGCCTGCTACACCGACGCGAGCAACGACAACGTGCCAAGCGTTTCGCCCTCCAACAGAGCGATCCGCATTAGCGCGGCTGTGCTTGATGATGGAACAGAAGTTCTTCTGGATCAGCCTCAGGCAAACGAGCTTAACGGCGTAGGCGTAGTTACTGCTCTTAACCTTAACGGCTGGAAAGCATGGGGTAATAACACTGCAGCTTATCCCGATACCACGGATCCTAAAGACCGTTGGATCGCTTGCAGGAGATTCTTCTCTTGGTGGGGAAACAGCTTCATTACTACCTACATGAGCAAGGTTGACAACCCTGCAAATTACAGACTGATCGAGAGCATTGTCGATTCAGAGAACGTAAGGGCGAACAGCCTCGTTTCTACTGGCAAGTGCGCCGGACTTCGCATGGTTTACAGCAAGGACGACAACCCCATCGGCAATGTTATAGACGGCAAGATCGTATTCAGACAGTACCTCGCACCTTATACACCGGCAGAGGACATTCTGAACATTTTGGAGTTCGATCCCAGCATGATCGAAGCGGCATTAGGAGGTGAATAAGAATGAGCGCAATCGGAAACATTCCTGAGGTTATCAATAACTTCAACGCATATAACAACGGAAACGTCCTGATCGGCGTTACCGGACAGGTTCAGCTCCCGAACTTCGATGCTATCACCGAGGAAATCGGCGGCGCAGGCATCCTTGGAACATACGAGACCGGAATCCCCGGTTTCTATTCTTCCATGGCGCAGGAAATCCCGTTCCGCATTCTGGACACGGATATTTTCAGCATCATGAATCCCAGCGAGCCGGTAGATCTGACATTCAGAGCTTCGGAGCAGCACACTGTAAAGAGCACGGGCTCCCTTGATTACAAGCAGATGCGTGTAGTTGAGAGAGGTCGTCTCAAGAACTTCCAGCCCGGAACCCTTGAACTTGGAAAGCAGATGGGCGCAAGCGTTACGCTTGAACTTCTCTACATTCTGATCGAGATTGACGGGGAGACGAAGCTCGAGTACGACAAGCTGAACACCGTATTTACCGTAAACGGAAAAGACCTTCTGGAGAAAGTGAGGGCATATAGCTGATGGAAGATAAGAAAGATATGTTAAAAGAGCAGGAGGCAGCCAGCAAGGCTGCCTCTATTTCCGAAGATACCGCACCCAAAGTGGACGAGGCGGCAGAGGACGAGGATGAGGATAGCCTGATCCTTAAATTCAAAAAGCCTTATAAGTTCGAGGGCAAGGAGTACACGGAGATCGACCTTTCCGGGTTAGAAGATTTGTCCGCCGCAGACATGATCGCAGTAAACAAGTACATGGATAGAACCGCAACAGGCATTCAGGTTATGCCCGAGGTTTCCTTGGAGTACGCCTGTGTCCTTGCAAGCAAGGCCACAAAGATGCCTATTGAGTTCTTCACTGGCCTGCCTCCGAAGCAGGCTATCAAGATAAAGAACCGTGTTATGGGTTTTTTATTCGGAGCGGAGTAAAGCCTTCGGATGTAAAGGCGATGCGACGCATTATAATTCAACTTTCAATGGCATTGCAGACGGGTATGGACTACTTTTCTGCAATGCCACTTTCAGAGTTACTTGAAACGATAAAGGAGGTGTCAGAAATTGGCAGCGAACGGAAAAGAATACAAACTGGCTATAAGAATAGCCGGTATAGTAGATAAATCCTACGATGTCGCCCTGACATCGGCCAGTGCAAGCATGAAAGGCTTTAAGGCTACCATGACGAACATTGACGGCGCTTTCACGGAACTCGACAAAGGATTTAACAAGGTTATGGCGGTAGGCAAGAAATGCTTTCATGCCATCGCCACAGCAGCAGGGGTGGCTACCGTAGCCGTAGGAGCGGTTACGGCGGCTGCCATTAAACTTGGATCAGACTTTGAAGCGGAGATGAGCACGGTTCAGTCCATCAGCGGAGCAACCGCACAGGAGATGGCCGAGCTTTCCGAAAAGGCAAGAGAGGTAGCGAAAAACACGGTTTATTCAGCTACCGAAGTAGGCTCCGCTATGGAATACATGGGAATGGCGGGCTGGAAAGCAAACCAGATGATAGCCGGTCTTGACGGCGTTATCGCCCTTGCGGCAGCGTCCGGGGAAGATCTGGCCATGGTTTCAGATATCGTAACCGATTCCCTTACGGCGATGGGAGAAACGGCAGAACAGTCAACCCATTTTGCCGATATTATGGCTCAGGCAGCCATGAACAGTAATACGAATGTTGAGCTTATGGGAGAGTCTTTTAAGTACGCCGCGCCGGTAGCCGGAGCCTTGGAATACAGCATGGAAGATTTAACCATTGCCATCGGTCTTATGGCTTCCAGCGGTATTAAGGGATCCCTCGCAGGTACGGCTTTAAGGAATATGCTTACCCGTATGGCGAAACCGACAAAGGAAAGTCAGGACGCTATGGACGCATTAGGGCTGTCTCTAACGGACGACGAGGGAAGGATGTATTCCCTTTTAGAGATCATGCAGACCTTGCGCAAGAACTTTTCAGAGGGCGCAGATACCGAAGTGATGCGCAAGGCATTGATTGACCTTGCCGGTCTTACAGATGAACAGATAGAGGAAATACAAGGCAACCTCGGCGATCTTACGGCAGCAGAGGAGGCTTTCTATGCTGCAGAGTTAGGCGGGCAGAGAGGTATGTCCGGTTTGCTTGCTATTGCGAACAGCACGGACGAGGAATTTATGAAGCTCGCCGATGCGATTTATAACGCAGATGGCGCGGCGGAACAGATGTCGAAAATTAGGCTTGATAACCTGCAGGGCGATGTAACAATCCTGAAAGATACCGTTTCAGACGCAGGGATTGAGCTTTATTATCAGTTTAACGGAGAGCTCCGAGACATTGTTCAGAAGGTAACGGAGTTTGCCGGAACGATAGCCGGGAAGATTCCTTCTGCCTTCAGGAAGATCAGCGAAGCCTTCCCGACCTTAAAACGGAAATTTACCCAGTACGCAAAGCCGGTATTCGATATCGAACTTTCCGCAGGCAAGTGGATAATCAAGCACGGCAGAGGAATTATATCCATCCTTGCGGGCATAGGAGCAGCGATGGCGGCGTACAAGATCGCCAGCAACACCTCCCACCTTATAACTTCAATCATGAAGTTAGCAAGCATGGGACCCGTAGGCTGGGTTATCCTTGGAGTAACGGCAGCCATAGCAGCGCTTACAACGGCTATCGTTGCATACAAGCAGCACGAAAGAGCTCTTATTGATAACAGCCTTGAAACGCACTTCGGAAACCTTGCGCTTTCCATGGAGGAGCTCCAGAAAGTAGCGGAGTACATAACGGCAACCGATAACCTCGGAAAGATTAAAGAGGCTATGTCGGCGTTTAGCGACCTTGATGAGTACAAGCAGACCATAGACGACACCGTAGACACCCTTAACCGGATGAATTGGATGGTTTCAATCGGCATGAAGCTTGACGCAGACGATCAGGAAAGCTACAAGCAGGCGATTCAGGACTATGTAGATGCGGCGCAGAACTACGCCCTTCAGGGCAGATACGCTGTGTCCTTAAACCTTTCGGCTGTGTTCGATACGGACGATCTGGAACAGAGCAACATCGTTTCCCAGATAGACCTTTTCTATTCAGATAAGTACGACGAACTGCAGGAGCTCGGCAAGCAGCTTAACGAGGCGGTAACGGAAGCCTTCAACGACGGACTTCTTGAAATCGACGAGGTAGAGAAGATCCGGCAGATTCAGCAGCAGATGGCCGAGATTCAGCAGGCTTTAGCCCTCGGAGAATATGATGCAGTCCTTTCTTCTATCGGGCTTGAGTTTAGCGGAGCGAACCTTGATTCCGACACATTCCAGAACCTGCAAGCAGAATTACAGCAGGCGGCCAGCGATGTGTCCGACACATACAGAGAGAGTTACCAGCACAATCAGGCTTCGATCAATGCAGCGCACGAAGGCGGCTACTTGACGGATGAGCAGTATGCAGCGGCAAGCCAGCAGGCGGCTAACGAAATGACAAGCGGAATAGCAGCCACGAACCTTCGGGCTTTAAGATTCCAGCTTAACTCAATTTACGACGCATACGGAGATGAGATTCAGCAGTATCAAGACGCGCTTGCTTCGGTTCTTTCCGAGTACAGTCAGGAATCCTATAAATGGGATTGGGAAGAAAGACCAGCAATCATGTGGGATGCGCTTGTTCAGAAGATGGAACAGGCGGGACCGGCTAAAGCAGATAAGCAAGCGGTCGAGGAACTTCTCGAGGGCATGGCTGACCAGATCGCGGAGATCAACGCTCTTACGGAGCAATGGGATAGCCTATCACCTGAGGTTCAGGCAGAACTCGCAGCGGTTCGCGAGGACTTGGCAACGCTGCAGGGCATGACCGCAAGGCGGGGCGACAACCTTTTAGGCTGGGGCGAAGCAGGAGACATAGCCGGA
>OCVV011350627.1_pt1 | contig 13976 bp, 12 predicted proteins | sample 1539721 | NCBI WGS metagenome assembly OCVV01 (sample SAMN02144230, study PRJEB22623) | gut metagenome | biome: sheep rumen | host: Ovis aries | place: New Zealand
GCACGTATGGGAATAGGGATAAAGAGAATATACATCGGTATATCGGGGAACAGCCATCCGAACGCAAACAGAATGCCGAAGACCGCACCGGAAGCGCCGATCGTATTCATGTAATAGGCATAATGGGCGATGGTGGCGGCGTCATAACTCGTACTCATGTTGGTCAGCATCAGCATCCAGACGAGTTCCTGGATAAAGGCGGCGCCTAATCCGCAGACCAGATAGTACAGCGAGTACCTGCGTGCACCCCATTGCTGCTCAATCACCGGACCGAACATCCAGACGGCAAACATATTAAAAAAGAGGTGGCTGAAGTTCGCATGGAGGAACATATATGTCACCGGTTGCCACCAGTGGAACGAACCGGCAGACACATAATGAAGCCCGCCCAGGGTATTAAGATCAACACCGTATCGTTGCATTATACCGGCGAGCAGAAATACGATAAAGTTGGCTAGCAGAAGCCAACGGGTTACTGTTGGTAAATTTCTCATAACGACCACAAAATTACTGCTTTTTTACGGAATAATCATACAAAAAGTGCACCAAAATGACAAAAAAAGCGTTTTTTTTGCCAAAAATGCATTTTTTTTTGCAAAATTGTTTGGTATATTAATTATTTTTAGTAATTTTGCAGACGTATTCCAAAATTAGGAACTAATAATTCACTATTTATTAATAACTAAAACATTCAAAGTTATGAACAAATCCGAACTTATTAAGGCAGCAGCCGCTAAGGCTGAGGTACCTGCAGCAGTTGCAGCAAAAGTTATTGACGCAGCTCTTGAGGCAGCAGTAGAGGCAGTTAAGAAAGGCGAGGGCGTACAGCTCGTTGGTTACGCTAACATCGCTGTCGTTGAGAAAGCAGCTCGCAAGGGTATCAACCCGGCTACGAAGCAGGCTATCAACATCCCGGCTCGCAAGGTTGTTAAAATCAAACCGGGTGCTAAATTCGCTCTCTAATCAGGCAATGTAGCTTCATAAACGAGTTGCCCTGCAAAACGGGCAACTCGTTTTGTCTGTTTATTTAATTCGGGACCCTTCGTACATTGTACCTGGTCCATTTGTATAGTAACACTATGTTGAATATTATTTTATGCGGCGCGCCGGGTAGTGGTAAAGGCACGCAATCCGGCTATATCGCCGAGAAATATGGTTTGAAACACCTGTCCACGGGAGATGTCCTTCGCGCAGAAATTGCCAAAGGCAGTGAGTTGGGTAAAAAGATTGATGCCCTGATCTCTGAGGGCAATTTAGTGCCGGACGATATGATGTTCGGTGTCATCGAGAACTATATCGCTTCCCTCCCGCAGGATTGCAAGGGTACGATCTTCGATGGCTACCCCCGTACGGTTTCGCAGGCTGAGTCACTGACCGGACTGCTCAAGAAATACGGAATGGAGGCTATCATGATTGACCTGATGGTAGATGAGCAGTTATTGATCCAGCGCCTCATTGAGCGCGGAAAGATGAGCGGCAGAGCCGATGACAACCTCAATACCATCCGTCACCGTATCGCCGTTTATCATAACCAGACTGAACCGATTGCGCATTACTATCTGCACCACGGCAACTACTGCCCCGTGAACGGCAACCACGCCGTGGAGGACGTGTTCCTGCAGATTGAGCGCATCATAGAGAACTATGGCCGCTAATTTTATCGACTACGTTAAGATCTACTGCCGCTCGGGAAAGGGCGGCGCCGGTTGCATGCACCTTCACCGCGCCAAGTATCTGCCCAAAGGCGGACCTGACGGCGGTGATGGTGGCAAGGGCGGTTCCGTCATTCTGCACGGCAACCGCAACCTCTGGACCCTCCTCCACCTCAAGTACCAGAAACATATCATGGCTACGGACGGAGGCAAAGGCGGTCAGTCACGCTCGTTCGGCAAGGACGGCGAGGACAAGATCATCGAGGTTCCCTGCGGCACCGTCGTCTATGACGGCGAAACGGGCGAGTTCATCTGCGAGGTGAAGGAGCACGACGAGCGCGTGGTACTGCTCAAGGGCGGCCGCGGAGGGTTGGGTAACTGGCATTTCCGTACCGCTACCAACCAGGCTCCGCGTTACGCACAGCCCGGCGAACCGGCGCAGGAACGCACCATCATCATGCAACTCAAGGTCTTGGCGGATGTCGGGCTCGTCGGATTCCCCAATGCCGGCAAATCCACGCTGCTGAGCGTCCTCTCCGCCGCCAAACCGGAGATAGCCGACTACCCCTTCACCACCCTCACCCCTCAACTCGGCATCGTCTCCTACCGCGACGGACGGTCGTTCTGCATGGCGGACATACCCGGTATCATCGAGGGCGCGAGCGAGGGAAAGGGACTCGGTCTGCGCTTCCTCAGACACATCGAGCGTAACGCCGTGCTCCTCTTCATGGTACCGGCTACCAGCCCGGACATCGAGGCGGAGTACAACATACTGCTCCATGAGCTCGAGCAATACAACCCCGAGCTGCTCACCAAGGCGCGCATTCTCGCCGTCACCAAGACGGATCTCCCGCGCGTGGACGAGGAGGGTAATGAGCTCAAACCCATCAACTATAAGGCACTGAGCAAGAAACTCGGTATCGAAGTGCTGCCTATCTCGTCGGTAGCCGGAGAGGGCATTGACGAACTCAAAGACGCCCTCTGGACGGAACTCAACAAGGAGCAGAACCAAGTCATCGAGATCTCCCATGCCCCGATTGATGTCACTGTCATTGAGCGTGACGAAAATGACCAAATGGCAGATGACCAAATGGTAAATGAAGAGACTATCTATCTCAATGAGGTGGAGGAAGAGTGGGACCTCGACAAATACAAAGGCATCGGCTGGGATAATTGATAATTGATAATTGATAATTGATAATTGACAATTGTAAATTGTGAATTCTAATTTCTACGATAGGATGATTGAGTGGCGGGAACGCCACATTAATGAGAAGCAGTTGGTATTGCTTCTCTCGTTCTTCGTAGGTGCGCTCTCTGCCGCAGCCGCCGCAATCCTCAAATCCTTCATTCATCTCATTCAGTGGCTGGTGGAGGGACAACTGATAGCCGGAGGACACACGTGGTGGTATATCATCACGCCGGTGATCGGTATCACCTTGGCGGCGCTCTTCGTCAAGTATATCGTACGGGACGACATCAGCCATGGTATCACGAAGATCCTCTACGCCATCTCGCAGCGCAAATCAATCATCAAGGCGCATAACATGTGGTCGTCCATCGTCGGTTCGGGGCTCACCATCGGTTTCGGCGGTTCGGTCGGAGCCGAGGCGCCTATCGTCCTCACCGGTGCCGCCATCGGTTCGAACCTGGCGAAAGCTTTCCGCCTTGACCAGAAGACGATGATGCTCATGATCGGCTGCGGTGCCGCCGGAGCGGTGGGAGGTATATTCAAAGCGCCTATCGCCGGACTCGTCTTCACCTTGGAGGTGCTGATGATGGACCTCACCATGACCTCCGTCGCACCGCTGCTCATCTCCTCCGTCACCGCGACGACCATCTCCTATATACTCACCGGCACGGAGCCGATGTTCTACCAGGTATCGACTATCAATTACCAGTTGTCCAACACCCCGTGGTACCTTGTTTTGGGAATCATCTGCGGGCTCGTCAGCCTCTATTTTACACGGGGCATGAATGGTCTGGAGCAGTGGTTCAAACACTCTATCACCAACATGTGGGCGAAACTGCTGATCGGAGGGCTCACGCTGAGCATGCTCATCTATATCTTCCCGCCGCTCTACGGCGAGGGATACGATGTCATCCGCCAACTCATCAACGGCGACTCCATGTCCGCCATCCAGAACAGTCCCCTGGAGCATAACGAATGGGCGGCGCGTAACGGGCATTGGTTGCTGCTTACCTATTTCGGCTTTATCGTTTTATTCAAGATCGTCGCGTCTGTTGCGACGAACGGCGCCGGAGGCGTGGGAGGTATCTTCGCACCCTCGCTTTTTATGGGTGCTATCACAGGCTTCCTCACCGCACGCATCATGAACATGAGCGGTTTGGCGGTGCCGGAGGCGAACTTCGCACTCGTCGGAATGGCGGGTTTGATGTCCGGCGTGATGCACGCACCGCTGACCGGCATCTTCCTCATTGCCGAACTGACGGGCGGCTACCACCTCTTTATGCCGCTGATGATCGTCTCCGTCATCTCTTATCTGACGATTATGCTCTTTGAGCCCCACTCCTTGTACGCCATGCGTCTGGCGCAGAAAGGCGAACTGCTCACCCATAACAAGGACCGCAACGTCCTGACCCTCCTCAAAATGGACTCCGTCCTGGAGACCGATTTCATTACCCTTCTCCCGGAGATGACGCTTGGCGAACTGGTCAAAGTGATCTCCTCTTCCAAACGCAACATCTTCCCCGTCATCGACAATGACGGTCACCTGAAGGGTATTCTGCTCCTGGACGAAGTGCGGAATATCATGTTCCAGCCGCGACTCTACAAACGCTTCACGGTAGGCCAGCTCATGACCTCGCCTCCGGCTGTTCTCCCGTTTGATATGCCGATGGAGAAAGTGATGGAGACCTTTGAGGACACCGGTGCATGGAACCTGCCGGTAGTCGATCAGGACCGCCGGTATCTGGGCTTCGTCTCCAAATCCAAGATATTCAACTCCTACCGCCACGTCCTCGTCCACTTCTCGGAAGAGTGATACCCATCAGTGTAGGCAGCGACTCTTTGACATAATACTTTTTTATGCAGAAATGCTTGCGTATGTGCATTTTTTGTTGTACCTTTGCAGCGGAAATTATAAGAAGAAGTGATCTTGGACCACAATAAATTTAAATATCAAATATGGGACAATTTGATCTTAAAAATTATGTTTTGAACGTTAAGGTAAAAGAAAACTTGACAGACATACGAGCAGTAGAACGTATGAAAGCGTGGGATTTTACAATGAAAGAATGGGAATCGTTCGAAAAAGAGATATCTCCATTCCACAATCCATCTGCAGAGCGAATAGTACGTTTCTTTGTGGATTATGACAAGGTGGACTTATGCCCTGACTTATATGGTTTATGGGAACCCTTAAAAGGAATTTTCAATAAGGAGGACACTCGCGAACTATCCTATCGTTTGGCTTTCCCAGCGGCTACATTGTATTTCAAAAAAAGAAGGCGATTTGATGTTGCCATTGAGAATCTAAACTATGGGCTTATTTTTGATCCTCAAAATAAATACATGGTGATACCTTCGAAGAAAAAAATAGGTGAGTACTTAGGCGATATAAGAATCACAATTAATCAGAATACTAAGCAGTATTCGTTTGAACAGATGCAAATGATAGTAGATGATATGTGCGAGTATTTAGGAACAGATTATGGCGTTATTTTCTATCAAGAAAATAAGGAAATACTATATCAACACAAGTAGTTTGAGAGAGGTGTGAGAGAATGACTATAGTACGAGTGTGATGGATCAGGTCAACTCCGGCTCGACCAAGGCACAAGCGATCTTTGATGATGCAGTACTCTATCCCAATCCATACATGGTGGTTACGTCTAAAGGTTACACCAAGCATTATTATGCCGGAACGGAGCGATTGGCAACGGTCATAGGCGGCTAGTAATTGACATACATTGTTGAGTGTTTGTCGGACCAATGTCGGTCCATTATCGGCCCAATGTCGGTCCAATGTCGAGAGATGGCAGGGTATCTCGTAAGAGGCAACTCGGGGTCAAATCACCGTATAGTGACGTTCGTAATGCAAACGAGATGCGTTCGTAAATGAATGCTAAAAGGGTGCAAAAAATAGGGGGGGTCTATAAAAACGCTTATTTACAATTAGAAACGGTAGCAGAAACTGATCAACATGCCCCACTGGGACATGTATTGGTTGGCGGTCTGCTTGTGCTTGACGAGGTTGTTCAGACCGAAGTCATAACCTGCCTGCAGACGGTATCGGTCCCACTCCAGACCGCCACCTACTCCCCACTGGATATTGGCACGGACGAGTTCATCCGTCATACGGTCGTAGGGCGAGGTGTGAATGCCCTTCGTCTCCAGCCATGTTTTGGTCTCTTCGCTGAGATAAGTCTCCAGGTTGTCGCGCTGCGAGAGCCCGATCTGGAGTTGCGGGCCGGTGAAGAAGAAGAGATTCAGCTCTTTCCATACAGGTACGGTATAGTATGCGCGGAGGGGGATAATCAGGTTATGCGCCAAGAGGTGATGGGTGATGATCTCCGTCTGGGTGTTCGCTACCGTCATTGACCGCCAGTGCTGGTCGTACTTGCTACCTAAGATAGCGTAATGGAGACCTGTCTGCAACCCGAAATTCAGCGGCAGGACGAAAGTGAACGAGGCACCGATCCGTGCGCCATAGAGGTGCGGACTCGGGAATGACAGATCCCGCACGTACTGCAGGTCCTGCGCGTAACCCGCCTCAATGCGGTATTCGACATGAAAAGCATATGACTTCTCCCGCTCCACTTTGCGCGTGGGGTCAAAGAACGTGTTATCCGCTATCTGGTATGCCGGAGGAGTGGTATTATCCGCCATCAGCGAGACTATGCTGAGGCTTGCCAAAAGAACTATGATTCCGAATCTTTTCTTAGCCATAAGGCACTGTATTGTCATAAATCGGCTGCAAAGGTACACTTTTTTTTTGATATATGCAAAAAAAGTAGTAACTTTGTGCCCAAATTTGTGCATTGTGCATTGTGAATTGTAAATTAAGTTCATACATCCCCTACTACAAACGCAACCTGAAGGTGGCGTTTCCTGTGATGCTGACCCAGCTCGGAGCAGCAATGGTGGGTCTGGCGGACAGTATCATGGTAGGGCACTACAGCACGGCGGATCTGGCGGCTGTCAGTTTCTCGAACGCCATCTTCTTCACCGTGATGGTCTTTGCCATGGGTGCGCTGATGGGCGTCACGCCGCTCGTCGGGCATGTGCACGGGCGGCTGGAGAAATTCTACAATTTACAATTTACAAATCACAATTTACAATTGGACGACGAGATCGCCCATAAGCACGAGCAGATCACCTCGTATCTGGCGAACGGTCTGGTTTTCACGGGTCTCATGTCGCTGGCGGCGCTGGCTCTCTTGGTGCCCTGTATTCCTTATCTGGACGCTTTTGGTCAGGAGCCGGAGGTCATCGCATGCGCACGCCCCTACTATATTCTGATTGTGCTTTCCATCGTGCCGTTCCTCCTTTTCTGTTTCTTCAAGCAGTACCTCGAGGGCCTCGGGAACACGTGGGTGGCGATGCTTATCACCTTGGGCTGCAACCTGCTGAATATCCTGCTGAACTGGGTGTTTATCTTCGGTCATTGGGGTTTCCGCCCGATGGGCGCGGAGGGCGCCGGCTGGGCTACACTCATTGCCCGTATGCTGATGCCGGTCTGCTTCCTGACAGCGATGGCGGTCAAGACCGACTGGCGACGCTATCTGTCCGCGTTACGCGGATGGCTCGTCAGCCGGAGGGAGGTGGAGTATCTCCTGACAATAGGTATGCCGATAGGCCTGCAATCGTTTGCGGAGGCATTCCTCTTCACGGCGTCGTTCGTCATCATCGGCTGGATCAGCAAGGAGGCGCTTGCGGCTCACCATATAGCCAACCAGATGTGCGACCTGACTTTCATGCTGGCGCAGGGAATCGGTGCAGCTACCACCATCCGCGTCTCGCACCAGATGGGCAAGGGCGATCTGCACGCCGTGAGAATGGCCTCCACGGCATCGATCCACCTGTGCCTGCTGATGAACACCATCGGCGCAGGTATCATGTTCTTCTTCCGGTATCAGATACCCTATATCTTCTCCGATGACCCGGAGGTGGCGCAGATAGCTTCTACGCTGCTTATCTTCGGTGCCCTTTTCCAGTACGCGGACGGGCTGCAATGTATCGGCGCAGCGATGTTGAGAGGCATCCAGGATGTGCGGGTACCGATGCGCATCGCCCTATTCGCCTACATCGGCGTGGCATTGCCTCTCGGGCTGTACCTTACCTTTCCTCTCGGATTAGGTGCGAAGGGTATGTGGGCGGCTTTCGTAATAGCTCTCGCAATACCTGCGGTGCTGTTCCATATACGGTTTAACAGACAACTAAAGAGAATTTACAATTCTTAGCCCACAAGGGGCACGATTATTTCACAATTTACAATTCACAATTATGAGCAATCAGCAATCACCAATCAGCAATAGCAAAGCTGTCTTTGACATCTTTGCGGAGATCTGCCAAGTACCTCGTCCCTCCAAGCACGAGGAGCAAATCAGCCGATGGCTGCAGGAATGGGCAAAGGCTCATTCGATAGAGTGTATCGCCGACGAGGCGATGAACGTGATCATGCGTGTACCCGCCACACCCGGGTACGAGGACCACGAGGGCGTGATCCTGCAGGCGCACATGGACATGGTGTGCGAGAAGAACAATGATGTAACCCATGATTTCATGAAGGACCCGATAGAGACGTATGTCGATGGCGAGTGGCTCAAAGCCAAGGGAACCACCCTCGGCGGCGACGACGGCATCGGTATCTCCATGGCGCTTGCCGCCATCACCGATCCGGAACTGAAACACCCGGCTATCGAATGTCTTTTCACGGTAGATGAGGAAACCGGTCTGACGGGCGCGATGAAACTCAAAGACGGCATGCTGAAGCACAAACGCCTCATCAACCTCGACTCGGAGGACGACGGCCAGATCTTCATCGGCTGCGCCGGCGGTATCGACACCCTCGCCAAGATGCACTACGAGCCGGTAAACAATTCACAATTCACAATGCACAATTCACAATTCACAATGCACAATGCACAATTGGGTATCCGCCTCTCTGTACGCGGACTCATGGGTGGTCACTCGGGCGACGATATCAACAAGGGCCGCGCGAACGCCAACCAGCTTCTGGTATGGTTCCTCGCCCGTATATGGCCGCAGACGGAGATCCAACTGGCATCCATCAACGGCGGTAACCTGCGCAACGCGATAGCCCGCGAGGCGGAGGCGGTCATCGCCATCCCGATGGCTTACAAAGAGCAGATCCGCATCGAGTGGAACAACTACGTAGCCCAGATGGAAGGTGTGTTCGGCGAGGTGGAGAAAGAGATGCAGCTCGAGCTGGAGACAACCGACATGCCGGAGACGTTCGTCCCCGCAGACAAGGCGTACCGCCTCGTCATGGCACTCTGCGAATGCCCGCACGGCATGATTGCCATGAGCCATGAGATGCCCGGACTGGTAGAGACCTCCACGAACCTTGCGTCCATCAAGATGAAAAAGACAATCAATCCGGATCTCCATGTAATCGAAGTCAATACTTCGCAGCGTTCGTCCAAAGAGCCAGCCAAGCACCATCTCAAATGGGCAGTTGAGCAGGCACTCTCGCTGGCATGCGACGAGGTGACACACGGCGACGGTTACCCGGGATGGGCACCCAACCCCTCTTCGCAATTACTCGGAGTGGTCAAAAAAGCATACGAAGACCTCTTTAAGTCGGAGCCGAAAGTGCTGGCTATCCATGCCGGTCTGGAGTGCGGACTGTTCTTGGAGAAATACCCGTACCTCGACATGGTGTCCATCGGTCCGCAGATGTACGGCGTACACTCGCCTTCCGAGCGACTCTCCATTCCGTCCACCGAGCGCTGCTACAAGTGGCTATGCAGAACGCTGGAAACCCTGTAAGAATGCAAAATCCCTACTATTAGGGATTGCCCAATTGGCAAAAAAGCATTAACTTTGCACCCCAAAAAGAAAACGGATGATGAAGATAGCGGTTATAGGACTTCCGCAGAGCGGCAAATCGTCGCTCACATCTGCTTTGCAAGCCCTGGCGGACAAAGCGAAGAGCGGAATACAATTCATTGAGGTACACAACCCCGATGAGTTGCACGGGCATGCGTTTGATACGGTGCTGCAAGTAGTGGATTCCACGCGGCTGGAGGACTCGCTCCTTCTTACGCCGCACATTATTGACGAGGAAGAGAAGATCGTCATTGCCATCGGTCGGTACGACCTCTTGCAGAAGACCGACCACTCGCTCGACATACCCAAACTGCAGGAACTGATAGGCGTGCCTACCTGCCGCGTTTCCGTCCGTAAGAACTACGGTCTGGAGGAGTGTCTCGATATTCTTCGGGAGACGGCGCAGCGCGAGGGCTCAACGGCGCACCCGATCTACCACCTACGCGACCAGAAGGGCGATGAGGACACTTATCGGGCGTATGTACACGGCGTGCTGACCCAGACCCTGACTCACGCGCCGAACGATGCGCACCAGACACGGTTGGAGAAGATAGACAAGGTGCTGACCAACCCGTGGCTCGGTTTCCCGATCATGATGGCAATCCTCTATTTCGTCTTCTGGTGCACGTTCATGCTCGGCGCCTATCCGCAGGAGTGGATAGAGACGGGTATCGATTGGCTGTGCGAACGATGCCGCACCCACATGGCGGAGGGATGGCTCTCCAGCCTCTTCATAGACGGCGTGCTCAAGGGTGTCGGCGCAGTGCTGGCGTTCCTGCCGAATATCATCATACTCTTCTTCTTCATCTCCCTGATGGAGGACAGCGGGTACATGGCGCGCGAGGCGTATCTCATGGATACGATTATGCACCGCGTAGGCCTCCACGGCCGTTCGTTCGTGCCGATGCTCATGGGCTTCGGCTGTAACGTACCGGCTATCATGGCGGCACGGGACATACAGAACCCCAAGGACCGGGTGCTGACCATGCTGATGGTGCCGTTCATGTCCTGCTCGGCGCGTCTGCCGGTGTATATGCTCTTCGTGGACACGTTCTTCGAGCGCTACAAGGCACTGGTGATGATCTCGCTCTACGCGATAGGAATCTGCCTGTCCGTCCTCTTTGCCATCATCATGAAAAGGACCCGCTGGTTCCGGCAGGATCATGAGGATTCGGTTAACGAGTTGCCGGAGTTCCGTCTCCCGAAAGCCCGTAACACCGCGGCACATATATGGGAGCGCGTGGCGGATTACCTGCAGAAGATCTGCACGGTTATCCTCTGGGCGTCCATCATCATCTGGGCATTAGAGTATTTCCCCTCGCAAGACCTCAACGATCTGGAGCACTCCTATCTGGCAGCCATCGGCAAAGCCGTCTCGCCTCTCATGGAGCCGTTGGGTTTTGACTGGAAGATGTCGGTCTGCCTGCTAACCGGTCTGCCGGCAAAGGAAGCGATCGTCTCCACCCTCGCTATCCTGTACGGCGGTGACATCAGCGCAGCGGGTTTCACACCGCTCACGGCGTTCAGTTTCATGCTCTTTGTGCTCCTCTATTTCCCCTGCTTCGCTACCATCGCGACCCTGCGCCACGAGGCAGGCAAGGGCTGGGCATGGTTTACCGTCTTCCACTCCCTCGCACTCGCATGGCTGGTATCATTTATAGTATATCAAATAGGTAGTTTGTTATGAGAAAATACATTTATTTAGTGCTGCTGGCTTTTTTGCCGCTCGTCGTGTTCGCCAAGGCCAATAAGCAAGTAGTTGTCCTCTCCTGCGACATCCATTGCCAGGGTTGTATCGACAAGATCATGAAGAACATCGCCTTTGAGAAAGGCGTAAAGGACCTTGTCTGCGACCTTGACACCAAGACCGTCACCGTCACCTATGACGCCAACAAGACGGATGTCCCTACTCTACTGAAAGCGTTTGAGAAGATCAAGAAACCGGCAAAGGTGAAAGAGCCGGCAAATAAGACTCCTAAGAAGGAGTCCAAACATACATCCGGCACCTCTGACACAGACGCTTACACCGGTGCTTCTACCCCATCCTAAAATGAGAAAGATTGGATTAGTATGTGCACTGGTGGTCGGGATGATCGCCTGCACGGAGCGGAACGCACCGGTTGATTCGGGCAGCACCAACACCGGTAGCACGGATACCACCGTGATCAATGACACGGCGGCGGTAGAGGTATCAACTGACACGGCGAATATCGTCACAATTGTGTATGGCGGTTCTACGGCAACAATCACGGTGCCTTCGCACCTGCTTGCTTACGTTGCAGCGGAGCAATCCGGCGCGCATGTCACCATCGTGCAGAGCAACACGGAGGCGGTGAACGGATCGGAGATTACCTACCAATTAAGCGGTAGTTCGAGCAACGGCTCACTAACGCTTGGCGGTTCGTATAAATGTACCGTCGCTTTAGCGGGTCTGACACTGACCAACCCCAACGGCGCTGCAATCAATATCACCAACTCCAAACGTATCGAGTTCTCCGCCAAGCAAGGTACAGTCAATACGCTCACCGACGGAGCAGGAGGCGAACAGAAGGCCTGTGTCTATAGTAAAGGGCAACTGCAACTGAAAGGAAACGGTACACTCAATGTAGCCGGCAAGACCAAGCACGGTATCAAATCCGCGTCGTACATCTCGGTCAAGAACCTGACCCTCAATATCACCTCGGCTGTCAGCGACGGAATCAACTGCGAGGAATACATGGAGATCACAAGCGGTACTATCTCTATCAGTTCGGTAGGCGATGATGGTATCCAGTGCGATTTAGGCGGCACAGCCTCTACGGGTATCACCACCAATCATGAGGACGAGGATACCGGAAACATCTATATCTCAGGCGGTACAATCAATGTCGCAGTGACAGCCGCAGCCACCAAAGGCATCAAAGCAGCCGGAGACATGTATGTCTCGGGGGGTGCCATCACGGCAACCACTTCCGGAGGCGGTGCTTGGGACAGCGATAACAGCAAGACCAAATCATGCGCAGGCTTGTCTGCGGACGGTAATATAGCTATATCCGGCGGTACGCTCACGCTGACGAGCACAGGTGCCGGAGGAAAAGGTATCAGTGGCGACGGCACACTCGTAGTCAGCGACTCGGCTGACATCACTATCTCCACCAGCGGACAGGCTGTGGTGGCTTCGTCAAGCGGCTCCCTCTCCACGGTGTCTAACTCCAGTAGTCTGGATAGATATTCCACCAACTATAAATCCTCGCCTAAGGGCATTAAGATTGACGGCGTCATCAGTATCACCGGCGGTAAGATCGTTGTGACGACTACCGGCGCAGGCGGCGAAGGAATAGAGAGTAAGAGTACGATGGAAATATCCGGCGGAGAAGTAGTAGTTAACTCCAGTGACGATGCTATCAATGCGGCAAGCCATCTAACGGTCTCCGGAGGCAGGGTGTATGCCCGTGCCACCAATAACGACGGTATTGACGCCAATGGTAACTGTTATATCAAGGGAGGTCTGGTCTATGCCGTTTCTGCTTCCTCGCCCGAGGTGGGCATTGACGCAAATACCGAGGGCGGCTATAAACTCTATGTACAGGGAGGCATAGTGGTTGCCATCGGCGGTCTGGAGAGTGGCGCGAGTCTCAGTCAGAGCTGCTATTCCACCTCTTCATGGTCCAAGAACACATGGTATGCACTGACCGTCGGTAATGACACCTTTGCCTTCAAAACACCACCATCCAGCGGCGGTAGCACCTTGGTTGTCTCCGGCGCTTCGACACCAACGCTCAAGTCCGGAGTGACGCCTTCCGGTACAGCTATCTTTGAGGGCGTGGGTTACTATCCGGCTTCGGTTTCCGGCGGCTCGTCCGTATCACTCAGTTCCTATTCAGGCGGTGGCGGTGGTCCCGGTGGAGGACCCGGAGGCGGCAGATGGTAAACAATGAAGAACGGAAATAACATAGAACCCATCCTCTCTCAATTTGAGCCGATCAGTCTGGCTCAGATGGAGAGTGTGAAACTGATGAACCGTATCGACACCAAATACGCGGTGCCGATAATGGTTCTTCCGCTTATATTGGAGGCGGCTAAAGCTGATTATTTCGCGCAGGAGATAGATGGCAAACGCATTGCCACCTACGACACGATGTATTACGACACCGAATCGCTTGATATGTACGTCCGCCACCATGACCGCCAACTCGTGCGTCAGAAGATACGTGTCCGCCAGTATGTGGACAGCAATCTCACGTTTCTGGAGATCAAGCGCAAGAACAACAAAGGCCGCACCAATAAGAAACGCATTGTAGTACCCG
>OCVV012824320.1_pt1 | contig 13976 bp, 12 predicted proteins | sample 1539721 | NCBI WGS metagenome assembly OCVV01 (sample SAMN02144230, study PRJEB22623) | gut metagenome | biome: sheep rumen | host: Ovis aries | place: New Zealand
TTCCGTCGCCTGCGGCGACACCTTCCCCTCGAGGGGAAGGACTTCGGGGTGCCATTCGTTCCGCTTTCGCATCCCTCGGAACGGACTGCGCGCAAAAATCCCTCCCCTTGAGGGGAGGGTGGCATCCGGCGTCTCCCGCAAGCCGGATGACGGAAGAGGTGATTTTCGTTCCGCTTGTGTATCCGACGGAACGGAATGCTTTTTGGTACGACACCTCTTCCGTCGCCTGCGGCGACACCTTCCCCTCAAGGGGAAGGACTTGGGGGTGCCATTCGTTCCGCTTTCGCATCCTTCGGAACGGACTGCGAATCGGTACGACACCTCTTCCGTCGCCTGCGGCGACACCTTCCCCTCGAGGGGAAGGACTTGGTTTTTCGGTTTGCCCGCGAGAAAAAGCCCGGAAGGGCTTGTTTCCGGGCCGGCTTTGTGCTAAAATATCTTTAACTACGATCCGGTCAACGACCCGGCAAATACAGAAAGGCAGGTTCCAGATATGGAATACCACTACAATTTTGACCATCCGGCCTCCCGCCTGGGGACCGATTCCTTTAAATGGGACGTCAAGGAAAACGAGCTGCCGATGTGGGTGGCGGACATGGACTTTGAGGCGCCGCCGGAAATCCTGGACGCCCTCCGCGCCCGTCTGGACCACGGCATCTTCGGCTATCCCAAGCTCTCCGACGACTGGTATCAGAGCTATATCGACTGGTGGAAAAACCGCCACGGTCTGACCATCGAGAAGGACTGGCTTCTGTTTTCGGGCGGCATCGTGGGAACCGTTGCCTCCCTGATCCGGCGGCTGACCGCCCCCGGCGAGAACGTCCTGCTGATGACCCCGGCCTACAACGCGTTCTTGTATATCATCGCGGAGAACGGACGCAATATCGCGGAAAACCGGCTGATCTATGACGGAAACGACTATTCCATCGACTGGGAGGATCTGGACAAGAAGCTGGCCGATCCGAACACGAATCTCTTCCTGCTCTGCAACCCCCACAACCCCATTGGACGGATCTGGGACCGCGAGACGCTCTCGCGGATCGGCGCGATGTGCAAGCGGCACAGCGTGATCGTCATTTCCGACGAGATCCACTGCGACCTGACCGAGCCGGGCAAGCGCTACGTGCCCTTCGCCACGGTGGACGAGACCTGCCGGGAAATCAGTCTGACCTGTCTGGCTCCGACCAAGGCCTTCAATCTGGCCGGCATCCACACCTCTGCGTCCTTCTCGTCCAACCCCGTTCTGCGGGCGAAGGCGGCGTCCGCCTTCTCTCTGGACGGGATCTCCTCCCCGAACGTCTTCTCCGTGCCCGCCACGGTGGCGGCCTTTACGAAGGGCGAGCGCTGGCTGGACGAGGCCTGCGCCTATATCTGGGAGAATCGCCGGATGATCCGCGACTTCCTGGCCAAGGAGCTGCCGATGATCCACTTCGTTCCCGGCGAGGCCACCTATCTGCTGTGGGTGGACGTCTCTGCAGTCACGGACAACGTAGAGGATTTCTGCAAACGCCTGCGCGCAGAGACCGGTCTGTTCGTGACCCCGGGCACGGCCTACGGCAAGCCCACGGGCGAGGGCTTCTTCCGCTGGAATCTCGCCTGCCCGCACGCCTACGTGCAGGACGCGCTGGGTCGGCTGAAGCAATTCGTGACCGCACATTCCTGATCCATCTCTGATTCCATCAGTTAGGAGGAGCAACCATGCTGAATGAGGACGGAAAACTGCTGATTGGCGTGGGTGAAACGCCGGTCTGTCTTCTGCCCCGGATGGCGAACCGGCACGGGCTGATTTCCGGCGCGACCGGAACCGGCAAAACGATCACGCTCAAGGTGATGGCGGAATCCTTTTCCGCCCTGGGCGTTCCGGTCTTTCTGGCGGACGTCAAGGGCGATCTGGCGGGCTGCTGCCGGACCGGCGAACGAACCGAGGCCATCGACCGGCGGCTGACCGCAATGGGTCTCGACCCCGAGACCTTCCGCTATCAGCCCTTCCCGGTCCGGTTCTGGGACGTTTACGGGGAGATGGGCCATCCCGTGCGCACGACCGTCAGCGAGATGGGCGCGCCCCTGCTCTCCCGTCTGCTCGATCTGACCGCCGTGCAGGAGGGCGTACTGACCATCGTATTCCGCGTTGCGGATGAAAAGGGCTGGCTGCTCTCCGATCTCAAGGATCTGCGGGCGATGGTCAACTACGTGGCGGAGCACGCCGACGAATACCGCAGCGAATACGGCAACGTATCCAAGCAGTCCGCCGGTGCGATCCAGCGCTCTCTGCTCCAGTTGGAGGACGCAGGCGGCGACCTCTTTTTCGGAGAGCCGGACATTGAGCTGAACGACTGGTTTCAAACCGACGACAAGGGCAAGGGTTATATCAACATCCTGCACTGCGAGCGTCTGTACCGCTCTCCCCTGCTCTACGCGACCTTCCTGCTCTGGCTGCTGGCGGAGCTCTTTGAGCAGCTTCCCGAGGTGGGCGACCCGGAAAAGCCGAAGCTGGTCTTCTTCTTCGATGAGGCGCATCTGCTCTTTGACGACGCGCCGAAGGCCCTGATAGACAAGGTGGAGCAGGTCGTCCGCCTGATCCGTTCCAAGGGCGTTGGCGTATTCTTCATCACCCAGCGGCCCTCCGACGTGCCCGACTCCGTTCTGGCCCAGCTCGGCAACAAGGTCCAGCACGCCCTGCGGGCCTACACGCCCGCCGAGCAGAAGGCCGTCCGCGCCGCCGCGCAGGGCTTCCGCGCAAACCCGGCCTTCGATACGCAGGACGCGATCATGGATCTCGGCACCGGCGAGGCTCTGGTCAGCTTCCTGGACGAAAAGGGCCGCCCCTCCGTCGTGGAGCGGGTGACGATCCTGCCGCCGCAGTCGCTGATGGGGCCGATCGACGAGCGCAGACGAAGCGCTGAGCTCTCCTACGACGAGCTGTATGGGAAATACGAGACCCCCGTGGACCCGGAATCTGCCTATGAGATCATAACCGCAGACCGCGAGGCCGCCGCAAAGGCGGAGGCCGAGGCACAGGCGGCAAAGGAGCGGGAAAAGCTCGAACAGCAGAAGGAAAAAGAGAAAAAGGCGACCTCCAAGCGGCGGACCTCCGCCGGGCGGAAGGTAGCAAACTCTGCTCTGAACGCCGTGGGGCGCGAGGTGGGCCGGAGCTTCACCCGCGGCCTGCTCGGTACGCTCAAGAAGTGGTTCTGACGGCAAAGTATGACAAGACCGCCGGCCTGTTGGCCGGCGGTCTTGTCTGCACGGATCAGACCGTTTTCTCCTTCGGGACGGTTCAATCACGTAATTTGTCGTGTTTATTGTTCTCGCTCGGCAGCATTGCATGCGCGTGTGAACCGCCTCCCGCTGTTCCTCCCTGCGTTCCTTGCTGCTATTTGACCATCATTAGCTTGCTGAGTGGAGACCAATTCAGTTTTTTAATGAAATATGTCAAAAGGATTGAAACTGCTACACAAAGCACAAATCGAATCGCCGTATCCCAAATATGAAAAACATAGCCGAACAGAGAGAGAAGCGCAGTGTGTGTCAAGAAAATCACAGAGCTTAGATTTCTGGCTGCTCTGCACAAGGGGGCGGGAAGCCTTGCTTCATACTCGGCAGGAAGGATGCAAAACAGGAACAGAAGGACGGACTCTATCAGCCAAAATGGGATACCGTAATGGGAATAGGAGAACCCGTAGACAAGGAAAGCCGCAAGTACAGATATTAGATAAAGAATCCCAATGACAGTACGCCGCATGTGGCGCAACAGCTTTCCGTTCCTGGAGAAAGTATAGCCTAAAAACATCAGGGGAAAGCCTGTCATGACGACGTTGCAGTTCCAGGAAAACACCGTGTAAAACGCCTTGCATATCACAGCGCCGATCCCTCCGGAAGGCTGCATACTATACACGAACCGCAAAACCATCCCCAGAACGCAAAAAACCAAACCAAGTCGGTAGGCATTGAAGCGCATCATGAAAGCCAGCAGCAGCACTGCTTCCGCCAACACCAACAAATACCAGTATGGTGCGACGCCAGCAAGCCATATGCGCCGAAACACGACCAGGATCACATAGAGAGCAGAGCGGTCTCCGTGTGCGGCAATAGCTTCCTTTACAATATAGGGCGTCCAGAACAGTGCCCATACTGCATAAATCAAAAGGATCGTCCCTGCATATTTAAGCGCAAATGACAAGACGTTCGTTGCCTTCGAAGCCCGTTTTTCAAAGAAAAAGCCGGAAACCAGAAAGAAAAACGGGACAGACTGCCCCGCCAGACATGGAACCAGTGAGGCAGACGCAGGAAGGCCCATGTGGATAAAGATCACCAGGCAGGCACAATAGACGCGTACCAGGTCCAGCAGATTATAGTGTTTTGGCAAATGTTCACTCATATGACAGTTCTCCTTATGAACGGCATAGAGAAGAAACGCGGAGGAGCGGTTAGAAGGCAGGACGGGTTAACCACTGAAATAAGCCCAAGTTTATCGTTTTGGAAAAGAACGTTGGGAAGCGTCGCTTCCTGCTGCGGCTGAGTGCGGAACTATGCCGACAGACTTGGGTTCGGGTCCTGTTCTTCCGACTTCAACCCAAGAAACCACAAAAAGGCCAGGTCTCAGTGATTTTTGACGGTGCCGTCGTTATCCACCTGCTTGCCGTAGACGACGAAGCGGGTGAACAGGAATTCGGTCACAAAGTTCAGGAGCATCGTGAGGATCTGGACCAGGTTGCCGTTCCAGCCGCATTGGTCCGTCAGATACCTGCCTCCGAACACGGAGATCGGCGTAAAGACGCAGTAGTAGGCAAAAACCTTTGCCATTGCCACGGGAACATTAGCCGCAGAGTGGAAGGTAAATTTCCGGTTGACGGTGAAGTTATAGACCACTGAAAGGGCCAGGGAGATCAGATGGGACGGCCACCAGTCCCAATGCAGAACGTTGTACATCAGCAGGAAGGTTCCCTCCTGGATGATGCCGGCCGAGGCCGAGAACAACGTAAACTTCAAGGCACGGATTTTTTCTTTGCGCTCAATTGTCATGTGCTCGCTCCCTCTTCTTCATTTTTAGACTATCTTTTTCAGAAAAACTGTGGTATGCTCTGATGGGGTGATAATATGTCGAGATCGGAAAACCAGAAGCTGAAGCTGCTGGTCATCAAGGAATACCTGGAGCGCAACACCGACGAAAACCACTACGCCACTCTGGCCGAGCTGACCGCCTGGCTGGAGCAGAAGGGCATCACGGCGGAGCGCAAGAGCATCTACCGGGATCTGGAATGCCTGGAGGAATTCGGCTGCGACATTCTGCGCAGGACGGGCAAGAACGCCGCTTATGCGATCGGGTCGAGGACCTTCGACCTGCCGGAGCTCAAGCTGCTGGCGGACGCCGTGCTTTCCTCCAAGTTCCTGACGGAAAAGAAATCCAGCCAGCTCCTGCAAAAGCTCGGCACGCTCACCAGCCGCCACCAGGCCGTGGCGCTGCGGCGGTCGATGGTGGTCAGCGGCAGGGTGAAGTCCATGAACGAGAGCGTGTTTTACAACGTGGACGACGTTCATCAGGCGATCCTGGCCGACAGCCAGATCACCTTCCGCTACTTTGAGTGGGACCGGGAAAAACAGCGGGTCTACCGCAAGGGCGTCCGCACGGCCAGCCCCTACGCGCTCTGCTGGGACGATGAAAACTATTATATGATCGCCTACACCGAGGAGCACGGGATCACGCACTTCCGCGTGGACAAAATGACCGGCATCAAGCAGACCGGAACGCCCCGCGTACAGAACGAGCAGACCCGCTCCATCGACCTGGCCGCCTACGGCAAGCAGGTATTCGGGATGTTCAACGGCGAGCCGGTGCGGGTGCGGATGCGGTTTGAAAACGCGCTCGCGGGCGTGGTCATCGACCGCTTCGGCAAGGACGTCATGCTGATCCCCGACGGACCGGATCACTTCGTCTGCACGGCGGACGTGAAGATCTCTCCCCTGTTCTACAGTTGGATCGCCGGCTTCGGCCCGCGCGTGCGTCTGCTCTCTCCGGAGCGGGTCGCAGAAGGCTTCCGGGACCATCTCCGGCGGATTCTGGCGGTCTATGACGCAGAGACTTAATGCTCCTCCATCAGCGTGATCATCTCTAAGACCGGGAGCGGAACGTAGGCGGAGATGTCCTTGTGATAGCCGTGCAGCTCCTTGACCATCGTGGAGGAGACCGCGATGTTGTTGGCGCGGAAATAGACGTATTCGAGGTCGGGGTTGATCAGCTTATTGACCGCAGCCACGTTTTCCTCGTAGTTGTAATCCATGTTGTTGCGAAGGCCGCGGATCATATAGTCCGCGCCGAAGAGCTTCGCAAATTCCGCGACCAGGCCCTCCCAGACGCAGACCTCGCAGTTCGTGATCCCGTTGTCCCGTATGGTGCGGCGCATGGCCTCTGCCATTTCGGGGGCGGGGAAGCTGCGGCGTTTTTCGGAATTGACGCCGATGACCACAAAGACGTGGTCGAAGATGTCGGCGGATTTCTTCACCATGTCCAGATGGCCGTTGGTGAAGGGATCGAAGGAGCCGGGGTAGATTGCTGTTCTTGCCATGTTTGCTTCCTTTCGTGGAGTATCACACGGGCGCCGCTTGCTGCGGCGTCTGCTGTTTTTTCGGCGGGATCATCGGATTCCAGCGCCCGTACCGGCAATAGAGGACGAACAGGATACAGAGCAGGACATTATGCCCGATCATGCAGGCCCAGGCGGAGACCAGTCCGAGGCGGAAGAAGTGGGTACAGATCCAGGTGCCGAGGATGCGCACGCCCCACATGCCCGCCACGTTGAAGATGAACGGCGCACGGGTCTTGCCCGCGCCCATCAGCATGCCCTCCAGCACGATGGAAACGCCGTAGATCGGCTCGGAGACCGCCACCATGCGCAGGACCGTACTGCCAAGGCGGATGACCTCCGGGTCGGAGGAGAAGACGCGGACCATCTGCGGGGCAAAGGCAAAGAGGAGTCCGCCGGAAACGATCATCATGCCAACCTCAAGCGCTGTGATGAGCGCGGTCAGATCCCGCAGACGCTCGCGGTCACGGGCCCCGATGGCGTTGCCGGTCAGCGTGGCGGCAGCAGCCTGCATGCCGTAGCCGGGGATGTAGAAGGCAGATTCCACGGTATTTGCGACGGTATGCGCCGCAGTGGAGAGGTCTCCGAGCGCATTAATCATGGAGGCAAAGACCACGTAGCCGAGGGACGTGGCAAAGCGCTGGAGCATATTCGGCAGGGCGATCCGCATACAGGGCCGCAAAACGGTCCAGTCGGGGCGAATCGAACGGCCGCGCGGCGAGACCGAGCGATGGCGGAACAGGGCGACCGTGATGGCCACGCCGCCGAAGACGAAGGAGATTGCGCTGGCCAGGGCGGCGCCGGTCACGCCGAGCCCCGCGCCCCAGGCGGTCATGCGCAGGCCGAAGACGGAGATCGTCCGCGTCGGATAGATCAGGAAGAAGTTCAAAACGACGTTGATCAGATTGACGCCCAATCCAATGCGCATCGGCGTTTTGGTATCGCCTGCTGCCCGGAGGACCGTGCCGAAGATTGTGGTAGCGGTCCGGGCCAGCATGGGCATGTAAAGGATCCGGAAGTAGCGCGCGGCAAGCGGCTGGAGCCCCGGCTCCACCTGCATCCAGGCAGGCACGAAATCGGAAAGACCGACTGTGAGGACCGTAAAAAACCCGCCTGTCACCAGGACGGCAAGGACGGATTGTGCTGAGACGCGCCTGGCGCGTTCGCCGTCCTTTGCTCCGAGCGCCTGAGAGATGGCGGCCAGGAAGCCGATGCCAAAGGCATAGATCGTGCTGCCGACCAGCCAGTTGACCGTGGTGGTAGAGCCGACCGCAGCCGTGGCGTCCGTGCCGAGCCGGCCGACCATTGCCGTATCGATGTACTGGACGGCGGTCTGCATAAGTTCTTCGAGCATCGTGGGCCAGGCCAGGGCAAAGACCACCGGCAGCAGGGCGCGATAGCGGGATCGGGCAGATGCGTGTATCATGCGATTTCCCCCGGTTTTATCAGATTTGATCGTATACCTCCGGGCAGACCTCGCGGACCTTTTCGCGGATGGCGAGCAGATCCAGGAAGGTCTCCGGGCGGCGGGAGAGGTCGCGGAGCAGGGCCGAGGGATGGTAGATGGAGGTATACCACACACCGTCCCGGCAGACCCATTGGCCGTGCCGACGGGTGATGCGATAGTCGGGCTCGATCAGCACGCCGGCAGCGATCCGGCCCAGGCAGATCACGAGCTTAGGTCTGAGCAGACGCATCTGCTCATAGAGCCAGCCGACGCAGGCCTCCTGCTCCTCCGGCTTCGGGTCGCGGTTGCCGGGCGGCCGGCATTTCACGATATTGGCGATATAGCAGTTCCCGCGGCCAAGGTCAACGATGGAAAGCATCTCGTCCAGAAGCTGACCCGCAGCGCCAACGAAGGGCTCTCCCTGCAGATCCTCCTGCTGACCGGGTCCCTCGCCCACGAACAGGACGGGACTGGTTTGCAGACCGACGCCGAAGACCAGCTTATGCCTGGTCTTCCCCAGCTCACAGCGCTGACAGCCCTCGCAGGCCGCGCGCAGGCTCTCCCAATCGCCGCTCATCGGCGGCTGTCCCTCTGGTTCATAGCCTGGCGGCGGGCGGCGCGCTCGCGCTTTTTCCGGAGCTCCCGGCGGCGAAGCGCGCGGAAGGCCACGTTGCGCAGGACCAGGATCAGGAAGAGACCGACCAGGATGAGAACCGGAACGTACCAATAGTGCAGGATCTTCTGGAAGGTTGACCGTTCCCGGAGCGGCTTGTCCGTGCCGGTGATGTCGGTGATCACCTTTTCGACCTCCTTGACCTGGACGTCGGTCAGCGTGATCAGGTCGGTTTCGCCGGCCAGCTCGCCGTCATAGTACATCCGCAGACTGCCGACCTTCTGCCCCTTATTCAGCGGAGCCACAAGCTGCTTCCCATCCTCGGAGGTCGCGTTGGGGTCGAGACTGTAGTCGTAGGTGACAAGCTCGCGGTCATAGTCCTTGGGCAGCAGGCAGTTGATATCCGAGGCAGGGATCAAAACCACGCCACGATCATCGTCCGCAAACTGGACCTTTGCGGGGATGGCGGGAAATACCTGATCCCCGCCGAAGGCCAGCTTGGCGTACGCGAAGTTATCGAAGCCGTAGATGAACAGGCGCTTGGCCTGAACGAAGCTGTCGTAGCGGGTGGAGCCGTCGGACATCATCAGCGTATCCGCGCCCATGATGATGCACAGCAGATCCAGATTGCCGTCGGTGGCGCGGGAGATCACACAGCGGCCCGCGGCGCTGGTGTAGCCCGTCTTGATGCCGCTTGCCTTGTCGTAGTAGTAGGTATAGTAGTTGTTATCGTCGGAGAGATAGCGGTTGCCGTCAGCCAGGATCAGATAGTTGGTCGTGGTCAGCCGCTTTGCGTCGCTGAGATTCGTCGCCGGGACGGTATACTCCGCCGTGGAGGTGATCTCGCGGAAGGTCTCGTAGGTCAGCGCCTGACGGGTGATGATGCTCATATCTCGGGCCGTGGTGTAGTGGCTGGAATCGTGCAGGCCGTGCGGATTGGCAAAATGCGTTCCCGTGCAGCCCAGCGACTTTGCGGTCTCGTTCATCATGTTCACGAAATCCGGGACGCTGCCGCCCACGGCCTCGGCGATCACGTTCGCAGCCTCGTTGGAGGACACGACCATCAGATAATACAGGCAGTTGCGCAGAGACATGGTCTCGCCCACCTTCAGGCGCACGATGCCGCCCGCATCCGCGATGCCCTCCACGGCGGCCTCGCTGACCGTGACCTTCATGGTATCCAGCACGTCGCCCGCGTATTTGAGGGCGACCAGGCAGGTCATGATCTTGGTCAGACTGGCCGGGTAGACGGTTTCCTCTGCGTTTTTGGCATAGACTACGATGCCGGAATTCAGCTCCAGCAGCAGGGCGGTATCACAGCCCGCGTTGTATTCCGGCGCATCGTCCAGCAGGTTTACGCGGTATTCGGAAGGGTCGTCGGCCCAGGGGACCTCGGTGGACGCGGCGGTGCTCTCCGTCTGATCGTCCGCAGCCCATGCGGGCATGGCAAGCGCGGAGGTCAGCAGGACCAGAGCCAGCAGCAGGGATAATGCTTGAATCTTTTTCATAGAAATCTCCATTTTTGCGAAAACATGGATTGCCCTGCCGCGGGACTCTGTGCTATAATAGCAGGGGATGCCATGATGCGTGATACTTCTTCACGTAGATTATACCAGAAATTCTCCGTATGTCAACGGAAAGGACAAAAGGAAAATGAAAATTGGAATCGTAGACGACGAGGAGCTGCTGGTCAAGGGAATCAGCTATAATCTGGAGAGCGAGGGCTATGAGGTCGTGGTCGGAAGCGACGGGGCCCAGGCCGTGCAGATGGCAGCAGACCCGGAGCTCGGACTGCTGATCCTGGACGTGATGATGCCCGTCATGGACGGGCTGGAGGCCTGCCGCCGGATCCGCAGGTTCTCGGACGTGCCGATCATCATGCTGACGGCGAAAACCGAGGATATGGATAAGCTGCTCGGCTTTGACCACGGCGCGGACGACTATCTGACCAAGCCCTTCAACATTCTGGAGCTCAAGGCGCGGATCCGGGCGATCCTGCGCCGCAGCGGCAGACAAAGCGCCGAGAGCCGGGTCACCCGCGGCCCGATCACCCTCGATCCGCAGAGCCGGAACACCTATAAAAACGGCGTGCCGGTGGAGCTGACCGCGAAGGAATTCGACCTGGTGGAGCTGCTGATGCGGAATCCGAACCGCGTCTATTCCCGGGAAAAGCTGCTTGACATCATCTGGGGCGACGACTACCGCAGCGATATCCGTACCGTGGACGTGCATATCCGCCGAATCCGCGAAAAGCTGGAGCAAAACCCCGCCGTTCCGGTTCACATCATGACAAAGTGGGGAGTTGGATACTATTTTAAGGCATAGTGAAAATCGCAAGTCCGCCCCCCGCCGGGGACGCTTCGCCGATTTTATCCGCAGCTCGCAGCTTCGTCACGCAGCCGCCTACGTCCTGATCACCTTCGTCGGTCTGCTGCTGTTGAACCTCTACGCGCCGATGGCGATCCGAAACCTGCTCTTTTCCTCGCAGCGGACCGCCATGACCGACAAAGCCCAGCTCATGGCTGCCAGCTTTTCCAGCTACGAGCATCTGGACGCCGAAACCGTGCGCGAGGTGGTTCACTCGGTCAACGATCTGCACACGACGCGCCTGCTGGTGACGGACCCGGACGGGCGATGCCTCTATGATTCCCAGACGACCGGCTCGGCGGAGGGAAAGCTGACGCTCTTTCCCGAGATCGCGGAGGCTCTGTCCGGCACGGACGTGGTCTACACGCGGTACAAGAACGATCTGTTCACCAGCAAGGCAGCTATGCCGCTGATGGCCTACAACCGGCTGATCGGCGCGATCTATCTGCTGGAAAACGACCGGGATCAGGCGGAGCTGCTGTCCAGCCTGCAAAAGACCCTGTTCTGGATCTCGGTGGGCATTGAAGCCCTGATCATTCTGCTCTCCATGCTGTTTTCCATGCTGTTTTCCAAGCGGATGCGGAACGTCCTGCAATCGGTACAGCGGCTGGACGATGGGGATTATTCCGTGCGCCTGCCCAGCCGTGGAAACGACGAGGTCGCCCGGCTCGGCAAGGCCTTCAACGACCTGGCGCAGCGGCTCAAGCAGTCGGAGGACGTGCGAAAGCAGTTCGTTTCCAACGCCTCGCACGAGCTCAAGACGCCCCTGGCTTCCATCAAGCTGCTTGCGGACTCCATCCTGCAAAACGAGATGGACGAGGCGACGACGAAGGAATTCGTATCGGACATCGGCAACGAGGCAGACCGTCTGACCCGTCTTTCAGCCAAGCTGCTGGAGCTGACGCGGCTCGACAGCAGCCCCGCCGAGGAAAGACAGGCCGTTGCCGTTGCTCCGGTTGCGGAACGGGTGCTTCGTATGCTGCTGCCGCAGGCGCGGAAGCAGGGCGTCACCCTGGATCTGGTCTGCGGTCCGGCGGAAACGGTTTTGGCCTCGGAGGACGATCTCTATCAGGTTCTTTTTAATCTGGTAGAAAACGGCGTGAAATACAACCGCCCGGACGGCTTCGTGCGTATGACTGCCGAGACCGGCCCGGACGCCGTGACGATCCGCGTGGAGGATTCCGGCTATGGCATTCCAAACGAGGCCAAGCCCCACATCTTTGAGCGGTTTTATCGCGTGGACAAGGCGCGGTCGCGGAAGGCGGGCGGAGCAGGTCTCGGGCTCTCGATCGTCCATGACATGGTGCTCCGAAACCGCGGGTCCGTGACCGTTGAGGACCGCCCGGGCGGCGGGACCTGCTTCGTGCTGACGCTCCCAACGCCCGCCGCAGAACGGGAGGAGACGCCATGAAACGAATCACAGCTTTGATCCTGGCCCTCCTGCTTCTGGTCGGCTGTGCGCCGGACCGCGCGCAGAAGCCTGAGCCGGTGCAGCCCGTCACCTTCTTTTACCGCACCGTGGAGGTCGAGTTCTCAGACGAGTCCGGTCTGATCCGCAGCGAGACGCGGGATCTGGGCGGCGGGAGCTTCTCCATGACGGATATTTTTTCCCTGTACTTTGGCGGCCCGTCCAGCAAGTCCCTGGTCTCCCCCATCCCAAGCGGTACGAAGCTGCTCGGCGCAGAGCTTTCCGCCGGGGAACTGACGATCCGATTGCAGGAGGACGCCGCAGCCCAGTCCGGCATCGACCGCTCCGTCTTTCTCGCCTGTCTGGTCAAAACCGGTCTGGCTCTGGAGGGCGTTCGTCAGGTACGCATTCGCAGCTCCAGTCCGGGCGACAAGCTCATACCGGATCAGGTTTTTTCCGACGAGGACATCCTGCTCTATGACAGCGGCGAAACGCCGAAAACGACGACTCTGACGATCTACTTCTCCGACTCCGAGCGCCGGTATCTTTTGGCGGAGGAGCGGACCATCCCCTATCTGGAGGTGGAGGAGCAGCCGTCTTACGTCATACGCGCGCTTCTGAAGACGCCGCAGACCGCCGGCCTGGTCTCGCTTTTGCCTGCAGGCACTTCCCTTCTGGATATCAACGTGAAGGACGAAACCTGCAAGGTAGACTTTTCGCCGGAATTTTACGCAAACCGGCCAACGGACGAACGCGGCGAGCAGTTGGTGCTGCTGAGCATCACGGATACGCTCTGCGAGCTGCCGGAGATCAACCGGGTCGAGTTCTACGTAGAGGGCATCCGGCTGGAGAACTATCAGACGCTGGACCTGACCGAACCCTTCACCGCAGACAGCAGCGTGATCGGCCCGATCCGAAGCGAGCTGAACGAATACGAGGGGATCCTCTGTCTGCCCGGACAGTCGGACGCGGTTTTGCACCGTCTTGCCGTACGGGTCAGGCAGCGTGTGAACGTCTCTCTGGAGGAGGCCATCCTGACCGCCCTGCATGCCAGAAGCACCCAGAACGGTCTTCGCAACCCCACGGCGGCAATTCCGGCTCCACTGGCGGTTTCGGTTCACGGAAAGCTCGCTGTCGTAGAGCTGGCAAAGGGCTGTCTGGACGGTTTGGAGCCTGCGGATCGAACCGAGGTCCTGCGGTGCATGACGGCGACCCTCGTGGAAAGCACGGGCGTCCTGCAGGTCCGCTTTGAATCGGAGGGGATCTCGCTGACAAACGTTCCCATGACGCCCTCGCCCGATTGGTTTGCCGTTACAGACGGCGAACCGGATGCAGAGCAAGGCGGCGCAGAAGAATAAAGCATCGTTCAGCGTGACAAGCACCGGACGCGCACAAGCAAAAAGGAATGGCCCTCGGGCCATTCCTTTTTGCTTGGTTCTTTGAAACCGTTCGGTTTCCTCTGCTTACTTATTCTTCAGCAGGACCTCGGCGGCGTCGCCGTAGTTGACCATCGCGACCATCAGGTCCTTCAGGTTCTGGGACGCGGAGGCGTTGTTGTAG
>OCVV011263550.1_pt1 | contig 13975 bp, 13 predicted proteins | sample 1539721 | NCBI WGS metagenome assembly OCVV01 (sample SAMN02144230, study PRJEB22623) | gut metagenome | biome: sheep rumen | host: Ovis aries | place: New Zealand
ATGACAATTGAACAAAATATGTAAAAATGGTATTTTAGACCAGTATGAATACTCTGGTCGCATTATGCGCAGTCGGAGCCGAGCGAATTCTCGGCAACGAAATTAAACATTTAGGTTACAAACTCAATGGCAACGCACCCGGACGCGTTAGTTTTCTTGGTGATGACGATGCTCTTTTTAAGGCAAATCTTTGCCTTCGTACAGCAGACCGCGTTTACCTCCAGCTTGCAGAATATGATGCTCTAAATTTTGATGATCTTTATGATGGAACTTATAACATCCGCTGGCAGGACTATTTACGCAAAGATTCACGTGTCATTGTAGATAAGGTTCGCTCTTACAAAAGCAAATTAAACTCTGAACACTCAATTCAGGGAATTGTTCACAAAGCAATTTACAGCAAACTCGGCGATGTTTGGAAAATGTCTTCAATGCCGGAAACTGGTGAAGAAAGTGATATCCGTGTTTATGTTGATGAAAACAAGGTTTTGATTCTTCTCGACCTTTCGGGTCTTCCTCTTCACAAACGAGGTTACCGTGTAGATGGTGGGATTGCTCCACTCCGCGAAACTCTTGCATCAGTTCTTCTTCAGGAAATGATGTGGCGCCGTAAAACTCCGCTTCACGATCCGTTCTGTGGCTCAGGAACAATTGCAATTGAAGCAACTCTTTATGCCTTCAATGTTGCACCTGGATTCGGTCGCCGCTTTGCTTTGGAAAATCTTTCTATCTATAATGCAGAACGTGCACAGCAGATTCGTGATGAAGAAGCCTCAAAAATCCGAACGGATGTTGAAGTCCGCATTACTGGTTCAGATATTGATAATGCCGCAGTTGAACGTTCGAAGAAAAATGCCGAATATGCCTGCGTTATGGCTGGCCGTGCACTTAAATCAATCGGAATCAGTGCACACATTCCACGCCCAGATTTCATTCAGTCAGATTTTGCTGACCTTGCAGCCCCTTATGATGAAGGACTTCTTTTATGCAACCCTCCATACGGTGAACGTCTCGGAGATGCAGACCAGGCCCGCGAACTCTACAAAAACATACAGAGTCTTTGGACAGACTTCAACGGCTGGGATATCGGAATCATTACTTCAAATGAAGAGTTTCAGGAAAACTTTGGTCACAAGACTTCCGCAATCAAAAAACTTAAAGCTGGAAATCTTGATACCTCTTTCTATATTTACAGGAGATAAGGAGAAAGTTAGATGGCAATTGTAGTTGAGCACGACAAGCGCAAGCAGGAAATACTTCAGAAATCGCTCGATGTTTTTATTGAAGAAGGTTACGAAGATGCAACCTTCCAGAAAATTGCCGACCGCTGCGGAATTACCCGTACCACTCTTTATATTTATTTTAAGAATAAACATGAAATCTTCCTGGGAAGCATAAAGGAACTTCTTTCCGAAGTTGAAATTGCCCTTAAAGCAATTATGACTGATTCAAATCTCAATTCTGAACAGGCATTGCGCAAAGTTCTGGAAACTCTAACAGATGCCTGCGAACACAATAAAAAACTCTTCAGCGTTCTTTTGAATTATCTTATACAGCTCAAAAAATCCGGAGTAGACACAAGCGAACGGGTTCGCCGCCGTGTAATTCGTGTACGTCACCTCTTGAGCACAATTTTGATTAAGGGCATTCAAACCGGAGAGTTCAAAGAACTCAACGTAAAAGACGCAAACGAAACTTTGTACGGCCTCATGGAATCAGCAATTTTCCGAATTGCAGTTCTAAATCAGGATAATCTCGCCGACATCAAAGCAGCACTCAACACAACCGTAGACCTCTACAAAGCTTAGCCGTCATTGCGAGCACAGCGAAGCAATCTATAAAATTTTCCCTTTCTCAGAATATGCTGTATAATTTAACAGAGGTATTCTGATGAAAAAGAAATTTCGTATTTCAGTTCTTGGACTTGAACTTATTTTAGGCGGAGTTATTTTTGGCGCTGTAATGTGTTTTGTAAACAGCTACAACGGCTACCGCGAATTCAAAAAAGAACTCGAAGTAATTTACGGCAATGTAACAGAACAGTTTGCACAAACAGCCGCAACCTATGTTAATGGAGACAAACTGGAATACTGGCTTGCAAATGGACCTGATGAAGAATGGGAAACAACAAATCAACGGCTCATAGATATCACAGAAGCCTCAGAACTTGTTTACGTTTATGTCACGACTATTGCCCCAGATTATAAATCACGAACCTATGTTTTTGATACCGTAAACAGCAAAGAAAAAAACAGCAAAGTAATTGAACTCGGCTACGTTCAATCTCTTAAAAAAAAAGATGACTACTATATAGGTAAACTCCGTGGCGTTATTGAAGACGGAGAAAATTACAGTATGTTTTCCTATAAAAAAGGAGGCGGCCACGTAACCAGTGCAGTTCCACTTATAGGTTCAAACGGCAAGCCCTGTGCAATTGTCAGTATCGTAAAACCAATGCACGAAATCAAATCCTACAAAAAAAAGTTCCTTACTTCCATAATAATCTGGGCTCTTGTAGTTACTGCAATTTTTATTGCCCTCTATGCACTCTTTTTATATATGGGAATTATCCGCCCTATTCTCTTTGTAACTCATGAAACTTCGCATCTGGCAGAACAGCATGGAGAACTCTCCGGCATTCTTAAAAAAGTTCATGGCCATAATGAAATCAGTACCCTTGCAAAATCTGTAGAAAAAATGAGCCAGGATCTTAATCGTTATATTCAAGACCTTACGCATGCCACAGCCGAAAAGGAAAGGCTTGGTGCAGAACTTAATGTTGCAACTCAGATTCAAGCCGAAATGCTTCCCCGAGTTTTCCCACCATATGAAAATCACAAGGAAGTAGAGCTTTTTGCAACCATGGAACCGGCAAAAGAAGTTGGCGGGGATTTCTATGATTTTTATATGATTGATGATGACCATTTTGCACTGGTTGTCGGAGACGTAAGCGGTAAGGGAGTTCCTGCTGCACTGTTCATGGTCATCACAAAAACCTTAATAAAAGATACTGCGGCACATGAACACGACCCAGCAAAAATCTTTGAACACGTAAACCGCATTTTATGCGAAGGAAACGAAAGCGGACTCTTTGTAACCTGCTGGCTTGGAATTCTCACACTTTCTACAGGTGAGTTTAAATTTGCAAATGCAGGCCACAATGCGCCGCTCATTCTTCAAAATGGAGAAATCAAATACCTTACAACAAAACCAAATCTTATGCTTGCCGGAATGGATGGGATTCCTTATACAACTCACAGCACAAATTTAGCAAAAGGTGACCGGCTGTTTGTTTACACCGACGGTGTTACAGAAGCAACAAATCTGCAGAACGAACTTTATGGAGAAGACCGGCTTCTTACAGTAATGAAAGGTGCAACTGATAAAACTCCTCACGAAGTTCTGGATCTTGTACGCAATGATATAAATGAGTTTGTCGATGAGGCTCCTCAATTTGATGATATCACAATGCTCGAAATGGTTTTCAAAGGCCGCTAGAAGGAAGTACTTATGGAATTGAGAGTCAAAGCAAATGACGAAAACCTTCAGACCGTAAATGATTTTATACACTCATTGCTGCCATCAGTTTGTGACGAAATGATTTTGAATCAGATTGATTTAGCAGTAGAAGAGATTTTTGTAAACATAGCCCATTATTCCGGCTCGGCTGAAGCAAGCATAAATTGCAGTTTTGAAAATGATAAACTTGAAGTAACATTCAGTGACAGCGGAGTTCCATTCAATCCGCTTGCAAAGCCAGACCCGGACATAACATTAAATGCCGAAGAACGCGAAATCGGCGGCCTCGGCATTTACCTTACAAAGAAATTTATGGATACAGTTTCTTATGAATATAAAGATGGAATGAACTGTTTACGAATAATAAAAACTATCCACCAACAATAATTATTCAACAGTTAAAATACTATCCATACCTGTAGCTGAAAGCACCTGTTTACAGAATGCCGACGGCTGACGAATAATCATCTTACCGCCAATCGGAAGCATAAGTTTATGCGCAAGAAGCACAACACGCAATCCCGCACTTGAAATATATTGAATATTAGAAAGATTCAGATAAAGAGTCTGTGTATCTTTTGGAATAGTTTTAAGCTTAGCCTCAAGCTCTGGAGCCGTAGCAGTATCAAGCCGCCCAGAAATCACGAGTTCAAGAGAATTTGGAGTTTTGTTTTCTGTAATAGTCATATTTTTATTGTCTCACTGTTTTTAGTATTTTGCAAGTCAGATATATCTTGTAATTACATGGTATCGCCAACAGCAGAGCAGCAAACTCTAAAGCCCAGACTACTGCTCTTTCCGTTTGGAGCACTTCCGCTACGATAGAAAACTGTGCACTGCTGAGGATCGTCCAGCCAGCTTCCGCCACGTTTTACGTGCATATCGCCGGTTGTCGGGCCATGAGGGTTAGTTTGAGCACCAGCAGGAAGTGTTGGAGTATAATAGTCCCAGCACCATTCTGCAACGTTACCGCACATATCATAAAGCTTAAGTGCATTCGGATCTTTGCAGGCAACGTCGTGACTTGTGATACCACTGTTTTCACCATACCAGGCAACAGCATTTATATTTGAACTTCCCGCATAAGGATTTGGAGTAGAAGTCTTACCATCACGTGCAGCATATTCCCATTCAGCTTCAGTCGGAAGTCTATAGCCGTTTGCAGTAAAGTTGCAGACAATTCGTTTCCATACAGGACTAGTTGATTCAAAAGCACTCAAATCTGTAGAAGTTCCAATACTGTAGCATGGAGTCAGACCGTTTAACTTACTGAGCATATTACAATAGATGATTGCTTCACACCAGTTTACACATTCTACAGGACGATTGTCGCCCACAAGTTTAGAAGGATTTTTACCCATTACATAAGAATACTGAAGCTGGGTGACAGGAACTTCTGCAAGGTAATAACTTACAAGTGTGACAAGACTGTTACGTGAACCGCCACCCATTACAAACTGGCCGCCCGGAATCAAAATCATTTTTGGAGTTTTTCCAAGCTGCACACGAGATTTATCTTCTGACTGAGCAACGCCATCTCCCTCTTTTACAACCTTTACAGGAACGCCGCATCGTGAACAGAATTTATCCATAGTACTGAGAGTATTACCACATTCCTCGCAGGAACGAAGAATTTTTACATCGCCAACAGGATATCCACATTTAAAACAGAAGTTTGCTTCATCAGGAAGCATGGTACCACATTTAATGCATTTCATTTTTTATACTCCAAAAATATACAATAATTATACCACAGATTTTTAAGATAGGAAAAAAATAATAAAAATATCATAAATCAAAAAGAAAACACTTGCATAATCATTCAAATGAGATTATTATTTGAATAGTTGCTCAATTGTTCAAATATTCAAATGAGACAATTATAAAGGAGTCATATGAAGAACGAAGAAATCTGTGACTGCGAAATAATTCACAATGACGTAGTCAAAGCTGTGCGCGAGACTCTTCCCAAAGACGAAGTAATCTGTGACCTTGCAGATTTTTTCAAGATTTTTGGGGATACAACCCGCGTAAAAATTCTTTATTCACTGGATAAAAGTGATATGTGTGTCTGCGATATTTCGGCCCTGCTCGGAATGTCAGTTTCAGCAGTTTCACATCAATTAAAAAATCTGCGAGATTCAAACCTTGTTAAAACAAGACGCGACGGAAAGATTGTTTATTACAGTCTCGCAGATGACCATGTAAAGAGTATTCTGGAATGTGGATTTGAGCACATTCTGGAATTAGAATAATTTAGAGGAGGGGGAAGTCTCCCCCTACGCGCCCACTTCGTTGGTCGCTACCCTCTCTGCGGGGCTCAACCGCCGCCCCGCAACGCCCTGCTAAATACAAATGGAGAAGTATATGGATGAACAAGAATTAGAACACGAACACAAAGAGTGCCAGCGCCATGAAGAACATGAACATGAACATAATCATGAACACCATGACAACTGTGAGTGTCATGAACATAACCACGAACATCATCATAATGACGACCACTGCGATTGTCATGATCACGAACATCACCACCACCATCATGAACATTCCCACGGGGGATGCAGCTGCGGTTGTGGCCATGAACACGGACATTCACACAACCACGAACACGGCGAAGGCGAAGAAGAACACGAGCTTACAGTAAAGCAACTGATTATCGCCGCAGTACTTTTTGTACTCGGTTTAATTATTGAGCATTTGCCTGTAGCATCCTGGCTAACTAACGTTAGTAAGGCAGATTTAATTCACCGTGCAATTTACATGGTGCTTTACTTCGCAGCCTATATCATCACAGGAAAAGATATTGTAATCGGTGCCGTTTCAAATCTCTTTCACGGCGAACTGATGGATGAATCCTTCTTAATGTCAGTTGCATCCATTGGTGCAATTCTTCTTGGCGAATATGAAGAAGCCGTTGCCATTATGATTCTGTATCAGGTTGGTGAAAAGTTCGAAGATTACGCCGTTGACAAATCTCGCGACTCAATAGAAGAAATTGCAAAGCTTCGTCCCGACCATGCAACAGTAAAAATTGGAACAGAAACCCGTGAAGTTACTCCTGAAGAAGTAGAAACAGATTCTGTAATCATAGTAAAACCTGGTGACCGCATTCCAATCGACGGCGTTGTAGTAGACGGCGAAAGCTTTGTAGATACCTCTGCCCTCACTGGAGAAAGTATTCCACGCCGCGTAAGTGTCGGAAGCGAAGTTCTCTCCGGTTCAATAAACAAACAGGGAGTTCTGGAAATCCGTACAACCCGTCATGCAGGAGACTCAGCACTTGCACGTATTCTCGAACTCGTAGAAAATGCGACTGAAAACAAAACAAAGTCAGAACAGTTTGTTACCCGCTTTGCCAGAGTTTACACACCTATCGTTGTTTACTCTGCAATTGCGCTTGCACTCATTCCAAGCCTCATAATCGGCTTCAAAACCGGCAGCTGGAACTGGCAGGCAACCTGGAACACCTGGGTATACCGTGCTCTTATGTTCCTCGTAGTAAGCTGTCCTTGTGCAATTGTAATTTCAATTCCACTTTCTTTCTGTGGTGGAATCACTGCAGCTGCCAGAAAAGGAATCTTAATCAAAGGAAGCGTTTACCTCGAAGCACTTGGTAAAACAAAAACTGCCGTATTCGATAAAACAGGAACCCTCACAAAAGGAAACTTTGTTGTATCACATATTCACGCGACAGATCCTGCAATCACAGAAACAGAACTTCTTGCACTTGCAACTCACACAGAAATGTTTTCAACACATCCAATTTCTGCTTCATTAAAAGCCGCACACCACGATAAATGCTGTGATCAGGTAAAACTTGAAAATGTTGAAGAAATCTCTGGTAAGGGAATAAAAGCCCTTGTAAACGGAAAAGAAGTTCTTGCCGGTAACACAAAGCTCATGGATCAGTTTGGAATCAAATATGACGAATGCCCTGAACATCTGGATGGAACAATCATCCATGTTGCAAGCGAAGGAAAATACAGCGGCCACATTGTAATCAGTGATGAAATAAAAGACGACTCACAGGCAACTGTTGAAGGCCTTCACAAAATAGGTGTAGAAAATGTTGTAATGCTCACTGGAGATAACGAACGCGCAGCACACACAGTTGCTGCAAAACTCGGACTCAAAAAAGCTTACGGCCAGCTACTAAGTGCAGACAAACTTGCAAAAGTAGAAGAACTGCTTAATGAACTCAAAGGCAAAAACGGCAAAAAGCGCGGCACCCTTATTTTCACAGGAGACGGAATAAACGATGCACCAGTGCTTGCACGTGCTGATGCTGGAATTGCAATGGGAAGCATGGGTAGTGATGCCGCAATTGAAGCAGCCGACATTATTGTAATGGAAGATAAACCAAGCAAGATTGTAGATGGAATCAAAATCAGCCGACGCACCCTGCGCATAGTTTACGAAAACCTCTATGGTGCACTTGGAATAAAAGGAACAATTCTCCTTCTTAGTGCCCTTGGTATTTCAAACATGTGGATTGCAGTTTTCGGAGATGTGGGAGTTACAATTCTCGCAGTACTCAACAGCCTGAGACTTCTTAAAAAACAGAAGTAATTTCCCAATGGATTGCTTCGGCCTATGCCTCGCAATGACGTAAGCTCTCGTCATTGCGAGCACGAAGTGCGAAGCAATCCACCCTCTTCAACAAATCCCATTCAATCATTAGAATACTCTCTATGAATCTTAATAACATTGTAATTGTATTAGACCATCCGGATGAATCCAGAAACATTGGTGCTGCATGCCGGGCAATGGCGAATAATGATATAAGTGAACTCCGCATTGTAGGCAACAAAGCAGATTATGATATAGAACACATTCATGTACTTGCAATTCATGCAGGCGACATTTTTGATAAGGCAAACTTTTACAACTCTATAACCGAAGCTACAGCAGACTGTGCAATTTGTGCAGGTACAACTCGCCGCCGTGGAAAGAAACGTGGTAAGCTACTGCTCCCAGAAGAGTTTTCGGATATGGCTGAAGGCATTACACAAAATGCAAAGGTTGCCGTAATATTTGGTAATGAACGCACGGGACTTACAGACGACCAGCTGGATGAATGTAACCTTGGAGTAACAATTCCGTCATCAGATAACTTTGGTTCTTTGAATCTTAGCCACGCAGTTCAGATTATAAGCTATCATCTTTTCAGAAAATCACTTTTACAGAAAAAAGGAGAATACCACGGTTATACACCACTAACACTTGAACGCATTGACCGCACTGTTCAAACAATTACAGACAATATGCAGAAAATCGGATTTTTCAAGATGCCTGGCCGCGAAGATATGGAAAATTTCTGGCGCAGCATTTTGAGTCGTGCAAGCCTCTCTGAAGGCGAGGCACAATATCTTGAAAAGACGTTCAGTAAGATGGCGGGACTTGCGTCTAAAAATTCAGAACACTAAGGTTTAGGATTTTTTTAGATTTTTTTCTTCAATAAATTTTACAAACTCGGCTTCTGGCAATGGCTTACTAAAATAGAAGCCCTGTGCATAAGTTATTCCAAGAGATTCCAGATAGTCAAACTGCTCCTGAGTTTCAATTCCTTCAACAACAATTTTGCGGCCAATCTGAAGCAGCATACTAATCATATTTTCAAGAAGTATTTTTGCATTCTTAGTTCCATCAGTTACATCTTCCTTAAAGCATGGCCACAAAAGACTCTTATCAATTTTGATCATCTCAAAATCAGCCTTGGCAATTCGTGAAAGATTTGAATAACCGGTACCAAAATCATCCATAGAGAATGAACAGCCAAATCTACGCAATTCATCCATATTCTTTTTAAGCATATAACCGGAAGTAACCGCAATCGATTCTGTAATTTCAAGATTCACACAATCCGGTGCAATATTATGCTTCATCAAAAGTGACTTCATTAATTTTGGCAAGTTAGCATCTACAGACTGTAAGCCTGAAAGATTTACTTCGATATGGTTTACACCTTTTTTGCGAAGACTATTTTCAGACATGAAATTGAAAACATGATTAAAAATCAAACTGCTGAGCGGCATAATCATTCCTTTTTTTTCTGCAAGGGGAATGAATTCTTCCGGTGAAATAAAACCAATTGTCTGCTCATCCTTAAGACGAACAAGAGCTTCTGCATTTGTAAAACTCTTCTTTTCAAGACTATAAATCGGCTGATAGTACATTTCAATGGCGTCGTCTCTAATTGCATCAGAAACAACATGCAGAATCTTTCGGCGTCGGATTCGTTTTTCACGAGCCTTCTGGTCAATACGTTTGATAAAGCCGATAGTCTGTCCATAAGTTTCAGCATCTTCAGCAAAGTCCAGAAGTTCCTGCACACTGCCGTCATAAGGAAAATCTTCCGGACAGCAGAGAACATTTGCATGAGCATTTAGTCGAATAGATTTATCTTTGAATTCCCATGGCTGAGAAAATCTATCTGCAAGAATTTCGAGATATGTATTTAACTTAGAAATCTTTTTGCTGTCTATAATGAACACAAGCGTCATGCGGTTCATTCTGTAACAAGAAGTTTTAAAAGTCTTTTCTACGTAGCTTCTGATTTCTGCAAGTACATCAGAAATCATATTATTGCTTGCATAATTTTCGATGATAGTTGCTTCATCAAGTTCCATACTTATTACAGAAAAATCTTTTTTGCGATTCAGACATTCCTGCAAAACAGTTTTTAGCGCATAATAATTGAAAGCTCTGGTTTCACCATCAAGATACTCAGAAGGATTTTCGAGCGAAAGAAACATCAAAAGAATAATTGCAGAAATTCCAACGCTTGAAATCAAAATCTTTGGCTCAAGAATTTGCGAACCACCAAAAATTATCCACAAGGCCATAGTCATAAGCACACAAATTTTCTGCTTACGATGAGCCTTGTCTTTCATATGCCGCAAAGTCTGAACAACCGTCATGCACGAATAAATTATAAGCACGGCATAAACACAGTTTACCATTAAGCCATAAGAATAGATCCCATCTTCTTCGATATAATATTCAATTGGTGCAAACAAAACTGAAGCTAAAGCCACAAGATAAGAAGCAATAATTAGCGAAAGCTCAGGCTTGGAATAAGGTTTCTGGTCACGATTAAGCATATCAATATAAAGATAGATACACGAAAGCGCAACATAAAGACATATTATAAAGCCCTGATGTGTAAAACGCACAAACCAGGCAGGTAAATAATCATAATAAACCAGAGCAAAAACAGTAGCAAAATCAAAAATAAGATATAAAAACGCACTTACCATAAGAACAGTAAAAATGCGGTTTGAGACTAGTTTTATTTTTGGTCTCAGAAAATAGATTACTTCTAGAATTAATAAAATGGTCAGTGCTGCAATCTGAAATCTGATATGATTGAACAAAAATGAATTCATCTGTCTTCTATTTTACAACGATAAGCACATTAACGCTAGTTAAAAATTCTGATATAATTGAACCTATGAAATTTACCCACCTTCTTTTTGATATGGATAACACGCTTTACCCATCAAGTTCAGCCATGGATAAAGGCATTACCCGCCGAATGTTGGAATGTGTTGCTGATTTTTTTCATTGTGATATGGAGAAGGCGATTGAACTTAGAGCAGAAAGAATTGTCCATTACTCTACTACACTTGAATGGCTGAGAGCCGAAGGAATGACTGATATTGAAGGCTTTTTAGCACATGTTCATCCGGATAACGAAGCCGATGAATTACCCCCACAGCCGGGGCTAAGGGAATTCTTGATTTCATTAAATATGCCAATGTCAGTCTTGACTAACGCCCCGCATGAACATGCAGATACAGTATTAGGAAAACTTGGAATTGCAGATTTATTTGAAGCTGTAACTGATATTCGCGATGCTGGATTTAATGGAAAGCCCTATCCGGATGCTTTTATGGCAGCTTTGAAAAAGTCTGGTTCAACAATTGAAAATACTCTTTTTTTAGATGATATGCAAAAATATACCGATGGATGGGTAGCACTTGGCGGCACAGCAGTTTTGATTGGAAGTCCAAACGGAAAGCCTCTTGCAGATGATGCTGAATCTATGATTAAAGCACGAGCTGCAAATAAAACCGGCAAAACTGGTAAAACAATCAGAATGAAATCTATTTATGAAATAAAGGATATTTTATGAAAAAAATACTTTGCATTTGTTTAAGCTCAACAATTCAGCGAACAATAAGTTTCGATTCTTTGACACTTACCAAAGTAAACCGTTCAAAAAAATACAGACAGGATGCATCTGGAAAAGCAGTAAACAGTGCCAGAGTTTTAACTCAACTGGAAGAAGGCTGCGCAACAGTAGTTTGCCCGCTTGGGGAAAATAATCTTAAAACTTTTACAGATGACGCTGCCCGAGATAATCTGAATCTTTTGTACACTACAATTCCGGGAGCAACCCGCGAATGCTGGACACTCCTTGACCGCAACGCAGGAACTACGACGGAACTGGTAGTTGGAGAACCTGTCTTAGAAAGTGAAGCAGACAAAAAAGCCGTTGCTGCAGCAGAAATCAAACTGCTTAAAGTAATAAATGATATTCTTCCACAGGTTGATGCAGTTTTACTTGCAGGAAGCAGACCTGCTATCTGGAGCGATGACCTTTATGCAACCATCAGTGGAATGACACATGATGCCGGAAAAATTTTCCTTGCTGACTATATAGGACCGGATCTTGTAAAAACCCTTAAAACCGCAGTACCCCACATCATAAAAATAAACGAAGAAGAGTTCCGTGCAACATTCCCGGAGCTGGCAGCCCTTCCACTAAAAGAAGCCATCCTCAAAAAAAGTGAAGAACTCCAAAACATCGTTGTTGTGACCCGCGGAACAGAATCGACCCTCGCTGCGGTTCGCTCAAAGTATTACGAGTGCCCCACCGAAAAAGTCGCCGCGCTCAACACCACTGCGTGCGGCGACAGCTTCAATGCCGGCTTCCTTTATGAATATGTGCACACGGGCGATATAGAAGCCGCTCTTAAAAAAGGAACCTGGTGTGCCGCCCGCAATGCCGAGTTAGAGGCCCCTGGTGCTATTAGGTGATACAGCCGATTGAATAAACGCAAGCTAGATAATATAATAAATCATACTAGGCAACCGGTTGCCTATAATTTGTGGCCTGAAAAACCAGGCACTAACAGGAGTATATATGAGTATCGAGAAAAAGCCGTTAGTAAACGATCTTTACACAGCTGATCCTTCAGCACACGTATTCAACGGAAAAATTTACATTTATCCTTCACACGACGAAGATATCGACGTAGAAAACAATGACAACGGCGATCAGTACGACATGAAAGACTATCATGTTTACGAAATGAAAGACACAGAAACATATCCTCGTGATTGCGGCTGTGTTTTCACACTCAAGGACGTAAAATGGGCAAGCAAACAGCTCTGGGCTCCTGATTGTGCTGAAAAAGATGGAAAATATTATTTCTATTTCCCTGCACGCGACAAAACAGGAATGTTCCGCGTTGGTGTAGCTGTTGGTGATAAACCAGAAGGTCCTTTCACACCGGAAGACGATTATATTCAGGGTACATATTCTATCGACCCATGTTGTTTCCAGGATACTGACAACAAGTACTACCTTACAATGGGTGGTCTTTGGGGCGGTCAGCTTGATCAGTACCGCAACAACAAATGGAGCGCAGACAATAAGGAACCACAGGGCAAAGAACCTGCATGTACACCAAAAATCGCTCTTCTTAAAGACAATATGAAGGAACTCGCAGAAGAACTTCGCGACCTCGTAATTGTTGATGAAAAAGGACAGCCACTCACAGGTGGTGATGATGTACGCCGCTACTTTGAAGATCCATGGCTCTTCAAAAAGGATGACACTTACTACTTCACATATTCAACAGGTACATCTCACCTTTTGTGCTATGCAACAAGCAAGAATGTTTACGGTCCATACACATACGGTGGATGTATTTTGACACCAGTTTTGGGATGGACAACACACCACTCAATCCTCGAGTTCAACGGCAAATGGTACTTGTTCTACCACGACTGCGAACGCTCAAACGGCATCAACCAGAAGCGCAACGTAAAGTTCCGCGAACTCACCTTCAAGCCAGACGGAAAAATTCAGCCAATGGACGGCTTCGACCGCTAACATAAGGCTCAAGGCATAAAAAAATCCAGTTCACAACGAACTGGATTTTTTTGTCCTCTTAAAAGATCTGGGCCATCTAAGACTTGAACTCGCCTACGATAGCAGAACCGTTAAAAAACGAGCTGCGGCAGCGGGTCGTTTTAGGTTCTACCATCGTATGGCGCACGAGCAGGTTATACCTGCGAGTTTTGAAAGATATAAAAAAAGGATCCTGTTTCACACAGAATCCTTAAAACATGGGCCATCTAAGACTTGAACTTAGGACCAAGGGATTATGAGTCCCCTGCTCTAACCACTGAGCTAATGGCCCGAAATGTTTTTATAATT
>OCVV011236576.1_pt1 | contig 13974 bp, 15 predicted proteins | sample 1539721 | NCBI WGS metagenome assembly OCVV01 (sample SAMN02144230, study PRJEB22623) | gut metagenome | biome: sheep rumen | host: Ovis aries | place: New Zealand
ACAAGTGGGTAGAATACTACGGACGTGAATTAGGTAGGGAGAACCTATATATATATTATGACGGGGAAGATCAGGCTATTGCCGACTTCTGTCATGGTACTAATGTCTTTGTACATTCTAAGATAGGCACGCATGTGGTGAGTGCAGAGAAGGAGCGACTGAAGTTCCTCTCAGAGCAGGCTGCCGCTCTCTTTGCCAAAGGATATGACTTGGTAATAGGCGTTGATGCTGATGAGTACATTGTGGCAGACCCTAAGTTGGGATGCGGCCTCAGAGCGTATCTATCTGCCCAGAATATTGATGTCAGTCTTTCTCCCTTAGGACTTGACTTTGGCCAGAAGTTGGGTCAGGAGGGTGACCTTTCCCTGTTGCAGCCATTCCTTGTTCAGCGGCATTATGCGCAGATAGGCACTCGATACACTAAGCCTTCCATTATTGCCAAGCCTTGCCAATGGGGCAGTGGCTTCCATCGTATTAAGGGACATAACTTTCATATAGCCAAAGATTTGTACTTGTTCCATTTCGGTTATGCCGACAAGAAGATTCTGGATAAAAGGCTTGGCGATGCTGACCGTGTGGCGCAGGGATGGAAGAAGCATATATACAAGCGTGGACGTACCATCCGATATGTTACTGAGAAGAAAGCATACGACTTTGACCGATGGACTCGTTTGGCCCGCATCTGTCAGACTTGGTGCAGACTCCCTTATGCCTTGAACAAGCCTGCAATGTTCGAATTGAAGATTGTTGTCGAGCTACCGCAGAGATTCCGTGAGGTGCTTTAGGGCTAAAACCTAAAACTATCGTTGGCCGTCTAATAACTCCTCAACAAACTGAGTGATTCGAGCAAATATCTTGTCCGTTACTTGATCCAGTGCGTAGAAGCAGGCAAAGCAGACTGTGCTGCCTGGCTTGGTAACCCTGCGCAATGTCCATTCCAACTGCATCATTCCCTTTCTGTGATAATACCGCATCAGCACTGGGCGAACGGGCCGGAGATGCAATCTTCCTTCATTCCACAACTGCATGTAGCACAGTTCGTCGCTGCGGAAATGCTCTTTGCTGCGGAACTTGTTGCGTATGTTCTGTACCAGATAGTCAGGATGAGACTCGTAGAATTGTTGCAAGGTGCTTCGCAACAAAGGGTGGGGTGTATGTGAGAGGCGGATGAAGATGTGCTTATTGCCTGTTATCTCGGCTGCATGTATCATTTGCCGGATATGATTGACCTGGCAGGAACGGCCTACAAGATGCTTAAGGGAGAACCAGGCCTTGGTCAGGCGGAGAGAGGCCTTATGCCCGTGACAGTTGATATGCCCTTTACTGGGGAAGAATACTTCGGGACTGATGCTGCGGCAGACCAGCAGGTCGTCATTGAAGTAGATGAAGTGCTCGCTTAGGCCCGAAATTCTCCAGAGCAATGCCTCGATGCTCAGCGAGTTGAAGGTAGGCAGGTACTGCTCGTATCCGCTGAAGATGACGCTATGGTCTATAATCTCTACGGGTATTCGGCTCTCTACCTTAGGGTCTTGGCCATCTGTTACGATGAAGATGCGGTTAACCCATGGCATGAACTTGTTGATGGAACGTATGCACCAGTGTATCTCCCCTCGGTTGGCATAGCGTGTAGGGGCGGCTATATCCTTAGCGCCTGCTTCCTCGGGCCGGACATATATGGCCCTCTTGGCATTCAGCACAGGATCGTTCCCGTCCACCCAGGTGACGACAGCGTCTATGGGGAAACGTTGGTCGGCTTTCATCTCTGTCTTATTTTGCTACGCCACCTGTTGTGCGACCAGAGCCAGAGTTCGGGCTGGCGTCGGATGGTTTGTTCCATTTTGTGCCAGAAGTTTTGCGACAGTGGATAGCGGCTGTTGGCTTCTTCTTCGTTGGGAATCATTTCGCGGAAGGTGAGTCTGTAATGTCCGCGGGATGGTTTTTCGACGTCGAGATAGATGAGTTCCGCATTGGCTTTTCTGGCTATTTCTTCTGCGCCAGGGATGTACCATGTCTGTTGGTTGAGGAACATGATGCTGTCCTTCGCTTTCCTGTCGGGGCGTTGGTCTTGTATGAAGCCGCAGAGGAAGGGTTCTCCTTTGGCATGCCATTGGAGCAGAGTCCTGACGGTTTGTGACATTTCTATTTGTGTGGTGTTCCAGCGGCTGCGGATTTCGTGCATGAGCGAGGCGAAGTAGGGGCTCACGATTTGCTTGTAGATTTCGCAGGTTTTCTTGGGTACTTTGTATCGTATGCTGACTTCCTGATACCATTCCCAGCAGCCGAGGTGGCCGAGGAGCATGAAGACGTTTTTTCCTTCGGAGGCGATTCTCTCAGGCAGTTCGCAATTAAGGATTTCCACGCGGCGGAGCATTTCCTGGTCTGAGATGTGGAGGCATTTGAAGGCTTCTATGAAGACGTCGCAGAGGTTCCGGTAGAACTTCTTCTCTATGCTCAGGATTTCCTCCTCGCTCTTCTCGGGGAAGGAGTTGCGGAGGTTCTCGCGGACGAGTCGGCGCCTATACCTTATTATATAATATAGGATGGGGTAGGCGAGGTCGCTCAGCAGATACAAGACTCCGAGAGGCAGCCTGGCCAGGAGCCTCATCAGGTGGTGTTTCTTCTTTGTCCCGTTCTTGTTCACTATGTTTGTCTGTCAGTTCAATCGCAAAGGTACGAAATAAAGTTTAAAGTTGAGGGTTTAGGGTTTAAAGTTTTTACTTTCGACGAGGAAAAGTGGCGTAATGGGGTGGTTTGAGGAGCAAGCAGGGCTGCCAAATGTGTCTGGCAGCCCTGCTTTGTGTTAAGGGTTCAGGTGTTGAGGTCGCCTGTCGAAGGTCGCCTCTTCAGTGTTGTTTTGAGTCTTTGGATGGCTTGCTGATGGAGGGTTGATGCTCTGGAGATGCTGATGCCCATCGTGGCGGCAATTTCCCTGAGGCTGAGGCTTTCGCATCCGATGCCGTAGTACATCCTGACGACTTGCCGCTCCTGATGGGTGAGGCGCTGCAGTGCGTCGTCGATGTACCTTTGCAGGCCGATGCGGAGGATGTCGTCGTCCTCGTCAGCTTCTCGGTAGGTCTCGTCCTGCAGGCTGTCGGTCGTCGGTGTGCGATGAATGGCTCGGAGCATCATCTTCCTGCACCAATAGCTGGCATAGGTAGCGAAGCGGCACCCGAGCTGTTCGTTGTAGCGCGTGGCGGCCTCGCACAGCCCGAGGCATCCTTCCTGCCGCAGGTCTTCCAGGCTTACGCCGCAGTCTTTCAGTCTCCATGCCATCGCGTATGCCAGAGGCATGTGGCTGATGACGAGCAGACGGCAATCGTTGTTGAGGCTTGCCATTTTCTTTTCGTTTGTTTCTTGTCTCATTTTCTAAAGGATTTTAATAGGTTTGGAAATGAGACAGCCGGCTGTCCTTTACTTTTGAATTCGAAGGCAAAGGTACAGCAAGATGAGCGAAGGGAGAAAGGAATACAAGTTTTACAAGTGCTTGTACAAGATGTGGGAAAGCGGCACAGTGGAAGGGCAAGTCCGGCGAGGGGGGTGAAAAAACGCGGCGTGCCGCGTCAGCGAAGGTATTAGTATTCTTTGCCCCAAGAGGTAGTGCTCTTTGCTCAAAGAGGTAGTACTCTTTGCTCAAAGAGGTAGTGCTCTTTGCCCCAAGAGGTAGTACTCTTTTGTTAAGGTATTAGTATGTGTCGGAAAGCGCTTCGGGATGATTGGAGTCAGTCGGCTTTTCTGATGAGGAAAAGCTTGTCGCCTCGGCGGACTTTCGTCTCGATGGGAATGCTGATGTGCCAGCCTTGCTGAGCCGTCTGGACAGGCTGGAGGTCGTAGCGTATCTCGCTGACTGTGGCTCGCAGGGCGCCCGTGGTCGGTCCCGTGACGAGGATTTCGTCACCGACACTCAGTTCGCAAGCCTCAATCTTGAACTCGGCGACTTGCAACTTGGAATAATATCTGACGGTTTTTCCGCAGTAAACCTTCTTTTCGGTGGCTTTCGAACCGTGACAATCGTTCCATTCCGCGATGGTCTTGCCCAGGTAGTAGCCGTCCCAGAAACCGCGATTGAAGACGCGTGCCAAACGTTCGTCCCACTCGTCGAGCCGCGCGAGGAACTTCTCCTTCCCGCCGTCCGGAGCCATCAAAGCATCAATGGCTTCGCGATAACACCTGACGACCGTATCGACGTATTCAGGTCCGCGAGCACGTCCCTCTATCTTGAAGACACGAACACCTGCATCAATCATTTTATCGATGAAATGGATGGTTTTGAGGTCTTTGGGCGACATGATGTACTTGTTCTCGATGTCGAGTTCGGTGCCCGTCTCCACGTCTGTGACCGTATAGCGTCGGCGGCACAGTTGCATGCATTCGCCTCGGTTGGCGGAACGTCCCCAGTTGCTCTGGCTCAAGTAGCACTTGCCGCTGATGGCCATGCAGAGAGCACCGTGGCAGAACATCTCGATGCGTACCTGCTTGCCGCTGGGACCGCAGATGTTCTCAGCCTCGATGGCCTCGTGAATAGCCCGCACCTGCTCCATATTCAGCTCGCGAGCCAGCACCACCACGTCGGCAAACTGCGCATAGAAACGGAGCGCCTCGACATTGCTGATGTTGAGTTGCGTGCTGAGGTGTACCTCCTGGCCCACCTCCATGCAGTAGAGCATCACAGCCACATCGCTGGCAATCACCGCGCTGATGCCTGCCTCGTGCGCCGCATCAATAATCTGTCGCATCAGCTCCAAGTCCTCGCCATAGATGATGGTGTTGACCGTCAGGTAACTCTTGATGCCGAATCGGCGCGTCTCCTCAGCAATGCGGCGCAGGTCGTCGATGCTGAACGTGCTGGCCGAATGGGCGCGCATATTCAGGTTCTCTATGCCGAAGTAAATGCTGTTAGCCCCCGCCCGTATGGCCGCCGCCAAACATTCCGGCGACCCCACAGGAGCCATTATCTCCAAGTCATAATTCATAAGTCACAAATCATAGTTATGGCTGCAAAGTTACAACTTTTTCACACATTGCGCAAAATTATGAATTATGAATTATGAATTATGAATTAATTGTCGTACCTTTGCAGCCGCAAACTTAGAAATGTGGATAGATTTGGGCTGCTTGCAACCACAGTAAAAAATGCTAAAAGGAGGATGAACGCTTGTCGCCTCGCGCATTTGTGCCCGACTTCTTTCCCCATACATTATTAATTATATTAAAAAATTAATTCTATTATGGGTTATCTGTTTACATCGGAGTCCGTCTCCGAAGGCCATCCTGATAAAGTGGCCGACCAAATCAGTGATGCTGTTCTCGACAAACTGCTCGCCTTCGATCCCGAATCGAAGGTGGCGTGCGAAACTCTCGTAACAACCGGACAAGTCGTCCTGGCCGGAGAAATCAAGACACAGGCCTACGTCGACCTTGGGCGTATTGCGCGCGAGGTCATCAACCGCATCGGATACACCAAGAGCGAGTATATGTTCGAGGGAAACAGCTGCGGTGTCCTCTCTGCCATACACGAGCAAAGTGCCGACATCAACCGAGGTGTGGACCGCTCGGACCGTGCTTCACAAGGTGCCGGAGACCAGGGCATGATGTTCGGCTACGCAACGAACGAGACCGACAACTACATGCCCCTGAGCCTCGACCTCGCCCATCGTCTGCTCCAGACGCTTGCCGAAATACGTCGCGAAGGCAAGGTGATGACCTATCTCCGCCCAGATGCCAAGAGCCAGGTCACTATTGAATACAGCGACGAAGGCATCCCCCAGCGCATTGACACCATTGTGGTCAGCACGCAGCACGACGAGTTCGACACCGACGAAGCCATGCAGAAGCGCATCGCCAGCGATGTGAAGCAAATCCTCATCCCAAGGATGCTTGCCGGAATAGGCTCCAGCAAGATACGAAGCCTCTTTGATGACCGCATCAAATACTACGTCAACCCGACCGGCAAATTCGTGATTGGCGGTCCTCACGGCGATACAGGTCTCACGGGCCGGAAGATTATCGTCGACACTTATGGCGGCAAGGGCGCTCATGGCGGCGGTGCTTTCAGTGGCAAAGACCCTTCCAAAGTCGATCGCTCGGCAGCCTACGCCGCCCGTCACATTGCAAAGAATATGGTGGCAGCCGGTGTTGCTGACGAGATGCTCGTGCAGCTCAGCTATGCCATCGGCGTGGCAGAACCCGTCAGCATCTACGTCGATACCTACGGCAAAAGCCATGTCAACATGACAGACGGCGAGATTGCCGAGAAGATAAAGGACATCTTCTCACTCACCCCATATGCCATTGAGCAGCGACTCAAGCTGCGCAATCCCATCTACGAGGAGACTGCAGCGTACGGACACATGGGTCGCGAGCCACGCATCGTCACAAAGCGTTTCGAATCCCTCTACAGAGACACGAAGGAGGTAACCGTCGAACTCTTCACATGGGAAAAGCTGGATTACGTGGAAAAGATTAAGGCAGCCTTCGCCCTATAACTATGAATTATGAACTATGAACTATGAATTCTAAAGAAACAAAGATAGCCGTTTACTGTGCCAGCAGCACGCAGATAGACGAGTGCTACTTCAAGGATGCTCGCCGACTGGGGAATCTGATGGCCGACAAAGGCATAACTCTGGTCAACGGTGCTGGCAACATGGGCCTTATGGCAGCAAGCGCCGATGGATGCCTCGAGAAGGGTGGCAAAGCCATCGGTGTCATCCCTACCTTTATGATAGGCGAGGGTTGGTGTCACAACGGTATGACGCAGATCATCGAGACTGCCGATATGCACGAACGACAGGCAAAGATGGCGGAGATGACCGATGCGGGAATCTTCCTTCCAGGCGGGTGCGGCACTTTTGCCGAACTGATGGAACTCATCACGTGGAAGCAGTTGGGACTCTACCTGAAACCCATCATCCTGCTCAACACTAAGGGGTATTTCGACTCCCTGCTGAATACGTTGCACCAGGCCATCACGGAAAACTTCATGCGCCCAGTGCATGCCGACATCTGGAAGGTGGCTCCGACACCCGAGGAAGCATTGAGGATGGCTCTGGAAACACCTTTGTGGGACACAAGCATACGTCGTTTCGCTAAGATATGAACGAAGTAGATACGCTCAGTTTGGCTGACTCCCTTGTCTTGGAAGACGCAGATTCTCTGGTCTTGCAGGACACGATAGCGGAGCGCCTGATACCCTACGATGACGGAGGCCTCGTGAAGGGCGACAGTGTGTTGCACGCAGAAGTGCCCTACAGACCTTGGGGCTTTGCTGCAACCTCTACGCCGTTTCGCATTCGTCACGAGGGTTGGAGCGGATTGCTGCTGCTTTTGTGCCTGATTCTTGCAGCCAGCCTTGTGTCGCGTCTCAAGGGGAAGTTCAAGGAGACGCTGAGTGGCGTGTTCTTTCCTATACCAGGGAAGAAGGATGAACCTCTTGTGGACGATCCGCTTCGCTACTCAACCCGACTTGTCGCTGTAGCCTTGCTGTCGCTTTCGGCTACGATGGTGACCTTCACCTACACGCAGTATGCAGTCGATTACTACCCGTTCCAGGAGACGCCCTACATCCTTTTCGGTGCCATCCTCCTGCTTTGGATAGTCTATTTCCTGCTGAAGCGAATGATGAGCAGCTTTGTGAATTGGGTGTTCTTCCGTAGAGAAAAAATCTTTACAATGAACAGGGCTTACACTTTCATCTATGTGGTTGAGGCGCTGCTTGTGCTTGTCTTGGCGATGGCAGTGGTATATATGCCTGTTCCTCACGAAGAGGTGTTGATTTCGTCGCTGTGTCTTGTTCTTTTTGTCAAGTTATTGCTCCTTTTTAAGACATATCAGATATTTTTCCCGAAAATGTATGGCACTTTGCATTTAATTGTGTACTTTTGCACACTTGAATTGATACCGTTGCTTGTCTTACAGCAGGTTTTGACTTATGCGGACTATCTCTCGGTGATAAAAATATAGCAGAAAAAATACGACAAACGATGATTAAGAAGATACTTATCTCGCAGCCGGAACCGACGTCGGCTAATTCGCCTTACTATGACATTGCGAAGCGTCATAATGTTGAAATAGTATTTCGTCCTTTCATCAAGGTTGAGCCGCTCACTCCAAAGGAGTTCCGTGCGCAGAAGATATCCATTCTGGAGCACACCGCTGTCGTGTTTACTTCGCGTCTCTCCATTGACAATTTCTTCTTACTTGCCAAGGAGATGCGCATCCCTATTCCTGAGGACATGAAGTACTTCTGCATCACTGAGACTGTAGCGCAGTACATCCAGAAGTATGTCCAGTACCGCAAGCGCAAGATCTTCTTCGGGACGACCGGTAAGGTTGACGATTTGGTTCCCTTGATGGCGAAGCACAAGGCGGAGCGCTACTTTATCCCGTTGAGCGACGTACACAATCCTGTCTTTGGCCAAATGCTGGACAGCAAGAACATCAAGCATTCGGATGCCATCATGTATCGCACGGTCAGCAATGACTTTGCCGAGGGTGAGCCGTTCGACTATGATATGCTGATCTTCTTCAGTCCCAGCGGTGTGCAGTCGTTGAAGAAGAACTTCCCGAACTTCGAGCAGGGCGATATCGTCATCGGCACACTTGGTCCCACTACGGCCAAGGCTGTTCGTGATGCCGGTCTGCGTCTCGACATCGAAGCTCCCTCTCCTCAGTATCCCAGCATTTCCTCTGCCATCGACGACCATCTGCGCAAGGTAAATGGCTGATTTAGCCCTTCACACGCTTCCTAAAGAGGAGCGCCTCTGCAGCCGGAAGGTTTTGGAGGAGCTTTTCGGCGGTGGCCATCAGTCGGTCTCTGCCTTTCCCATTCGTGCGGTCTATATGTCCAACGAAGTGGGAGTGGTGCGCGTCATGGTCTCCGTCAGCAAGCGCTACTTCAAGCGGGCGGTGAAGAGGAACCGCATCAAGCGCCAGCTTCGCGAAGCCTATCGCCTGCAGAAAGAGCTGCTCCAGCCTCTGACGGGTAGTCTCGACATAGCCTTCCTGTGGACCAGCGACGAGCAGTTGCCCACCGAGAAGGTGTTCCAGAAGATGCAAACCCTGTTGCAACGTATCCATGAAAGTGTTTCGGCCGATTCGTAAAGCGACGGACTTGCTGACGTGGTTGCTCATCATGTTCGTTCGTCTGTACCAGCGGTTCATCTCTCCACTGACGCCTCCGTCGTGCCGCTACACGCCCACCTGCAGCCAATATGCAGTGGAGGCCTTGCGGAAATACGGGCCTTTCAAGGGACTGTGGCTTGCCGTGAAGCGTCTGCTGCGCTGCCATCCCTGGGGCGGAAGCGGATATGATCCGGTGCCTTAGGCAGGGTGATTCAACGCCCTATAGGGGAATGAGTAACGCCCTATAGGGGAATGTGCAACGCCCTATAGGGGAATGAGTAACGCCCTATAGGGGAATAAAACAGACTATGACCTACATCGATTTCCATACGCATCAGGTTCCTGCCGAGCAGGACGTCGTAGCCGTCGTTGACGGGCGCGACACGTGGGGCATCCATCCGTGGAGGGCGGACCAGAAGCAGTCTGTCCCCGACCTTTCGGCCAAGTTGGCCATCGGGGAATGTGGCCTCGACGCATTGAAGGGACCGTCGATGTCGGTGCAGGAAGAAGTGTTCGTCCGGCAAGTCAGGCTAAGCGAAGAGTTCGCTAAGCCGCTCATCATCCATTGCGTAAAAGCCATCGAACGCCTGCTCCACTTGCGTAAGTCTCTGAACCCCAAGCAGTCCTGGATGCTCCACGGCTTTCGTGGCAAGCCCCAGCAACTGCGTTCGCTCGTCGATGCAGGCTTCTACGTCTGCTTCGCCCCCCAGCATAATGAGGAAAGTTTGCTGCTCTGTCCTGCGGAACGCCTTATGCTTGAGACAGATGCCGACGCAGAGTCCTCAATCAAGGAAATATATAATAGTGTGGCACAAAAAAGAGGCCTCGACCTGACGAATTTGTGCTCCTTGATGGCCGAAAACTATCGTACTTTCTTCCAAAAAGAGCCTCATCTTTGACAAAACACCTTTGATGTGTGTTAAAAAGGTTTATAAAGGGTACTTTTCTCCGTTTTTTTTTGTACCTTTGCCCGCAAAATATAAACAAACACATCATGGATTTCAATAGAATTACCGCTGCAGAAGCAGCAGCCCTTGTCCAAAATGGACAAACTATCGGCCTGAGTGGTTTCACACCAGCAGGCGTCGCAAAGTGTACTCCGGCAGAGATTGCCAAGAAAGCAGTAGCAGAACATGAAGCCGGACGACCCTTTAAAATCAGTGTCTTCACAGGTGCCAGCACCGGACAGAGTTGCGATGGTGACCTCTCGAACGCGATGGCCATCGACTTCCGAGCACCCTACACCACCAATCCCGACTTCCGTAAGAACGTCAACCAGAACACGCTGAACTACTCCGACCTCAACCTCTCGAACATGGCAACCCAGATTCGTCAGGGATATCTCGGGCAGGTGAACTGGGCTATCATAGAGGCCTGCGCCATAGAGAAAGTGGGAAACAAGGCCCACATCTACCTCACGGCAGCCGGTGGTATCAGCCCCACCGTGTGTCGCCTCGCTACGGAAGGCATCATCGTGGAGCTCAATGCGTTCCACAGCCCCAACAGTAAGGGTATTCACGACGTTTATGAAATAGAGGATCATCCCTTCCGCACGCCCATCATGATTACCAAGGCCAGCGACCGCATCGGTAAGCCTTACGTCGAAGTGGACGCCGACCGCATCGTTGGCGTAGTGGAATGTAATGTTCCCGACGAGGCTCGCAGCTTCAAGGACCCAGACCCCATCACCACTCAGATAGGTCAGAACGTGGCAGACTTCCTGCTGCTCAACCTCAAGAAAGGCCTCATCCCGAAGTCTTTCCTCAATCTGCAGAGCGGTGTAGGCAGCGGTGCAAATGCCGTTCTGGGCGCCCTCGGACAGTGCCCCGAAGTGCCTAACTTCAACATCTATACAGAAGTGTTGCAGGACGCACCCGTAGGCCTGATGAAACAAGGTCGCGTGCTCTCGGCATCGGCCTGCTCTCTGACGGTCACCAACGAGTGCCTCCTCGACATCTACGACAATATAGACTTCTTCAAGGACAAGCTCGTGTTGCGTCCCTCAGAGATAAGCAACTGCCCCGAAGTCATTGCCCGTCTGGGTGTCTGCGCACTCAACACAGCCATCGAGTGCGACCTCTATGGCCACGTGAACAGTACCAAGATATGCGGCACAAAGATGATGAACGGCATTGGCGGCTCGGCAGACTTTGCGGCCAACGCTTATCTGACCATCTTCACATGCGGTTCCACAACCAAGGGCGGCGCAATCTCAAGCATCGTTCCCTTCGCCAGTCATATCGATCATACCAACCACTACATCGATGCCGTCATAACGGAGTACGGTGTGGCCGACCTTCGTCATAAGAGCGACATGCAAAAGGCGCAGGAACTCATCAAGGTGGCTCACCCCGACTACCGTCCTATGCTGCAGGATTACCTCAAGTACGCAGAGAAACGTGGCGGTCACACCCATCACGAGCTCTCTGCTGCCTTCGCCATGCACGACACCTTCCTGCGCAAGGGCGACATGCATCTGACCGATTTCTCAGAGTATATCAAGTAAGCCCCATCTCGTCTCTTTTTACGATGAACTACGAGTGGAGTTATAATCCGCCTTCCGACGCACAGCTGAAGCTTGCGGGGGAAATGGCAGAGGAGCTGAAGATAAACCCTGTTCTGGCACGGGTATTGATTGCCCGCGGCATAGACAGTGTGCAGGAGGCACGCAAGTTCTTCCGTCCTCAGCTCACCGACCTGCACGACCCCTTCCTGTTTCAGGATATGCAGAAGGCTGTGAACCGTCTCAACGAAGCACTTGGGCGCAAGGAACGCATCCTCGTCTATGGTGACTACGATGTGGACGGATGTACTGCCGTAGCCTTAGTTTATCGCTTCCTCCAGCAGTTCTATAGCAACATCGACTACTACATCCCCGACCGAAACGAAGATGGGTATGGTGTCTCCCGCAAGGGTGTGGACTATGCCCAGGAGACGGGCGTCGGTCTTGTCATCGTGCTGGATTGCGGCATCAAGGCTATCGAAGAAGTCGCCTATGCCAAGGAAAAAGGCATTGACTTCATTATCTGTGACCATCATGTGCCTGGCGAAGAATTGCCACCAGCTGTGGCCATTCTCAATGCCAAGCGCTTTGATAATACCTATCCCTACGAGCACCTGTGTGGCTGTGGCGTAGGATTCAAACTGATTCAGGCTTTTGCCATCAACAACGGCATAGAGTTCTCAAGCCTCATCCCACTGCTCGACCTGTGTGCCATCAGTATTGCGGCTGACCTCGTACCCATCATGGGCGAGAATCGCATACTGGCTTATCATGGCTTGCGACAGCTTAACAGTTCCCCAAGCATAGGCGTGAAGGCCTTGATGGAGATATGTGGGCTGACCAACAAGGAGATATCCCTTGGTGACATCATCTTTAAGATTGGACCTCGCATCAATGCCTCCGGACGTATGCAGACCGGCAATGAAGCTGTGGCCCTCCTCATTGAGAAGGATCAGCAGGCAGCGGGGAAGCTGGCAGAGCAAATAAACGAGTACAACGAGCAGCGTAAGGACTTGGATAAGTCGATGACGGAAGAAGCGAACCGCATCGTCAAGACGCTGGAACATCGGCACGAACACAAGTCCATCGTCCTGTTCAATGAGGAATGGCATCGCGGCATTATCGGCATCGTGGCCTCGCGTCTGACGGAAGTCTTCTACAAGCCCAGCGTTGTCCTCACCTGCAATGACGACGGAATGGCGACTGGCTCGGCACGAAGCGTACCGGGGTTTGATGTCTATAAGGCCATAGAGAGTTGTGCCGACCTCCTCGAGAACTTTGGCGGACACACGTATGCCGCGGGCTTAAGCATGCCGGCGCAGAACATTCCCGAGTTCCGCAGAAGGTTCGAACAATATGTCCAGGAGAACATACAGCCTGAGCAGGTGAATGCCATCCTCCGCATCGATGCAGAGGTTGACTTCCGCGAAATCAACCGTCGCATTGTCTCTAACCTCAAGCGCTTTGCACCTTATGGTCCCGACAACCCAAAGCCCCTCTTCTGCACCCGTCAGGTCTATGACTACGGCACCAGTAAGGTGGTGGGTCGCGACCAGGAGCACATCAAACTGGAACTTGTGGATTCCAAGAGCAGCAACGTGATGAATGGCATTGCTTTTGGCCAGAGTTCGCAGGCTCGCTACATAAAGACTAAGCGCGCCTTCGATATTGTCTATCACATCGAGGAGAACAGCCACAAGCGAGGCGAAGTGCAGCTGCAGATCGAGGACATCAAACCACAGGAAGAGGTGACGCTCTAAGGGATCTTTAGAACGCCTGTCCGGCTCTTACTTAATGGCTTTATAATGTGCTTTAGCCTCGGCTCGAGAGACGAGGTTGAAGTGCCACCACTCTGTCTTTAATGGAATGAATCCGGCTTCTTTCATTACCTTGCGGAGCAATTCTCTGTTCTTCTTTGCTTCGGAGGTAATGATGTGCTTGGCAACGAGGCCGGCTTCGTCGTCGATATGAGCGTAGGGACCAAGGAAATCCACCTGTGTGCCCATGTCGAGGGTGTCGCCTGTGGCAGCCTTGCAAAGCGTGATATCGACGGCGAGACCATAGTTGTGCATGCCGCCGCCATTGCGAGGGTTGCTCACGTAAATGGCCTTCTTTGTGCCGGCCACTACGTTCCACATCTTCTGCTGAACGCTCATCGGACGCGTTGCATCATAGATCTTCAGGCTCAGTTCCGGCCTGAGTTTCTTCAGGGCCTGTTGAGCCTTTGCCAGTGCGGTAGCAGCCTTTGGGTGAAGATATGCTTCGCGAAGGTCGGTGTAGAGCACCTTGCCGGTGAAGTTGTCGGGCCGGCTGTACATCAGACTTACTTGAATCGTGCTATCGACGGACAG